>Ga0265318_10000561_pt1 | contig 26198 bp, 25 predicted proteins | sample 4821metaG_FD_192431 | JGI IMG/M metagenome (GOLD analysis project Ga0265318, IMG submission 192431) | Rhizosphere microbial communities from Carex aquatilis grown in University of Washington, Seatle, WA, United States - 4-8-21 metaG | ecosystem: Host-associated > Plants > Roots > Rhizosphere >... | reverse complement strand
CGAAGCGGTAGAACGCGAAGTCGAGGACCGCATTCAGGAACAGGTTTCCGAGCGCGACGACCGTCGGGATCCAGTTCGACTGCAAGCTGAAGAAGCCGCGATTGAGCATCAGCATCGCGCCGTTGAAGACGAGGCCGGCGCTGAACGCGGCGAGCGCGCCGGCGACGACCGGCGTTTGCGCGGGGGTGAAGTGGCCGCGCTGGAAGAGGATCCGCACGATCGGCTCCGCGAGCACCGCGCTCACCGCCGCCGCCGGGATGAGCAGGAACGCGATCTGGCGCAAGCCCGAGCTGACGGTGCGCCGGAAACCCTCCATGTCGCCGCGCGTCGCAAAGCGCGAGAGCGACGGGAACAACACCGTCGCGATCGCGACCGAGAACATCCCCTGCGGAAGCATGTAGACGAGGAACGCCTTCTGGATCGCCGTCGGCGCGAGCGAGCCGTTGATCAGACGTGAGGCGAAGAAGACGTCGATCACCGCGTTGACGTTGATCAGGCCGAGGCCGAGCGTCACCGGCACCATCAGCACGAAGACCTTCTTCACCGCCGGGTCGCGCCAGTCGAGCACGAGCCGCAGCCGGCCGTCACGTCCGCGCAGCCACGGCATCGGCAGGAACACCTGGATGAACGTTGCGATCAGGATCGAGAACGCGTACACGTACAGCTTCGTGTTCGTCGTGTGCGCCTGCGGCACGCCGAGCGCGAGGCCGGCGATGATCGCGAGGTTCCAGAACACCGGCGAGAGCGCCGGCACGGTGAAGTGGTCGTAGCTGTTGAGGATCCCGACGACGATCCCCGAGACGCCGAGCAGCGCGACCATCGGGAAGAGCACGCGCGAGAGGCCGACTGCGAGCGAGCGGTCGTGGCCCGGGTTGCCGAAGATGCCGATCACCCACGGCGCGACGAGAACGAAGAGCGCCGTGAGCGCGCTCAGCCCGAGCAGCATCAGCCAGAAGACCGTCGACGCGACCCGCCACGCCCGCTTCCGCTCGCCCTTCTCGAGCAGCTCGCTGAACACCGGGACGAAGGCCGAGGAGAGCGCCGCGTCGGCGACGAGCGCGCGAACGAGATTCGGGAACTGGTAGGCGACCGTGAAGGCGTTGATCTTGCCCGCGGCGCCGAAGTAGTACGAAGTCACGACCTCGCGCACGAGGCCGAGCACGCGCGAGAGCCCGGTGGCGGCGGCGAAGATCGCGGTCGAGACGGCGAGCCTCGAAGGCGGGCCGTCCGTGCGTTGCGGTGCGGCAGCCTCCTCGCGTAACAGCGCGGGCCGGATCACCATCGTCGGCTGCTCCGCCATCTCCGTCACGCGCGCCCAACCGTCGAAGGTCGTGCCGGCGTCGTCGAAGTAGGTCGGCAATCCGCGCTCGCGCCGACGGCGGTCGCGTTCGAGCCGGCGCAGCTCTCGCTCGCGATCGGCGTCGCTCACAGGGTGAGCATAGGCAGCGCGCCTGTCAGGAGCCGCTGCGGCGGTCCTTGCCTGACCGTCGATCCGTACCGGATCGACGGTCCCCGGTGCGACGCTCGCCGCCCGCGGGCGGGCTTCCGCCGCCCCGCTTGCGACGGTCGTCGCTCAACCGCCGGTCGCCGCCCGACCGCCGGTCGCCGCCGGACCGTTTCTCGTCCATGGCAGGCAAGTTCCCGGCGACCCCGGCCACTCCTGCCGCTTGCTACCATCCACCGGCCCGCCTACGCGGGCCTTTTCACGCCGATGCCGAACATCAAGCAACAGAAAAAGCGCGTTCGCCAGGCCGCCCGCCAGCGGGGCGAGAACCTGCGCTGGCGCTCGACCGCGAAGACGCTGATGCGCCGCCTGCGCGAGACCGCCGTCGAGGGCGACGCGACCGCCGTCGGCGAGCGCCACCGCGAGCTCGTCAGCTGGCTCGACAAGGCCGCAGCCCGCGGGATGCTTCACAAGAACACCGCCGCCCGCCGCAAGGCGCAGGCGGCCCGCATCTTGCGCGGCTGAGAAGCTGCGCTTCTCGGCCGGGGAGTGTTGTGCTCCGCAGAGCGGCCGGCGGCTGACCTTGGGATCGGCGCGAGCGAGCGTCTACGACCGCAACCTGGTTTAAACCAGGTTGCGGTCTTCGGTAACGCGTGCAGCCCTCGCCGCAGCGTTTCAACGACTGCGACCAGGTCGCGACCTTGTCGCGACCTGGTCGCTGCCGTAGGGCTATGCGGCGCGGCGCGTGACGTCGATGAGCGCCCGTTCCAGCTCGAGGTCCGCCGGCATGCGCGAGCCGCCCTTCGAGGCTGCGTCTAGCTCGGCGAGGCGCACGATTGCGGCCGCGAGCTCTTCCGGCGAGAAGTTCGCCGCCTGCGCGAACGCCTTCTCGGCGGCGAACGGGTGCATCTTCAACCGCCCGGCGGCGTCCTTCGGGCGGATCCCCTCCTCGGCGAGCTGCTGGCAGCGCCGCACACGCCCGACATGCGAGACGAGGGATGCGATCACGCGCATGAGCTCGCTGGAACGCGCCTTCTGCGAGCGCTCCATGATCTCCTCGGCGGCGCGAAGCACGCCGGCGAGGTCGCGCCTGCCCCACGCGTCGGTGAGGACGAAGATCGACGTCTCGCCGCGGCCGGCCGCGATCTGCTCGACGTCACGGAGCGTGATCGTGTCGCCGGCGGCCCACGTCGAAAGCTTGTCGACCTCGCTCGCGAGCTCGTCGAGGTTTTCGCCAACGAGCTCGACGAGGGCGCGGCACGCATCGGTATCAGCCTTCGCGCCGAACCGTCCGAACTGCTCCGCCACCCACTCCGGCAGCCGCCGCTTCGGCACGTCGTAGGCGAGCACGTCCCCCGCCTTCTTCACCGCCTTCCAGAGAGCGGAGTCCGCCTTCACCTCCCCGGCCAGGAGCGCGAGCACGGTCGCAGGCGCCGGCGAGTCGAGATAGGCGACGACGTCCTTCACGTCGGCGACCTTCCACCGCTCGACCTCCTCGACGATCACGAGCCGCCCCTCGCTGACGAAGAGCCCGAGCGCGTTGCACGCAGCCACCGCGTCTGCGCCGGTCGTGTCGCGCGCGTTCAGGTGTTCGGTCGCGTCATCGCCGATCCGGTCCCGCAGCCGGTGCAGCGCGCGTGCGATCTTCGGGCGGTCGCTGCCGGTGAGGAGGTAGACGGACTTCAGCTCGGGCGCCACGCTGCCAAGCATAGGCGGCGGCGAGGAGCACGCCCGAGCAGGCCGCGGCGACGGCCTCGGGCGAGCGCGCCTGGGCTCCCGGCAGTCCGCCGAACGTCCTCGCGCAGGCGGCGACGAAGACGGCGCCCCAGCCGTTGACCTGCGCGAGCGCCACGGCAACCGGCGGAGCGACCGGCGCCAGGAGCGCCGTGAGGAGCGCGACGCCGAGCATCTCCGCGATCACCGGTACTCCGACGACGTTCGCCGGCACGGTGACGAGCGACACCTGGTGGAACTGGAGCCACGTCACCGGTGCGGTCGCGAGGCCGCACGCGGTGGAGACGCCGATCAGCTGAGCGAGCGCGCGCGGGACCGGGTACCCCTCGAGGGCGCGGACGATCCGCGGCGTGAGCAGGAAGATCGAGCTGACGGCGGCGAACGAGAGCTGAAAGCCGGCATCGAGCACGAAGTACGGGTTCCACGCGAGGAGGGCGACCGCGGCGACGAGCAGCGCGTGCCAGCGGTCGCGCTCGCGGGCGGTCAGCCAGGCGAGCGACCCCAGCCCTGCCGCGATCGCGGCGCGCAGCACCGCAGGGTGCGGGCCGACCGCGAGCACGTAGCCGCCGGTCGCCGCCAGGGCGAACAGCTCGGCTGCGAGACGGCCGCCGCCGAGCAGCAGCACAAGCCCCGCCGCTCCTCCGGCGACCGCGGCGACCTTCAGCCCGTCGACGGCGAGGACGTGGTAGAGGCCGGAAGCGCGAAAGCGTGCGAGCAGACCGTCACCGATGCCCTGCGTCTCGCCGAGCACGATCCCGTCGAGCACCGCGCGCCGCTCGCCGGTGAGCCCCCACGCCGCGTCCCGCTCGAGCCAGCCGTGCAGCCGGTCGGCGACGCCGCCGAGCCCGCCGCGCCGGCCGAGGATCCGCCACGAGTCCGCGCGCAGGACGGCGTGCACGCCGCGCCGGCGCAACCACGTGCGCTCGTCGAAGCCGTGCGAGGGGCCGCGCGGCTCGCGCAGGCTGCCGAGCACCGCGAGCCGCGCTCCCTGTGGGGGCAGGCGTCCCGGGCGCAGCTCGAGCAGCACCCGCTCGTGCGGCCGCAGCCTGCCCCAGCGCAGGACGAGCGCCTGAACCCGCGTCTCGAAGGAACCCGGCCGCGCGGGCTCCTCGGTCTCGACGAGCGCCGGCGCCGCGGTGTTCATGTGGGCGACGAGCACGCTGCGGTCGAGTGCGTGCAGGCGGACGCTCCCCCACCACCAGCCGGCGAGCGCGAGCACGAGCGCCGCGGCGACGAGCGGCACACGAACGCCCACGACCGCGGCGACCGCGAGAACGGCGACGGCCGGCAGCAGCGCCGTCCGCGCGACGGTCGCCGCGGCGAGGCCGGCGCAGAGCGCCGCTCCGAGCACCAGTGGCACGCGAACGGTCAGGGGATGACGAGACCTTTCAGCTCGTCGATCCGCGACGGCCCGATCCCCGGAACGGCGTCGAGCCCGTCGACCGACGTGAACGGCCCGTGCGCCTGCCGGTAGGCGACGATCTTCGCCGCCGTCGTCGGGCCGATCCCCGGCAGCGCGTCGAGCTGCTCCGCGGTCGCGCTGTTCAGGTCGAGCGGCGACGCCGCGGAAGGGTCTCCGGCGGCGGCCGCCCCACCGCCGCGCACCGGGACGACGACCTGCTCGCCGTCCGCGAGCGGCGCGGCGAGGTTGACGAGGTTCACGTCGGCCTTCGCAGTCGTGCCGCCCGCGCTCGCGACCGCGTCGGCGATCCGCGTGCCAGGCGCGAGCCGGTAGAGGCCGGGCCGGCGCACGGCGCCCGCGACGTCGACGACGAGCAGCTTGGCCGCGGCAGGCGCGGACGCGGCCGTGCGCAGCGGCGGAATCGCGACGTGCGGCGCGCCGCCGCCGTGCAGGTGCCGCAGTCCGAGCACGAGCACGACCACGAGTAGCAGCGCAACCGCCAGCAGGCGGCGCCGCGACGGCGTCAGAACCTCCAGGCCCATTCCACCAGCGTGGCGGCAGACCCGTTACCGGAGTGTGCAGCCTTCCCGGCTAGAGCTTGAAGCGATAGACGTGCACGTCGTGCGGAGCGAACCAGTCGGAGAAGCTTCCCGACACGACCGGAACCACGCGGAAGGTCTGACGGCCGGGCTGGATCGGCGGCGGCGGCGGCTCCTGAACGTACTCGAATAGGACGGCCCCACTCGCCACGGGCTTCGGTAGCCCGGTGAAGCGGACGCGGCTCGTCACGCCCGAACGGCGGACAGCGATGACGTAGAGAAAGCCGCCCGCTTCGCGCGCGACGAGCTCGACCCCGGCGACCGAGGCTTTAACCTCGAGCTTGGCGTCCGCCGCAGCGAGCGCAGGCGCGAGCACGGGCGAGCTCAGCTCCTCCACGACGGGCCGCAGAACCTGCTCCCAGAACGTCCAGTTCCAGCCCGCGGCGGCGTCGGCGGGCGTCGCGATCTCCGTCAGGTGGCCGCCGAAGAAGACGAGACCCCGGGCGCCGTTGACGATCGCCTGGTAGGCCATGAACCGCTCCGCCTGCAGGGTCGGGAAGCGCGGCACGCGATCGGGGTTCTGCCGGGTCGGCGTGACGCCGCTCCAGGCGATCTGCAGCGTCATCCAGACGGGCTTGCCGCCCGCGGCCTGCACCATCTTCTTCGTCTCGTCGCCGACGACGCTGATGTCGGTGTTCTTCGTCTTCGTGTGCGTGCCCGGCGGATACGAGACCGGGTAGACATCGGCGCCGGTGATGTCGAACGCGGGCCGGTACGGCACCAGCTGGGCGACTGTGCTCAACGGCGCCTGCACGATCACGATCGGATGCGAAGGGTCGATCTGCTTCAGCCGCTGGTATCCACGCACGAGCCCGGCGGGGCGGATCCACTTCGCCCCGCGAAACGGGTTCCGCGGCTCGTCCACGCCCTTGTAGGCAGCCAACGCGGGATGCCCCTGCAGACCGTCGGCGAGCTTCGCAAGCAGCTGCGCCTCGGGCGAGGACGGGCCGGGCGGCAGGTTCGTGAGATCGCCGAGCCAGCTCCAGCCGTGCAAGCCGTGCGAGGCCAGCCCGTCCAGCAGCGTTCGCTCGGCGGCGAGCTGCGCGTCGAGTTGCTGTGCGTTCCAGTCACCGCGGCCGGAGCGAATCAGGTTGACGCCTGCGGCGGCGACCTCAGCCAACCCGTTTCGGCCGCTCGGCGCCGTCCCCCCACTCGGCGGCCCGTTCGACAGGCCGATCGGAAACGCCAACACCCTGCGAAGTGTCGCAGAGCCGGCTCAGAGCTCGGCGCGAACCTGCCGTGCGAGTGCGGCGATCGCCTTCTCGTCGCGCTTGTAGAACGTCCACTGGCCCAGCCGCTTCGAGGTGACGAGTCCCGCGCGTGCGAGCGTCTGCAGGTGCGTCGTCGCCGTCGGCTGCGCGACGCCGAGCTTGTCGGCGATGAAGACGACGCAGACGCCGTCCTTCACGAGGTCGCCGTCGCGCTGCGGCGGGAAGTGCGCGACCGGGTCTTTCAGCCACTCGAGGATCTGCAGCCGCTTCGGACTGGCCAGCGCGCTGAACGTCTCGGAGTCGAGCATCTAAACCCTGTATTCGCCGCGGGCGACGATCACGGCCGAGCCGCCGACCTCGACCTTCTCGATCCGCTCCGCCGTGCCGTGGGCGCACGCGTGCAGGAGCGACGGGCGGAGGATCTCGACTCCCTGCCGGATCTCGATCCGCTCGCCGAAGGGGACGACGCCGTGCCGCCCGAGGTGCATCGCCAGCGGCCCCGCAGCCGAGCCGGTGGCCGGATCCTCGGGCACGCCGAGCGACGGGGCGAACATGCGCGTCTTCCAGCGCGAGCCCGAGCCGGCGAAGCAGTTCGCGCCGACGCGCGTGTGCGTCGCCAGCGCGGCGAGATCGGGTCTCAACGCCGCCACCGCCTCCTCGCTCTCGAGCCGGACGAAGACGTGCCGCGGCCCGTTTTCGTACGCCTCGACCGGGAGCAGCGAGCGCTCGACGCCGAGCGCGGCGAGCAGCTCGTCCGCCCGCTCGTACGGGCGGCACGGGGCGACCGGCTGCTCCATCCAGCCGAACACGACCCGCCCCTGTGAGCGCTCCAGCCGCAGCGGGACGACCCCGAGGCCGGTCTCGAGCCGCACCTCGTCCAGTCCCAGCGCGGTGCCCACGACGAAGGAGGCGCCGAGCACCGGGTGCCCGGCGAAGGGCAGCTCGCTCGCCGGCGTGAAGATGCGGATGCGGACGTCGCCACCCTGCTCGGGCGGAAGGACGAAGATCGTCTCCGCGACGTTCAGCTCGCACGCGAGAGATTGCATCTGCTCGTCCGTGAAGGCGCGGCCGTCCGCGAACACGCCGAGCTGGTTGCCTTCGAGCGGCGTGTCGGTGAAGACGTCCACGACGTAGTAGCGGTTCGCCGCGAGCTCGAGCTCGAGCTCGAGCGGCAGCTCGAGGCTCACGCGTCCGCTCCCCGGTGCGCGATCACGGTCAGCTCGATGAGCATGCCGGCGAGCAGCTGCGCTCCCACCGTCGTCCGCACCGGCCGCGGCTCGTGCGGGAGCAGCCGCTCGTAGACGGCGTTGTAGCGCGAGAAGAGCGACAGGTCGCTCAGGTGGACGAGACACGAGACGATGTCGGCGCTCGAGAGCCCCGCCTCCTCGAGCAGCGCCTCGACGTTGCGGAACGCCTGTTCCGTCTGCCCCTCGATCTCGTCCGAGGCGAGCTCGCCGGTCGCCGGGTCGAAGCCGCCCTGGCCGGACACGAACACCAGCTCGCCGACGGCGAGCGCGGGCGAATACGCCCCTGCCGGCGGCGGAACCCTGCTGGAGACGATCGCCTGCTTTCCCATCGCAACGCTCCCTCGAATCGATATAGATAAAGAGCTATATACCTTAGCTGCTACAGATGAGGGCGTGATCGGCCTCGGCTGCATGGCGATGTCGGGCGTCTACGGGCCGTCGGACGACGGCGAGAGCATCGCCACGATCCACGCCGCGCTCGACGCCGGGATCACGTTGCTCGACACCGGCGACTTCTACGGCATGGGGCACAACGAGCTGCTGATCCGCGAGGCGCTGCGCGGCCGCCGCCGCGAGGACGTCGCGATCAGCGTCAAGTTCGGCGCCCTGCGCGGGCCGGACAACCGCTGGGGCGGCAACGACACGCGCCCCGCCGCAGTCTGGAACTTCCTCGCCTACACGCTCCGCCGGCTCGGCACCGACTACGTCGACGTCTACCGGCCGGCGCGCGTGGACGCGAACGCGCCGATCGAGGAGACCGTCGGCGCGATCGCGGAGGCGATCGACAAAGGATACGTCCGCGCCGTCGGCCTCTCGGAAGTGGGAGCCGACACGATCCGCCGGGCGCACGCGGTGCATCCCGTCGCCGACGTGCAGATCGAGTACTCGCTCGTCTCGCGTGGGATCGAGGACGAGATCCTGCCCGCCTGCCGCGAGCTCGGGATCGCGATCACCGCGTACGGCGTGCTCTCGCGCGGGCTGCTCAGCGGCCACTGGTCGCGCGACCGCACGACGACGGCGAGCGACTTCCGCGCCCACGCGCCGCGCTTCGCCGCGGAGAACCTCGACCGGAATCTCGAGCTCGTCGAAGCGTTGCGCCGCGTCGCCGAAGCGCAGGGCGCGACCGTCGCACAGGCGGCGATCGCCTGGGTGCTCTCACGCGGCGACGACGTGATCCCGCTCGTCGGCGCGCGCACACGCGACCAGCTCGCCGAGGCGCTCGGCGCCGTCGACCTCGAGCTGACGCCGGACGACCTCGCCGCGATCGAGAGCGCGGTTCCGCAGGACGCCGTCGCCGGCGCGCGCTACCCCGAGCAGGCGATGGCCGGGCTCGACAGCGAACGCTAGGAAACGACGAAGTTCACGAGCTTCTGCGGGACGACGATCGTCTTGCGCACCTGCGCGCCGTCGATGTGCGCCTGCACGCGCGGCGACGTCTTCGCCAGCGCGACGAGCTCGTCCTCGGACAGGCCGATGTCGGCGTCGAAGCGGTCGCGCACCTTGCCGTTCACCTGCACGACCAGCTCGAACGTCTCGCGCACGAGCTGCGACTCGTCGGCCACCGGCCACGGCTGCTCCCACAGCCGCTCGTGGCCCAGCACCTGCCACAGCTCCTCCGCGATGTGCGGCGCGTAGGGCTGGACCAGGCTGACCGCCGTCTCGGCGGCGAACCTCGCCGCAGGCCCGTCGACGTCGTCGGAGAGCGCGTTGACGAGCTCCATCACCGCGGAGATCGGGGTGTGGAACTGGAAGCGGCGCAGGATGTCGTCGCTCACCTTTGCGATCGTCTCGTGCGCCTTGCGCGCCAGCGGCCCTTCGGCCGGGCCGTCCGGGGCGCGCTCGGCCACGTCGTGCACGAGACGCCACAGGCGGCGCAGGAAGCGGACGATCCCCTCGACGCCGGCGTCCGTCCACTCCATGTCCTGGTCGGCCGGCCCGAGGAAGAGGATCGTCAGCCGCATCGCGTCGGCGCCGTACTCGGCGACGAGGTCGTCCGGGCCCATCACGTTGCCCTTCGTCTTCGACATCTTCGTGCCGCCCATCTGCACCCAGCCCTGGTGGAACAGTCGGGCGAACGGCTCGCGGAACCCGAGCATCCCGAAGTCGTTCATCGCCTTGACGAAGAAGCGCGAGTACAGCAGGTGCCCGGTCGAGTGGTCGATGCCGCCGATGTACTGCGAGACCGGCAGCCAGTAGTCGACGACGTAGCGGTCGAACGGCGCATGGTCGTTGTGCGGGTCGACGTAGCGGATGAAGTACCAGGACGAGTCGACGAACGTGTCCATCGTGTCGGCGTCGCGCCGCGCCTCGCCGCCGCACTTCGGGCAGGAGACGTTGACCCACTCCTCGTTCGAGGCGAGCGGCGACTTGCCCTTGGGCTGGTAGTCCTCGATGTCGGGCAGGAGCACCGGCAGCTCGTCCTCGGGAACGGGAACGACGCCGCAGCGCTCGCAGTGGACGATCGGGATCGGGCAGCCCCAGTAGCGCTGCCGCGAGAAGCTCCAGTCGCGCAGCCGGTACGAGACCGTCAGCTCGCCGCGCCCCTGCTCCGCGAGCGAGGCGACGATCGCGCGCGCGCCCTCCGCGGCGGGCAGTCCGTCGAAGCGGTCCGAGTTGACCAGCCGGCCTTCGTCGTCGATCACCTGGACGACCGGCAGGCCGAACGTGTCCGCGAACTCGTGGTCGCGCTCGTCGTGCGCGGGGACGGCCATGATCGCGCCGGTGCCGTAGTCCATGAGGACGTAGTCGGCCACCCAGATCGGGAGCCGCTCGCCGTTGACCGGGTTCGTCACGTAGTGGCCCGTGAAGACGCCGGTCTTCTCCGTCTCGGCCGCGCGATCCTCGGCGCGGCGTGCGCCGGCGCGGCGCGCGTACGACTGCGCCTCCCCGCTCGCGTGGGCGGCCACGAACGCGTGCTCCGGCGCGACGACGAAGAACGTCGCGCCGAACAGCGTGTCGGGGCGGGTCGTGAAGACCGGCAGGTCGAGGTCGAGCTCGTCGACCCGGAAGAGGATCTCTGCGCCCTCGGAACGCCCGATCCAGTTGCGCTGGATCGTCTTCGTCCGCTCGGGCCACTCGCCGCCGGGCGGCAGGTCGTACTCGAGCAGCTCGTCCGCGTACGCCGTCGTCTTGAAGAACCACTGCGTCATGTTCCGCAGCTCGACGAGCGCGCCGCAGCGCTCGCAGTGGCCGTCGACGATGTACTCGTTGGCGATCACCGTCTGGTCGTTCGGACACCAGTTGACGGGCGCCTCCTTCCGGTAGGCGAGCCCGTTCTCGAAGAACTTCAGGAACAGCCACTGCGTCCAGCGGTAGAAGCGGGGATCGTGCGACGAGACCTCGCGATCCCAGTCGATCGCCCAGCCGAGGCGCTTCATCTGCGCGCGGATGGTGGCGATGTTCCGCTCGGTGATCTCGCGCGGATGGCCGCCCTCACGGATGGCGGCGTTCTCCGCCGGCAGCCCGAAGGCGTCCCAGCCCATCGGGCGCACGACCGTCCAGCCGCTGCGGCGGCGGACATGCGTGATCACGTCGCCCATCGTGTAGTTCAGGACGTGACCCATGTGCATGCCGTTGCCGGACGGGTACGGCAGCATCTCGAGCTGGTACCAGTGCCGGTCGTCCGCGGGCGCGCCGGGCTCCGGATTCGGGACGTGGAAGGCCTGTGCGTCCTCCCAGACGCGCTGCCACTTCGCCTCGATCGTCTTCGCGTCGTACCGGTCCATCGTCCTCCAGAGACGAAAAAGCCTCTCGCTAGAGAGGCCGTGGGAGATCGGCGCGGCCCTCGCCGCGGGTGTCTCCCTGCGCTAGATAAGGAGCTCCGTCACGGCTCTGACTGTAGCAACCAAGCCGGATCGGCGTGCTTCGATCGTGCAGACTCCAGGCATGCTCGAGCTCTTCCCCGAGACCGCGCGCATCGACGGCGGCGAGCTGTCGCTCGGCGGCGTGCCGGTGTCGCGCCTCGCGGACGAGCACGGGACGCCGCTGCTCGTCTACTGCGAGCAGACCGTGCGCACGCAGGCACGGGCCTACCGGGACGCCGCCCCGGACGCGCTGATCGCCTACGGGACGAAGGCGTTCGCGAACGTCGAGCTCCTGCGCGTGCTCGCCGAGGAGGGGATCGGCGCCGACGTGTCGACGCTCGGCGAGCTGGCGTTCGCGCGCGCGGCCGGGCTGGCCGGCGACCGCCTCCTCTTCCACGGGAACAACAAGTCGGACGAGGAGCTGCGGGCCGCGGCCGAGGCGGGCGCGACGGTCGTGCTCGACGCGCCGGACGAGCCGGAGCGGGCGGCCGCCGCCGGCGTCCGGCGCGTGCTCGTGCGCCTCACGCCGGGTGTCGAGGCGGTCACCCACCAGGCGATCGCGACCGCGCACGACGAGTCGAAGTTCGGGCTCGGCGCGGACGACGCGCTCGCAGCCATCCACACGGCGCGCGCCCTCGGGCTCGACGTCGCCGGCATCCACTTCCACGTCGGCTCCCAGCTCGAGCAGATCGACGAGAGCCTGCTCGCGGTCGACCGGCTGGCCGCCTTCTGCGAGCGGGCGGCCGCCGAGCTCGGCTGGAGCCCGTCCGTCGTCGACCTCGGCGGCGGGCTCGGCGTGCGCCACAACCGCGACGAGCACCCGCCCGGGATCGCCGACTGGGTGAAGCCGCTCGTCGCGCGCCTGCGCGAGCGGCACGCTTCGCCCGCTCAGGTCGCGTTCGAGCCGGGCCGCTCGCTCGTCAGCCGCGCCGGGGTCTCGCTCTACCGGGTCGGCGTGGTCAAGGAGAGCGGCGGCGTCTCGTACGCCGCGATCGACGGCGGCATGTCGGACAACCCGCGGCCGCAGCTCTACGGCGCCCGCTACGAAGCGCTGCTCGCCAACCGGGCGGACGAGCTCGCGACCGGCGTCTACCGCGTCGCGGGCAAGCACTGCGAGTCGGGCGACGTACTGATCGACGCCGCCGAGCTGCCGCGGCCGAGGCGCGGCGACCTGCTCGCCGTGCCCGCGACCGGCGCGTACACGCTCGCGCTCAGCTCGAACTACAACGGCGTCCCGCGGCCCGAGGTCGTTCTCGTGCGCGACGGGCGCGCGACCGTGATCCGGCGACGCGAGACGGTCGACGACCTGCTGCGGCACGAAGCGTCCTCATAGCCCGGACGTCAAGCGTTACGCTCAGCGCAATGGTGCGCCGCCTCAACAGCCTTCCCGGAGTGCTGCTCATCAGCGTGGCGGCGGCCATGTGGGGCACGGATGCCTTCTTCCGGCGGCCGCTCGCGCACTCCACCTCGGCCGCGACGATCGTCTTCGGCGAGCACGTCGTGCTCGTCCTCGTGACGCTGCCGTTCCTCGTGCCGTCCCTGCGCGCACTGTGGCGCGCGGGGACCCGCTACGTGATCGCCGGGATCTTCCTCGGCGTCGGCGCGTCCGCGGTCGCGACCATCCTCTTCACGCAGGCGTTCGTCCACGGCGACCCGATCACGCCGGTCGTGCTCCAGAAGGTGCAGCCGCTGATCGCGGTCGCCGGCGCCGCCGTCGTGCTCGGCGAGCAGCCGCGTGCGCGCTTCGCGTGGTTCCTCCTCCCCGCGCTCGCCGGCGTCTGGCTGATCGCCTTCCCGCATCCCGCCAACGTGCACGCGCGCGGGCTGACGCCGATCGTCGAGGCGCTCGGGGCGGCCGTGTTGTGGGGCTTCGGCACGGTGCTCGGCCGCTTCCTCGGCCGCCGGCTCGAGTTCCAGCAGGTGGCGACGGTGCGCTTCGCGTTCGGGCTCGTCGGGAGCGCCGTCGCGCTGCCGCTCGTGGGTGCGAAGACGTACGCCGGCGCGCACGACAGCGTATGGATCCTCTATCTCGGACTCGTCACGGGCGCCGCAGCCATGGCGCTCTACTACTACGGCCTCCGCCGCACGCCCGCGATGCTCGCGGCGCTCGGCGAGCTCGCCTTCCCCGTCTGCGCCGCGCTCGTCGGCATCTACGCCTTCAACGCCCACCTGCGCTGGTCGCAATGGCTCGGCGTCGCCCTCACCATCGCGGTCGTGAGCCTGCTGCCCATGCGGCGCCGCGAGATCGTCCACGTGCCGGTACCCGCGCCCGCTTCCGCTTGACCTGCCCCGCGTTGTAGCGTACGCAGCCGTGGATCTCCGCGACACCCCGGACGAGGCCGCCTTCCGCGCCGAGCTGCGCGGCTGGCTCGAGGCGAGCCTGCCGGAGGAGAAGCGCGGCTGGCGCGGCGGCTCGCAGCGTTTCGACGACGCCTTCGGGCGCGAGTGGAGCCGCAAGCTGTTCGAGGGCGGCTACGCCGGCCTCACCTGGCCGAAGGAGTACGGCGGCGCCGGCGCCCCGTACAGCTACCAGGCGATCTTCCTCGAGGAGATGGCCCGCGCCCAGGCGCCGCCCCACGTCGGCGTGATCGGTCTCGGCATGGCCGGGCCGACGATCATGGTGCACGGGACCGAGGAGCAGAAGCAGGCGCACCTGGCGAAGATCCTCTCCGCCGAGGAGATCTGGTGCCAGGGCTTCTCCGAGCCCGACGCCGGCTCCGACCTCGCCGCCGTGCGGACGCGGATGGAGCGCCGCGGCGACGTGTTCGTCGTCAACGGCCAGAAGGTGTGGTCGTCCTTCGCGCACATCGCCGACTGGTGCATCATCGTCGGCCTCGGCGACCCTGACGCACCGAAGTACAAGGGCCTCACGTACATGATGATCGACATGCGCTCGCCCGGCGTCGAGGTGCGGCCGCTCCGGCAGATCACCGGCGAGGCGGAGTTCAACGAGATCTTCTTCACCGACGTCGAGGTGCCGGCGTCGAACCTGCTCGGCGAGGAGGGCCAGGGCTGGCAGGTGGCGATGACGACGCTGCTGCACGAGCGCGGCACGCTCGGCTTCGCGCTCACGGCGGCGCTCGAGGTGGCTGTGAACAAGCTGCTCGACCTGGCGCGGGAGCGCGTGAACGGCGACGAGCTCGCCCGCGGCCGCGTCGCACAGGAGTGGATCGAGCTCCAGGCGCTCCGCTACACGAACTACCGCGCGCTGACGACGTACCAGCGCACCGGCATCCCGGGCCCGGAGGGCTCCGTCGCGAAGCTCCGCTGGTCGGAGCAGAACCAGCGGCTGACGAAGCTCGGCCGCGAGCTGCTCGGCCCGGAAGGCCTGCTCGACGACGGCTGGTGGCACTACCAGCAACTGCGCAGCCGCGGCAACACGATCGAGGCGGGCACCTCCGAGGTGCTGCGCAACATCATCGCCGAGCGCGTCCTCGACCTGCCCCGGAGCCGCTGATGGACTTCTCCTTCACCCCCGAGCAGCAGGAGCTGAAGAAGCAGGCGCGCGCGTGGCTTGCCGGCCGCTACCCGCTCGACCGCGACTTCGACGCGCCGGGTGACGACGCCTGGGCGGAGCTCGCCGAGCTCGGCTGGCTCGGCGTGTCGGTCGCCGAGGACGAGGGCGGGACCGGCCTCGGCTTCCTCGAGGAGGCGATCCTGTTCGAGGAGCTCGCCTACGCGCTCTATCCCGGGCCGTACCTGGGGACGATCGGCCTGGCGCTGCCGTGGCTCGGCGCCGACGAGCGGCGCGCGGTCGCGGCCGGCGAGGCCCGCTGGTCGGCCGAGGTGCGGGGCTTCGTCCCGTGGCTCGGATCGGTCGACCGCGTCGTCGTCGACGGCTCGGCGTACGAGGCGCGCGGCGAGGAGCTGCCGACCGTCGACCCGTCGCGGCCCCTCGGGCGGCTCGAGCACGGCGACGGGACGCCGCTGCCCGGCAGCCGCGACGTCGCGCGCGCACGGGCGGCGATCGCCTGCGAGGCGGTCGGCGTCGCGCAGCGGGCACTCGAGCTCGGGATCGAGCACGCGCGCACGCGCGAGCAGTTCGGCAAGCCGATCGGCGTCTACCAGGCCGTCTCGCATGCGCTCTCCGACACGTACGCGGACGTCGAGCTCGCCCGCTCCCTCGCCTACTGGGCCGCCTGGTGCGTCGCCGAGGGCGACGAGCAGGCGGCCGTCGCCGCCGCTGCCGCGAAGGCGTTCGCAACCGAGGCTGCCGTCACCGCCTGCGAGCGCTCGATCCAGGTGCACGGCGGGACCGGCTTCACCTGGGAGCATCCGCTGCACCGCTTCTACAAGCGCGCGCTCTGGCTCGAAGGCTTCGGCGCCCGCCCGGCGCAGCTCCGCGCCGAAGTTGCGGACGCCGTGCTCGGTGCAGCCGTCACTGCCTGACGCTTACGCCGCGGGCATCGCGTCTGCGAGCAGGCCCTGCTGGATCGCGTAGCGGACGAGCGCGGAACGAGTCGAAAGCTTCAGCTTCTGCATGATGTGCGCCCGGTGCGTCTCCGCTGTGCGCACCGAGATGTAGAGCATCTTCGCGATCTCCTGATTCGTGTGCCCGAGCGCGAGCAGGCGCGCGACCTCCCGTTCCCGGTCCGAGAGCGGATCAGCGGCGGCCCGCGCCGCGGCTCGATGCTCCGCCTGCGCGAGTCTCGCGCCGAGCGGCGGGTGCAGGTAGCGGCGTCCAGCCGCGACCTCGCGGATCGCCGTCACCAGCTCGCTGTTGATCGCCTCCTTCAGCAGATAGCCGCTCACGCCGGACGCGAACGCCTGGCGGACGATGCTCTGGTCGTCGTGCACCGAGAGCACGAGAATCGCGGCCTTCGGTGCGGCCTCCCTGATCTCGCGCACGGCGTCGAGGCCGCTGTGGCCGGGCAGTGCGACGTCGAGCAGGACGACGTCCGGCTTGTGCAGCCGCGCCTTGCGCACTCCCTCCTCGGCGCCGCTCGCCACGTCCTCGACGACGACGTCGTCGTTGGCGGAAAGCAGCAGGCGCAGGGCCGTTCCCACCAGAGCCTGGTCGTCGACGATCAGCACGCGAATCGCCGTTGTGCCGACGGCAACGAGAGTCTTCTCCACCATGAGTCCTCCCGCGGGTCGAAGCATGGTCGCCGACCTCGTCACTCCTGGTCGGCCGGCAGCTGCTCCAGCCCGTCTCTTGGGATGGATCGTACCGCGGCGCCGATCGTTACGGCCCCGCCCGCCGCCACGCCGGTCGATGAGGCGCGTCGACGCGACGAAGGTTAGCAGCGACCGCTACGAGCGGGCTCCAGCGCCCACATGGGTCCTGGCAAGCACCTCCGTCTCAGGAGCTCCGGGATCGACAGGGGCGGCTTCGAGGACGATCTTGAGCGCGCCGGTCTCGGCGGCTGCGGCGAACGTGTCGTAGGCCGCCATCGTCTCTGCGAGCGGGTAGTGGTGCGTGGCAAACGGGAGCGGGTCGAGCCTGTGCTCCGCGATCAGCTTCAGGAGGCGGGCGGTCGTGTTCGTGTCCACCAGGCTCATCGTGAGCGTGACGCCGCGGATCCACAGCTTCTCCAGGTGGAGGGTCGCCGGGGCGCCGTGCACGCCGACGTTCGCGACGCGCCCGCCGGGGCGGATCAGCTCGGTGCAGAGCTCGAACGTCTGAGGTATGCCGACGCACTCGATCGCCACGTCGGCGCCGAGCCCGCCGGTCAGCTCCATGACCCGGGCGACCGGGTCCTCGCTGCCGTTGTTGATCGTCACGTCGGCGCCGAAGTCGACGGCGCGCTTCAGGCGGCTGTCGGCGAGGTCGATCGCGACGATCGTTCCCGGCGTCAGGAGCTTCGCGGTCATGATCGCGGCCAGGCCGATCGGCCCTGCGCCGACGATCGCGACCGTGTCTCCGGACTCCACGCCGCCGGCGATGACGCCGACCTCGTAGGCGGTCGGGAGAATGTCCGCCAGGAAGAGCACCTGCTCGTCCGTGAGCGTGTCCGGCAGCTTGTAGACGGACGTGTCGGCGAAGGGGATGCGGGCGTACTCGGCCTGCAGGCCGTCGATCAGATGGCCCAGGATCCAGCCGCCCCCGCCGATGCACAGTCCGTAGCGGGCCTCCTTGCAGTAGCGGCAGCGGCCGCAGGACGTGATGCAGGAGACGAGCACGCGGTCGCCGACCTCGACCGTCGAGACGCCGGAGCCTTTCGCGGTGACGATGCCGACGCCTTCGTGGCCGAGGATGCGGCCGTCGGTGACGGCCGGAACGTCGCCCTTCATGATGTGCAGGTCGGTGCCGCAGATCGTCGAGGACGTGATCTTCACGATCACGTCGCCGTCCTCCTGGAGCTGGGGGTCGGGAACGTCCTCCCAGGCGCGCAGACCGGGGCCGTGGTACACGAGTGCCTTCATGTGTCCTCCTTCATCGCGTGCACTTTCCGCAGACGGAGCCGTCGATCAGACGGCCGCAGGACGGACACCTGCGGCGTGCTCTACGGGCCTCGAGCAGCCCCCGGCCCAGCCCGAGCCGGATCATCAGCACTCCCGCGGTGGTCGTGACCAGACCGAGCTGGACGAGCCCGCTCATTGCGTGTGCTGCACCATCAGTGCCCTCCGCGTGTCGACGGGATCGGCCGGAAACCGCTCCAACCCACGCTGTTGAGGGTCGACGTGCGTCGCGCCGAGTGGCTGTGGCGCGCCTGCCGGCAACGATAGCAGCGGCACCCCGAACATGTGGCGCGAGATACAATCTCCGCTCCCCCGGGTCTCTGTTGCAGCCAGCGCGGGAGCCTGCGACGATCGCGCGGCAACCGCGACCGAGGAGTGACCGTGGACGGGCTGATGATGGACTTCCAGTTGACGCTGACGCACATGCTCCAGCGCGCGGAGACGTACTTCGGCCCGAACGAGATCGTCACGCGGCTGCCCGACAAGAGCTTCCACCGGACGAACCATCGCGCGACGATGCGCCGCGCAAAGCAGCTCGCGGTGGCGCTGCAGCGGCTCGGGCTCGAGCGCGGCGACCGCGTCGGGACGCTCTGCTGGAACCACCATCAACATCACGAGGCGTACTTCGGCATCCCGTGCGGCGGCTTCGTCCTGCACACGCTGAACCTGCGCCTGCACCCGAACGACCTCGCCTACATCGCGAACCACGCTGCAGACCGCGTAGTGATCGTCGACCGCAGCCTCGTGCCGCTGCTCGAGCAGTTCATCGAGCGGACGCAGATCGAGCACGTCTTCGTCGTCGAGGACTCGTACGAGGACCTCCTTGCGACCGCGACGCCGGAAGAGTGGCGCGACCCGGAGCTCGACGAGAACGAGGCCGCGGCGATGTGCTACACGAGCGGCACGACCGGGCTGCCGAAGGGCGTCGTCTACTCGCACCGCTCGACCGTCCTGCACGCGCTCGGCGTCGGCGCGAACAACCCGCTCGGCCTCGGCGTCTCGGTGGAGGACGCAGTCCTGCCGGTCGTGCCGATGTTCCATGCGAACGCCTGGGGGTATCCGTACCTGTCGACGCTGCTCGGCTCGAAGCTCGTCTATCCCGGCCCGTACCTCGACCCGGTCAGCCTGCTCGACGCGTTCGTCGAGGAGCAGGTGACCTGGACGGCGGGCGTGCCGACGATCTGGATGGGGATCCTCCAGCTGCTCGAGGCGAACCCGGGTAGATGGGACCTGTCGCACATGAAGGGGCTGCTCTGCGGCGGCTCCGCGGTGCCGCGCGCGCTGATCGCGGGCTTCCGGAAGCAAGGGCTCACGGTCGTGCAGGGCTGGGGCATGACCGAGACCTCGCCGGTCGCGTCCACGGCGGCGCTCTTCGGCGAGCTCGCCGAGGCCGACGAGGACACCCAGCTCGACTACATGGCGATGGCCGGCCTGCCGCTCCCCTTCGTCGAGCTCCGGGCGCGGATCGGCGACGACGAGATTCCGTGGGACGGCGAGGCGATGGGCGAGCTCGAGGTGCGCGGCCCCTGGGTCGCGGCCGGCTACTACGACACCCCCGAGCAGGCCGACCGCTGGACGGAGGACGGCTGGTTCCGGACGGGCGACATCGTCTCGATCGAGCCGCACGGCTACATCCAGATCAAGGACCGGTCGAAGGACGTGATCAAGTCCGGCGGCGAGTGGATCTCCTCCGTCGACCTCGAGAACGCGCTGATGGCGCATCCGGCCGTCGCGGAGGCGGCGGTGATCGCGATCCCCGACGCGAAGTGGAGCGAGCGGCCGCTCGCCGCGGTCGTGCTGAAGGACGGCGCGTCGGCGACGGCGGACGAGCTGCGCGAGTTCCTCGCGCCGAGCTTCGCGAAGTGGTGGCTCCCCGAGCGGTTCGAGTTCATCGACGAGATCCCGAAGACGAGCGTCGGCAAGTTCCGGAAGACGGCCTTGCGCGACCGATTCACAGGCGCAGAGGCTGCGCAGCTCCACTCGTGAAGGCTGCGGTTCTCTTCAGCGTCGGCGGGGCCTTCGAGCTGCTCGACGTGCCCGACCCTGCCGTGGAGAGTGGGCAGGTGCTCGTGCGCGTGTGCGCGGCGGGGATCAACTACGCCGACGTGCTCATCCGCCGCGGGCACTACCCGCAGATGCCGGAGCTGCCGATCGTGCTCGGCTCGGAGATCGCCGGCGAGCTGGAGGACGGGACGCGCGTGATGGCGTTCACGTCGGGCGCCGGCGGCTACGCGGAGCTCACCGCGGTCGAGCGGTCGCGCATCGTGCCTCTGCCGGAGGGGCCGACGTTCGCAGAGGGTGCGTCGTTCCTGACGACGTTCCTCACCGCGTACATCCCGCTCACACGGCAGGTGCGCCTCTACCCGGGTGCGACGGTGCTCGTGCACGCTGCGGCCGGCGGCGTCGGCTCCGCGGCGATCCAGTGCGCACGGGCGCTCGGCGCCCGCGTCGTCGCCGCGGTCGGCTCGGCGGAGAAGCTCGAGCTGTGCCTGGGGCTGGGCGCCGAAGAGGCCTACGTCTACGACGAGCTGCCGGAGGATCTGCGCGCCGACGTCGTGCTCGACCCGGTCGGCGGCGACCTGTTCGCTGCAGCGATCGGCCGCCTGCGACCGCTCGGCGCGCTGATCGCGATCGGCTTCGCGGCGGGGCAGTGGCCCGACGTCAGCCCGGCGAACCTCGTCGGCCGCAACGTCGGCGTGCAGGGGTTCTATCTCGGCCGCCTGATGCGCCACGAGCCGGAGCTCGTGAGCGAGGCGATCGGAGAGCTGCTTGCGCTGTGGGAGCTCGGCGCGCTGCGGCCGGTCGTCGGCAGGGAGCTGCCGCTGTCCGACGTCGAGCAGGCGCACGAGCTCGTCGAGTCGCGGCGCAGCGTCGGCAAGGTCGTGCTCGTCCCGTGAGGGCGCTGGTCACGGGAGGCCGCTCCGGGATCGGCGCGGCGATCGTCGCGGCGCTGGGGAAGAACGCGGATGTGACGGTGCTCGACCTCGCGGACGGCCACGACGTGGCCGAGCCGGCGACGTGGCGCGCGCTCGAAGGACCGTTCGACGCCGCGTTCCTCAACGCAGGCGTCACGACGGGCGAGCCCGACGTGGCCGCCGTCGGCGACGAGCAGTACCGCCGGATCATGCGGGTCAACGTCGACGGCGTCTTCCTCGGCGTGCGCGAGCTCGCGGCGCGGCTGATGCCGGACGGCGGCTCGATCGTGGCCACCGCCTCGCTCGCCGGGCTCGTCGGTGCGCCGCTCGACCCGGTGTACGCCGCCACGAAGCACGCGGTCGTCGGCTTCGTGCGCAGCGTGGCGCCGCAACTGGAGGCGAAGGGCATCCGGATCAACGCCCTCTGCCCCGCCTTCACGGACACGCCGCTCGTCGTCGAGGAGGTGCGCGGCGCGCTGCCGCCGCTGATCGAGCCTTCGTTCGTCGCCGAGGCCGCGCTGCGCGCGCTGAACGACGAGGAGACGGGCCGCGCCTGGGTCGTGCAGCTGAACCGCGTCGAGCCGTTCCGCTACCCGGGCGTGCCGGGGCCGCGGTGAGCGGGACGCGGTCACGGGTTCCCTGGGGCGACGAGCCGCCGTCGGCGCCGCACGTGTGGCGCACGCTCGGCTACCGCGGTGTCGAGCAGGGCGATGGACGCTCCGTGATCGAGTGGGAGGCGTCGCCCGACTACTGCTTCCACAGCCCGTCGGGCCCGATCGTGCACGGCGGCCTCGTCGCAACGCTGCTCGACACGGCGATGGGCGGCGCCTGCTGGACGCTGATGACGGACGAGGAGGACTTCCTCACCGCCGATCTCCGCGTCGAGTTCATGCGCTCCGCCCGGCCGGGCGTCCTCCGCGCCGAGGGCCGCGTCGTCCAGCGCAGCCGCCGTGTCGTGTTCTGCTCGGCGGAGCTGTTCGGCCCGGACGGCACGCTGCTCGCGGCCGCCCGCTGCACGCAGATCGTGCGCCGCTCGACGTAGCCGTCGGGAGCAGTCTTCAAGCGGGAGGAGCCGGGGGCCGATATCCGGTTCGATGAAGCGGATCCTCGCCTGGACCGTGCCGGTCGCCGTTGCGGCCACAGTCGCACCCGTCGCCCGCGGCAACGGCGGCGACTCGCCGATGTTCGTAGCGGCGGGACGCACGCTGCTCTCGTCGCACTGGAGCCACACGTTCGCGGACTCGGGCGTCCAGGTCGGGCCGCTCCAGCTCGCACTGTTCGGCTCCGTCGGGCGCTCCCTCGTCGTGCTGGCGATCGTGCTCGGCGCCGCGGCCGCGCTGCTCGTGGTCGCGGCGGCTCGCGGGGCCGGCGTCGAGCGGCCGGGCCTGCTCGCCGGGATCGGGCTCGTCGCGATCGCAACCGGGCTCACGCGCGCGGGCTTCGACGCGGGCCACCCGGCCGACACCCTGCTGCCGCTGCTCTGGGTTCTCGCCGCCGTCGACGCGCGCCGCGGACACGTGCTCCGAGCAGGCGCGATCGTCGGACTCGGCGCCGGGCTCGAGACGTGGTCGCTGCTCGGCGTCGCAGTGCTCATGCTCGCTCCTCGGCTGCGCGACGCCGCGCGAGGCGCCGCCGTCGCCGCCGGAGCCGGAGCCGCCCTCTTCCTGCCGTTCGTCGCGGCCGGCCACTTCGAGATGGGCCGCTACCACTGGGCCGTCTCGTCGCAGTCGCTCATGTCGGTCGTCGTCGCGCCCGGCACCGCGGTCGGCTGGCCGCTCCGCATCACCCAGGCGGCCGTGGCCGTCGGGGCCGGGCTCGCCGTCGCCAGGGCCGCGCGCGGCTCGCGGCACGCGTTCTGGCTCGTCCCCGCCGTCGTCGTGCTCGCGCGGCTCCTGCTCGACCCGCTCGACAGCGGCTACTACTTCGTCGGCATCGAAGGCCCCGCGCTCGTCGGGCTCGCGCTCGTCGCCGCGTACGGCCTACCGTTCGCCGGCCGCAGCCGCCTTGCGGGCCAGCCGCTCGCGTAGCGCCGCCTTCACCGCCGGCCAGTCCTCGTCGATCACGCTGTACCACGCCGAGTCGCGCCGCTCGCCGCCGCGCACGACCATGTGCTTCCGGAAGACGCCCTCGAACTCGGATGGCAGCGCGGCAAGCGCAGCCCGCGCCTGCTCGTTCTTCGCGTCGGTCTTGAACTCGACGCGCAGGAAGCCTTCGCGCTCGAACGCGTGCTCCATCAGCAGCAGCTTCGCCTCGACGTTCGCGCCTGTCCCCCACGCCTGCGGCGTGAGCCACGTGTTGCCGATCTCGAGCACGCGGTCGGCAGGGCGGACGTTGAGGTAGCTCGTCGAGCCGACGAGCGTGCCGCCGAAGTAATGCGCGAACCCGAGGTCGACGCTCTCCCACCACGCCCGGAAGAGCTCCCGGCTCTCGTTGCCGCGGACGCGCATCCAGCGCCACGTCCGCGCGTCCTGCGCGACCTCCCACAGCGGCCCCTCGTGGCGCGGCTCGAGCGGCTCCAGCCTGACGTGCTCGCCTTCGAGGACTACGTGAAGCGCCAGGTTCCCCCGTCCTCGAACGCGCGCAGGATCCGGCGGGCGACGACCATGCGGTGCACCTCGTCGGCACCGTCGTAGATGCGGGCGCCGCGCGCCATCCGGTACATCACCGCGAGCGGCGTGTCGTCGGTCATGCCGAGCCCGCCGTGCACCTGGAGCGCGCGGTCGATCACGTCGTGGAGGACGCGCGCGGCGAAGAACTTGATCAGCGAGACCTCGACGCGCGCCTCGTCGCCGCCGTCGAGCCGGTGCGCCGCCTGCAGCGTCATCAGCCGGCACGCCTGGATCTCGGCCGCGGAGTCGGCGATCCAGTTCTGCACCGTCTGCTTGTCTGCGAGCGCCTCGCCGAACGCCCTGCGCTCGAGCGAGTACGAGCACATCAGCTCGAATGCGCGCTGCATCTGGCCGAGCCAGCGCATGACGTGGTGGATGCGCCCCGGGCCGAGCCGCTTCTGCGCGATGCGGAAGCCGTCGCCGGGCTCGCCGAGCGTGTTCGCCACGGGCACGCGCACGTTGGTGAAGCGCGTCTCGCAGTGCGTCCCCCAACCGCGCCCCTCGTGCCCCATCACCGAGACCTTGCGCACGAGCTCGTAGCCCGGCGCGTCGGTCGGGACGATGATCATCGACGCGCGCCGGTGCGGCTCCGCGTCGGGGTCGGTCACGAGCATGACGATCCCGAAGCCGGCGCCGTCGGCGCCCGACGAGAACCACTTGTGCGCGTCGATCACCCACTCGTCGCCGTCGCGTACCGCCCGGCCGCGCAACAACGTCGGGTCGGAGCCGGCCACCTCCGGCTCGGTCATCCCGAAGAACGAGCGCGTCTCGCCGGCGACGAGCGGACCCAGCCAGCGCTCCCGCTGCCCGGCCGTCCCGTACAGGTGCAGGATCTCGCCGTTGCCCGCGTCGGGCGCCTGGCAGCCGAAGATCAGCTGCGCGATGAAGCTGCGGCCGATCTCCTCGTTCAGGTACGCGTACTCGATGAAGCCGCTGCCGCTGCCGCCCGCCTCCGGCGGCAGATGCGGCGCCCAGAGGCCCGCCTCCTTCGCCTCCTGCTGCAGTGCGCGGATCAGCGCGTCCGCCTCGTCGTCCTCCCGGAAGAGCCGCGGCTCGTTCGGGTAGACGTGCTCCTCCATGAAGGCCCGGACGCGCGCGCGGCGCTCGGCGATCAGGTCGGGGATGACAGCGGTCACGGCTGCAAGCGATGATCGCAGACGTGCGTGAGGCATTCCAGGCTGCGCTCGCCGGGATGCTCGGCCGCGAGGTCGAGATCTCCGAGCCCGTGCTCGTCGCCGGCGGCGCCTCGAAGGAGGCGTGGGCCGTCGACGCGGACGGCGAGCCGCTGCTCGTCCGCCGGGCCGCGGTCGGCGTGATCCACGGGCACACGCTCTCGCTCGAGCACGAGTTCGAGGTGCTCCGGGCAGCGTTCGAGGCCGGGGTCAAGGTGCCGCGGCCGCACGGCTACCTCCCCGATCTCGCCGGGCGCGAGGCGTTCGTGATGGAGCGGCTCGAGGGTGAGACGATCGGGCGGCGGATCGTCCAGAAGCCGGAGCTGGCGGCAGCGCGGGCCGCCCTGCCGCTCCAGCTCGCCGAAGAGCTCGCGAAGGTGCACGCGATCCCGGCCGCCCGCCTGCCGTTCCTGACGGGGTCGGCGATCGACCGGCTGGTCGGCGAGCTCGACGCGGTGGACGAGCCGCACCCGGCGGTCGAGCTCGGGCTCTGGTGGCTGCGGGAGCACCGCCCGGCGGCGCGGCAGCCCGTCGTCAGCCACGGCGACTACCGCATCGGGAACGTCGTCGTCGACGAGGACGGGCTCGTCGGCCTGCTCGACTGGGAGTTCGCGCACCTCGACGACCCCGCGCGCGACCTCGCGTTCGGGCTCGTGCGCGCCTGGCGCTTCGGCGTCGACGAGAAGCGGCTCGGCGGAGTCGGCGACGTCGAGCCGTATCTCGAGCGCTACAACGAGCTGACCGGAGTCGACGTGCGGCCGGAGGAGCTCGACTACTGGGAGCTCGCCGGCAACGTCGCGTGGGCGATCGGCTGCCTCACACAGGCGCAGCGTCACCTCACGGGCCAGGACCGGAGCGTCGAGCTCGCCATCCTCGGCCGGCTCGGCACCGAAGTGGAATACGAGATCTGCCACTTGCTGGAGCAGGTGGGAGCGTGAGGCGTGTTGTCTACGGCAGCGACCTGGCTGAAGCCAGGGCGCGGAGGCTCAGATGAACCGTCCCACTGCACAGGAACTCACTGAAGCGATACAAGAATTTCTCGGCGGCGAGATCCTGCCGCTGCTGACCGACCACCGCCTGCGCTTCCGCCTGCTCGTCGCGATGAACGCGCTCGGGATCGTCCACCGAGAGCTCGCCGGGCTGCCGCCGGAGGACGACGCCGCGCAGCGCGAGCTCGCTCGCCGCATCCGCACCGGCGACGTGCCGCCCGGAACGCTTGCCCGCGTGAAGGCCGACGTCGAGGCGCGACTGCTTGTCGCCTCGCCGCGATATCTCGAGCGATACGGTTAGCGCCCATGCCGAAGCTCACGGGCAAGGTCGCGATCGTCACCGGTGCCGGGCGCGGAATCGGCCGCTCGCACGCGCTCGCACTCGCCGCGGCCGGCGCGAAGGTCGTCGTCAACGACCTCGGCGGCTCGCTCGCGGGCGAGGGCTCCGACCTGACGCCGGCGCAGCAGGTCGTCGCCGAGATCGAGGCGGCGGGCGGCGAGGCCGTCGCCGACGGCGAGAACGTCGCCGACTTCGCCGGCGCCGGCCGCCTCGTCCAGCACGCGATCGACGTGCTCGGTCGCCTCGACATCCTCGTCAACAACGCCGGGATCCTGCGCGACCGGATGCTCGTGAACATGGAAGAGGACGAGTGGGACGCCGCGATCGCCGT
>Ga0265318_10000559_pt1 | contig 26224 bp, 27 predicted proteins | sample 4821metaG_FD_192431 | JGI IMG/M metagenome (GOLD analysis project Ga0265318, IMG submission 192431) | Rhizosphere microbial communities from Carex aquatilis grown in University of Washington, Seatle, WA, United States - 4-8-21 metaG | ecosystem: Host-associated > Plants > Roots > Rhizosphere >... | reverse complement strand
GTGCGCGTCATGCTCACCGGCTGCCTCGCCGGGATCGTGGCCCAGCTCCTCTGCAAGCGGATCCCCAAGGGCCGCGTCGCCGTCCACGAGATCCTCCTCCAGCACGAGTCCCTGGCCAACACCGTGCGCAGCGGCCAGATCGCGAACATCAGGCAGATCATCGAGAGCGGCGGCGCCGACGGGATGGTCCTCATGGACACGAGCCTCATGAACCGGCTCAAGGACGGCACGATCGAGCCGAAGGAGGCCTACTTCAAGGCCGCCAACAAGGCGGCGTTCGTGGGGCTCCTGAAGCCGGGGGAGCTGGACTCCGAAGAGGGCCTCTAGGGCGGCGGCCGCGGCGGGGCCGCCCGTTGACAACGGGCATACACCGTTCGCAACCGTTTTCACGTGAAATGCGTCAACATGCTTTCAATCATTTGCAACAATTGTGCATGGGCCAAACCACACGCTCCCAAGGGATCTCCTTCACCCACGAAATGTGGGCGCGCATCGAGGTGCGCTGCCGCGAGCTGAAATTCGGCAGGAGCCAGTACTTCCAGATGCTGGTCGAGAGGGACCTGCACTTCCTGCCCGACATCCATGCGCACAAGGCCGATGGCCGGTGGCATTTCTACCCCGAGACGGGATCGGCCCGCGCCGGGGGGGAGCACCTCCGTGCGGCCGAGGACCCGGATCCCTGCACGGGCAAGGGCGAGCCCGCCGCGGGGAGGGCGCGGCGCAGGCGCCTCTAGGGCGGGATTAATCGGTTGCGGCCGCGGCCGTTTTGGGCGGCCATTGCAGGGTGAGCCCGACTCCCCCGAACGATGCCATCGAGGAGCTCGCGTCCGTCCTGGGCGACGACGCGACGCGCGAGATCGTCCGCCTGTTCCTGCACGACTTCCCCGAGTCGGTCGGCCGCCTGGGCGCCGGCGACCGCGAGGAGCAGACGAGGATAGCCCACGGCCTGAAGAGCAGCGCCCTCCACATGGGCGCGACGGCGCTCTCCGAGAGCATGGCGGCTATCGAGAAGAAGCTCTCGGGGACCCGGGAGGCGCTCCGGCCGGACGAGATCGCCGCGGCCGTCGCGCACTTCGAGGCGGCCGAGCCCGAGCTGCGCGACTACGCGGGGACCTGACCGGCCGATCAGGACTTCACGATCCCCGTCTGGATGCACCAGCGCACGAGACTCGCTACTTCCTTGACGTTGATCTTGTCCATGATGTTCGCCCGGTGCTTCTCCACCGTGCGGACGCTCAGGTCGAGCCTGTCGGCGATCTCCTTCGAGGAAAAGCCCTCCGCAACGAGCCTGGCCACCTCGAGCTCGCGCCCGGAGAGCGTCTGGACCGCGTCGACCGAGGTCGTCTGCGGGCCCGCCTTCACGGACGGCTCCACCTTCGGCTGGTTGCCCGCCCCGACGGCCGCCTTCGGCGGAACGTGGGCGGCAAAGAACATCCCGCCCGCGATGATCGACTCGATCGCCTGCAGCAGGTAGTTAATGGGCGCGCTCTTGTCCACGAACCCGTGCACGCCCTGCGAGATGAGCCGCGCGGGCAGGTCGCCGTCGGGATGGCCCGTCAGCACGAGGATCTTCGTGTTCGGGAGCTTGGCCCGGACCTCGCGGACCACCTCGAGCCCGTGCATCCCCGGAAGGTACAGGTCGACGATCAGCAGCCCCGGGGGGTCCTTCAGGCAGAAATCGAGCCCCGACTTGCCGTCCTTGAAGGCCCCGGACACCACGATCCCGCGGACGCGGCTCAGCGCCGACGCCAGCATCTGCCTGAATACGACCTCATCGTCGATTATGACTGTTCGTATGGGCACGGCGAAGGCATAGATTACAGCCGCGCCGGCCGGGCGCAAGACCAAGTCGGCCGATCGGGATTGTCCCGGCGCGGCCGGGGGGCCACGATCCGGACGTGAACAGCCTTCCGCTGCTGGCGCCGCTCTTCCTCGCATTCGAGATCTGGCAGCTTGTCATGAGCGAGCGCTACGTCGGCATTAAGCAGATAGCCCGCGGCGCGGACCCCCGCGAGATGGGGCCGAGCGAGCTGGTCGCCTTCTTCTGGAGCACGTGCATCGTCCTGTACGCGGCCTGGATGGCGGCGCTCCTGATCAACCCGAGGGCGCGGATCTTCGGGCTCGTCCTGATCGCGGCGACGGCCCTCGGGTACGCGATCCGCAGGAACTGCGGCCTCAAGTGGATCCTGGTCGTGCTGACCTTCGAGGGGGCGATCCGGGTTGCCGTCCTCGCCCCCCTCTCCGAGCTGGCGTGGAGCCACGTCTAGCCCCGGGCTCCTATGGCCTTCAGGGAATTCGAGCGCCTCTCGCCCAACCGGGATGAAAGGGCCCACGAGCGCCTCGGCGTCCTCTTCCACCACAGCCAGATGGGCTTTGCCGAGACGATCGAGAGGATGCTCAGCCCGGCGAGCCAGGTGAGCTACCACTGCCTCATCGACCTCGACGGGACCCGCTGCACGCTGGTCCCCGACACGCAGGTCGCCTGGCACGCCGGGGCCTCGCGGTTCATGGGCCGCGACCGCTGCAACGACTTCCTGCTGGGCGTCGCGTTCGCGGGCGACACCTACCTCGCCCCGCTGACCGCCCCGCAGCTCGCCTCGGCCCTCGAGTGGCTCGGGGCGCGGTGGGCCCCCCTCGGCTGGGGGGCGGACCGAATCACCGACCACCGCCAGGTCTCGCCGGGGCGCAAGCGCGACCTGAACCCCGCGGAATGGGACCGACTCTCGGCGGCCGTCCGGGAGCATTTGGGACGGTGCTCGCCCTCAGGACCGTTTCCATGTTGAAATTCCACCCTACTCGAAGCAGAAGAACCCAGGCGCAGTTCACATGAACCTTCCCAGCGACACCCCCAGGCTGCCAAAGTGGATATTCCTGGCCGGGGACGCGGCCCTCCTCGCCACGGCCTGGGCCGTGTGGAACGGCGCGACCCACCCGACTTCCGGCATGCCGCTCGTGGCCGTCATCGTCTGCGTCGTGGTGGCGGCGGTGATCGGGGTCATCCCCTTCGTGGCCGACTATGCCCACCGCCAGGACGAGGCCCTCGACAACCGCCAGCGCTCGCTCCACGCGCTTGCCGTCACCGTGGCCTCGGTCTCGGAGCAGGTCTCGATTGCGGCGACCGGCCTGCAGGGAATAGCGGAGGCCGCCCAGGAGAATTTCAGCAAGTCGGAGCAGCTCTCGCGGCAGATCGAGGAGAAGATAGCGCAGCTCGACGCCCGCCTCGCGGGCGCGCGAAAGGACGACGGCGAGGTCGCGGCGAGGCACGAGGCCACCGCGAAGAAGCTGGCCGAGCTGGAGGCTCACCTTGCGGGCGCGAGGAAGGACGACGGCGACGCCGCGGCAAAGCTCGAATCAACGGCAAGGAAGATCGCGAAGGCAGCCGCCGAGTTTGACGCCGCAGTATCGAGGGCCGTCGAGGCAGCGAGGGCCGTTCCCTCGGCCCCGCCCGCGGCCCCGTCGGTCGGTCCCGAGGTCCCGCAGGTGATCGCCAGCCGGATCGTCGAGATCAAGCCGGTCGTGCTGTCCTCTGATCACCCTTTCGATGCGCCGGCTGACGCCCCGGCTCCGGCCGCAGCCTCCGTGCCTGACTCGGCGCTCCCACCCGTTGAAACCCCGGCGGCGGAGCCCGCGCCCGGGGCGTCGCCGGAATCCTCCGCAGCGCCCGCCGGCCCGCCGGGCCCCCCCCGTCCCCCGCGCAAGCGCAGCCCGAGGAAGCTCGCTGCCGTGCCCGCGCCCGAGTCGCCCGCGCCGGAGCTGGTCCTTGAGCCGGCGCCCGCGGCCGATTCGCAGCTGGCCCCCTCGGCGCCCGAGGTCACGGAGCCCGCGGTTTCCGCGGACGGCGCCACCCGCCTTGTCGTCACGGCGTACATCGGGATCGGCAACCGGCTCTTCATCCGGGGCGAGGGTCCCGGCCTGAGCTGGGAGAAGGGCGTGCCGCTGAGCTTCGTCTCGATCGGAAAATGGCGATGGGAGACGAACGAGGCCTCCGCCCCGGTCAGGTTCAGGCTCTACAAGAACGACGAGACGGAATGCGCCGGGCTCGGGGAGCGCTCCGTGGCGCCAGGGGCCCAGCAGGAGCTTACCGCGTCCTTTTAGCGACCGGGGCCCGCGCCTTCGCCTTCAGGCGGGCGAGCTCCGGCACGACCACGCGCTGGTAGCAGTCCGGGCATACCGAGTGGCTGATCTCCGTCCCCGTGCGCTCGTTGATGTAGCTCTCGATCTGCTGCCAGTAGTTCTGGTCGTCCCTGATCTTTTTGCAGTAGGAGCACATCGGCATCATCTCCTCCAGCCGGTGCATCTGGGTCGTGTACTTGAGGATCCGCTCGGCGACCCTGAGCCTCATCCACAGCTTCGACATGTCGATCGGCTTGGTCAGGAAGTCGTCCACGCCCGCCTCCGCCGCCGCCCGGCGGTTCGCAGTCGTGGCTCCCGTCGCGGTGAGCAGGATGAAATAGATGTACTCGTTGCCCTGCTGCGCGCGGAAGCGCCTGCAGAGACTGAGCCCGTCGAGCCTCGGCATCTGCCAGTCGCTCACGGCCACGCGCGGCTTCTCGGCGAGCCATGCCGACCATGCCTCCTCCCCGTCGCGGGCCTCGATCACGTCGTGCCCGAGCCGCTCGAGCGATCGCCGCAGGATCGCCATCGACATATTGTCGTCTTCAACGGCGAGTACCTTCATGGGGGTCGAGGCTATATGTTAAAGGCCCTGCCGTTCCAAGCAAACAATGGGTCCCGCGCGGACCCGGGTCACCGCCCCGCGCCCGGCCGGCCCAGCGCCTGCCGCAGCTCGTCCGGGGTCCGGGCCGGCGCCCGGCATACGAATTCCTCGCACACGTAGGCTGTCGCGCCCGCGTCGCGCCCGCCCATTTGGGCCAGCCACGGCGACCTGGCCGCGAACCAGGCCCTCGAACCCGGAGTCGCGTCGAGCGCGATCAGGGTCCTGCGGGGTCCCAGAACCTCATGGGCCACAGCGACCAACGCGCTGAATTCCGGGGTCCCCGGCCTCCCGGCCAGGACCACGTGGCGCGGCGGCTCGAGCGCGGACTCAAACGCGCACAGCAGCTGGGGCATCGCGTGCGGGGCCTCCTCCCACCGCCCCCGGAAGGCCGCGATCGCCCGCCTCCCCTGCTCGCGCATGGCCTCGCTCCCCGTGAGAGACGCAAGGCGGAAGAGGTTCATGGCTGCGGTCGAGGTCGCCGCGGGCTCCGCCCCGTCGTAGTCCTCCTTGAGCCGCACGAGAACATCCGCGGCCCCTGCCGCCGAGTTGAAGTAGCCGCCCTTGGCGGCGTCCCAGAAGAGGGAGTCGAGGACCCGCTGGAGGTCCTCCGCGAGCCCAATCCATGCCTCGTCGAACGTGGCCTCGTAGAGGTCGAGCCAGGCCTGCACGAGGAAGGCGCAGTCCTCCGCAAACCCCGGCCCGGATCCCGATCCGCGGCGCCATGACCTGCGGGGCATTCCCCCGGGAAGGTTGAAGAGCTCGCGCCTGGCGAACTCGGCCGCACGGAGCGCGGCCGCAAGGTAGTCCGCGCGCCTGTCGGCGAGCGACTCGGCGGGCAGGACGGCCGCGCGGGCGAGGGCCGAGATCATGAGCCCGTTCCAGCCCGCGACCACCTTGTCGTCCAGGTGCGGCCGGCGCCGGGCCGACCGCGCGGAGCGAAGGCGCTCCAGGCACGAGGCCAGGAGGTCGCTCGCCGCCTGGGGCTCCAGCCCCGAGAGCCTCGCCGTCTCGGCGAGGGGACGCACCTGGGCCAGGATGTTCTTGCCCGTGAATTCCCCGTGGGGGTCCTTCTCGGGCGGCACGTTTCCCCCCGGCTTCAGCCCGAAATTACTGGCAGCGACCGCGGCGTCCGCGCCGAGCACACGCTCCACCTCGGCCATCGTCCAGACATAGAACGCCCCCTCCACCGGCTCCGAGCCCTCCCGCTCCTGCGAGTCGGCGTCCTCCGCCGAATAGAAGCCGCCGTCGGGCCCCGTAAGGTCGCGCAGCACGTAGTCGAGAACGTCGCGCGCGAGCCAGGCGGGCTGCTCCTCTCCCGTCGCCTGCCAGGCCCCAAGCGCGCAGATCGAGATCTGCGCCTGGTCGTAGAGCATCTTCTCGAAGTGGGGCACGAACCATTCGGCGTCGACGGAGTACCGGTGGAATCCGCCGCCGACGTGGTCGTGGATGCCGCCCTTCGCCATCGCCCCCAGGGTGCGGGCCACCATTCCGGCGGCCTCGATCCCCGCCTCGCTTCCCAGCCCCTGCAGCGCCGCGCACCGGAGCAGGAAAGCCAGGTTCGCCGGCCTCGGGAACTTCGGAGCGCCCCCGAAGCCGCCGTGGCGGGGATCAAAGCTCTCCGCGTAGTACTGGTAGGCCTTCTCAAAGGCCGCTCCCGCGGCCTGCGCGAGCGTCGAGGCTGCGCCCGGGGGCGCCGCCCCCTCCCCGGCCCTATCCCTCAGGGAGCTGACGACGCGCTCGGCCTCCTCAAGGAGCCTGGCCCGGTCCTCCCTCCAGCCGCGCGCGATCGCGTCCAGTATCCTGGGGAAGCCGGCCCGGCCCTGCCGGTCCTCCGGCGGGAAGTACGTTCCCGCGTAGAAGGGCTTCAGGTCCGGCGTCAGCCAGACGCTCAGCGGCCAGCCCCCGTGGCCCGTCAGCCCCTGGAGGTAGGCCATGTAGACCCGGTCCACGTCGGGCCTCTCCTCCCTGTCGAGCTTGACGGGCACGAAGTGCCCGTTGATCGCCGCGGCGATGCCGGGGTCCTCGAACGACTCGTGGGCCATCACGTGGCACCAGTGGCAGGTCGAGTACCCGATCGAGAGGAAAATCGGGAGGTCCCGGGCCCGCGCGGCCTCGAACGCCTCCTCGCCCCACGGGTACCAATCCACCGGATTGTCCGCGTGCTGCAGGAGATAGGGGGAGGTCGCGCCCGCGAGCCGGTTCGCCATGCTCACTCCCCGAGGACCCAGGCGAAGATCAACGGGGCGACGATTGTGGCGTCGGACTCGATGACGAACCTCGGCGTGGATGCGGCGAGCTTGCCCCAGGTGATCTTCTCGTTGGGGACGGCCCCGGAGTAGCTGCCGTAGCTGGTCGTCGAGTCGCTCACCTGGCAGAAATACCCCCAGAGCGGAACGCCCCTGCGCCGCAGGTCCTGGTGGAGCATCGGGACGACGCATATCGGGAAGTCGCCGGCGATGCCGCCGCCGATCTGGAAGAACCCCATCGACCCGTGGCCCGTCCTCAGCCTCCTCGCCGTCCGCGCGTACCAGCCGGCGAGCAGGGTCATGTACTCGATCCCCGAGCGCACGGTGTGCACGTTCTTCAGCCTGCCCGAGATGACATGGGCCGCGTACATGTTGCCCAGCGTGGCGTCCTCCCATCCGGGGACGAAGATGGGGAGGTTCTTGTCGCAGGCGGCGAGCAGCCACGAGTTCCTCGGGTCGACCTGGTACCACTTCCTCAGCTTCCCGCCGCGGAGCATCCTGTACACGAACTCATGGGGGAAGTACGACTTCCCTGCGCGGTCCGCAAGCAGCCACTCGCCGAGGACGACGTCCTCGATCCGGCGCATCGCCTCCCTCTCGGGGATGCAGGTGTCCGTCACCCGGTTCATGTGCCGCCTAAGGAGCGCCGACTCGTCCCTCGGGGTCAGGTGCCGGTAGTCCGGCACGCGCTCGTAGTAGTCGTGGGCGACGAGGTTGAACACGTCCTCCTCGAGATTCGCGCCCGTGCACACGATCGCGTGGACCTTGCCGCGGCGAATCATCTCCGCGAGCGAGATCCCGAGCTCCGCCGTGGACATGGCGCCCGCGAGGGTGACGACCATCTTGCCGCCCGCCTTGACGTGGGCGTCGTAGGCCTTGGAGGCGTCGAGGAGGGAGGCCGAGTTGAAGTGGCGGAAATGGCGCGCCATAAACTTGGAGACCGGGCCCTTGGAGCGGGCGAGGGCCGCATTGCGGACTTCCGGGGGCTGGCTTCTGGTCTTGGCGCTCATGTCGGATGCGGGTGGCTAAGGTGGACCCGGTGCGACCGCGTTGCCACCCAAAATGGGCGGCGGCACGCCTGCCACCTGAATGATCAGCGCCAGATGCAGCATGCGATAATTCTGCGCGGGATTCGATGGCGCGTCCCCCGGTCCGTCAGGGCCAGCCGACATGCCGGCGGCGCAGGCCGTGAGAAGCACCAAAGGGCGGCCAAGCTTCATCGGGTCACCGCCCGGCCTCCGCGCCACCGCCCGTGACGTCGTACTCGTATCTGGAAACAAAGTACGGCCCGGCCTGCATGTCGCTGTGGTATCGGAACCCAAAGGACTCGTAGAACGCGCGCAGGCGCGGGCGCGAGGCCTCGCAATCCAGCCGCAGGAGCCTGCGACCCAGGTCGCGGGTCCGCCCGACGGCCCAGCGCAGGAGGCCCGCGGAAAGGCCCGTGCCCGCATACCGCCTCCGTATCGCGAGGCGATGGACGTACGCCGCGTCGCGGTGGTTCACGTCGGGCCAGAACACCGGGTCCTCAAGCTGGAACATCATGACGCCGGCCGGGTCCCCCGAGTGCTCGGCGAGGACGAAGAGCCCCGCGTCCACGTCGGCGGCGATGCGCGCGGGCGCCAGCTCGTCTCCCTGCCACATCGCCATGCCCTCCCGCTCCAGCCAGCGCGCGGCCTCCCCGATGATGTCCACGACCGCCTCGGCGTCCGGGGGCCTGGCTGGCCGGATTATTGCTTCGCCGGGCATGTTCTGGTGCAGGTTCCTGCCGTGAATAGACTTCCGGCGCGGGCGGGGAGTCAAGCGGTGCGGAACCCAAACTAATTCGCCGCGCGGCGAACCGCGCCATTGACGACCCGGGGCGCGGACCTGTTTGATGGAGGTTTTCATGCTCACGATCGCCGATGTGTCAAAGTCGTATGGAACCCGCACCCTGTTCGCGGATGTGTCCCTCTTCATTGCGCGGAGCGACCGCTACGGGCTCGTCGGTCCCAACGGGGCGGGAAAGACCACGCTGTTCAACCTGATCCTCGGCGAGGAGGCCCCCGACGAGGGCACGATAGAATGGGAGCGGGGCGCCGACTTCGGCTTCCTGCCGCAGGAAAGCGCGCCGATCGCCGACGAGACCATCCTGGAGATCGCGACAAGCGGCAGGAACCTCGTCCCTGTGGACGACGACGACACCGACATCGACTGGACCCTTGAGCCGCGCGCGAAGAAGGTCCTGGCCGGGCTCGGCTTCCGCGAGGGCGACAGCGAGAAGCAGGCGAAGACCTTTTCCGGGGGATGGGTGATGCGGGCGCATCTCGCCCGGCTCCTTGTCGCCGAGCCCGCGCTCCTCCTCCTCGACGAGCCGACCAACCACCTCGACCTGGAGGCCCTCCTCTGGTTCCAGGACTACCTCACGAGGTACCCGGGCGGCCTGGTCGTCATCTCGCACGACCGCGCATTCCTGAACGCGCTCTGCACCGGCATCCTCGAGCTGCGCGGCGCCACCCTCAACCGCTATACCGGCAACTACGACGACTACGTCATCGAGAAGGAGGCGCGAAAGGAGCAGCAGGCCGCCTCCTACAAGAGCCAGCAGCGCGAGATCGCCCACCTCCAGAGGTTTGTGGACCGCTTTGGCGCGAAGGCCTCGCTCGCCTCCCGCGCGAAGTCGAAGGAGAAGCAGATCGAGCGCCTGGAGGCCGTGGCCGTCGACGAGCCCCAGGAGGACCTAAAGAGGATCCATTTCAAGTTCCCCAAGCCGCCGCGCTCGGGCCTCAGGGTGGTCGAGCTGGAGCACGTCGAGCAGGCCTACGGGGACAACGTGGTCTACCGGGACCTGAACTTCACCGCGGAGCGGGGGCAGCGCATCGTGCTCGTGGGCCCGAACGGGGCCGGCAAGTCGACGCTGCTCAAGATCCTCGCGGGCGTGGTCCCGATCAGGGGCGGCACGCTCGAGCTCGGGGGCAACGTCATCACCGGCTACTTCGCTCAGAACCGCGTCGAGAACCTGCGGGTCGGCTCCACCGTCTTCGAGAACGTGATGGAGCTGCGCACCAACGAGAACCAGCTCACCGAGCAGCAGGCGCGCGCGATCCTCGGGGCGTTCCTCTTCCGCAAGGACGACGTCTACAAGAAGGTCTCCGTCCTTTCGGGCGGGGAGAAGTCCCGGCTCGCTCTGGCCCGCCTCCTCGTCAAGCCCCCGAACCTCCTCCTTATGGACGAGCCGACGACCCACCTCGACATCGCGTCGATCGACGCCCTGGTCGGGGCCCTCAAGACCTACGACGGCACCTTCATCTTCATAAGCCACGACGTGTATTTCATCCGGGCCCTGGCCCGGAACGTCCTCCACGTCCATTCCGGCCGCCTCACGCCCTACGCGGGCGACTACGACTACTACCTCGAGAAGTCCCGCGCCACGAACGAGCGGGAGGCGCTGACGGCCGGCCTGAAGGGCGGGCGGCCCCCCCAGAACGCGTCCCCGGCGGCGGCCAAGGGCACCGGCGGGCCGTCGCCCGGCCCGCGCCCGAACCCCGCCGCCCTTAAGAAGCTCCGCAACGAGGTCGGGCGCCTCGAGGAGGAGGTCTCCAAGCTCGAGACCAAGCAGAACGAGCTCACGGCCGAGCTCGAGGCGCCTGAAACCTACACCGAGCCCGGAAAGGCCCAGCACCTGAACCGCGAGCTGAGCGCCGTCGTCGACCTGCTTACGGCGGCGACGGCCGCATGGGAGAAGGCCGCGGTCGAGCTGGCCGACCTGGAGAAATAGCCCCTGGCGCCGCCCTGCTAGGCGCCGATGATCTCGTCGACCAGCCCCGGGGGCCTGCGCGCCTCATCGCCGACCGTGATGGACTTCCCCAGCATCGCGGCCGCCTCCCTCGCCGCGCCCGCGCTGTTCGCGTGGATCCGGCAGAGCGGGTCGCCCTTCCCCACGGGATCGCCCACCTTCACGAGGTGGTCGACGCCGACCGCGTGATCGACCTTGTCCTCGGCCCTCGCCCGGCCGGCGCCCAGCCGAAGCGCGGCAAGCGCGACCCCGAGCGCGTCGACATCGGCCACAAAGCCCGAGCGCGGGCTCGCCAGGAGCCTCCTCATCCTCGCCTGCGGCAGCCGCGCCGGCTCGTCGGCCACGCGCGCGTCGCCGCCCTGCGCCGCCACCATGTCCCTGAACTTCCCGAGCGCGGCCCCGGAGGAGATGCTCCGCGCGAGCCTGGCCCGTGCATCCGGGGCGTCCGTCGCGGCGCCCGCAAGGAGCAGCATCTGCTCGCCCACCGCGTAGGTGACCTCCATCAGGTCGCGGGCGCCCGAGCCCCTGAGGCACTCGATGGACTCGGCGACCTCGAGCGCGTTGCCCACGGCGTGGCCTAGCGGCTCGTCCATGGCGGTCATCACCGCCCTCGTCGGCTTGCCCATGGCACCGGCGACCGTCGTGATCGCAACCGCGAGCTCCCTCGCGCGCGCCTTGTCCTTCATGAACGCGCCGCGACCGAACTTCACGTCGAGGACAAGGACGTCGATGCCCTCGGCGAGCTTCTTGCTCAGTATGCTCGCGCATATCAGCGGGATGCACTCGACGGTGGCGGTGACGTCCCGGAGCGCGTAGAGCTTGCGGTCGGCGGGGGCGAGCTCCGCGGTCTGCCCGATCAGCGCCAGCCCTATCTTCCGTAGCTGGCGCCGGTATTGCGCGATCGAGAGGCCGACGCGGAACCCGGGTATCGCCTCGAGCTTGTCGAGGGTGCCGCCCGTGTGGCCCAGCCCGCGCCCGCTGATCATCGGCACAACGACGCCGCAGGCGGCCACCATCGGCGCGAGGTGAAGCGACACCTTGTCGCCGACTCCGCCCGTGGAGTGCTTGTCGGCCTTGGGGGCGTCGATCGCGGAAAGGTCGGCCACGACCCCGGACTTCAGCATGGCCTCCGTCAGCAGCGCCGTCTCGCGCGGGGTCATCCCCCGCAGGAAGATCGCCATCAGGAGGGCGCTGAGCTGGTAGTCGGCCCAGGAGCCGTCGACGGCCCCCTTAACGAACGCCCCGATCTCCGCCCGGTCGAGCTCGGCGCCGTCGCGCTTGCGCGCGATCACGTGTTGGGGGAACAGGACGGTGCCCATGACACGCCTCCCCTACGGGGGGAAGGCTGCGGAGGCACGCTAAATCACTTCTTTTGGCCGAAAACCGACTTCGCAATGTCGAACGGGGCCCGGGTCAGCCGCGAGATCGTGGACTCGGATTCCTTCTCATCCTGCGCCTCCTCCCTGGCAAGCGAGGCCTGGAGCTCGATCTGGCGGATGCGCTCCTCGTGCGCGGCGACCGCCTGCTCCCGCGCGTCGAGCGCGTCCAGCTCGCCCTGGATGGCTATCCGGTCGTCGCGCAGGTGCGCCTGCTCGGCCTCGAGGATCGAGCGGGCCCTGTAAAGCTTGTCCCAGGCCGCCTGGAGCGCGGCATAGCCGTGCGGATCCGCACTGTCGCTCTCGAAGGGCGGGGTGCTGTCGTCGGACTCAATCGGGGTGTGAATGCCGGAATGGCCGCGGCGCTTGAGGCTGAGCTCCGGCCGAAACTGACTCTGGAATGGCGCAGTTGAATTCATGGGCGGCGTTGGGGGATCTTCACTATTATTAGATGGGGACATTTCCCTAGGTGACACCGATTAGACCATATGCGGTTGCTAAACACCATTGGTCCGGACCCATTTTACACGCCGTTTACACAAAGCCAGCCTCCTTTCGTACGGTATTTACGTATCAGGTCCTGAAAATCACGCCCTCACGCCTGAACATGAAGACGGCCAGGGCCAGGGCCGCCGCGGCATAGAGGGCCGTGGACCCGAAGATCACGGCGATGTAGCCCCAGTGCCAGACCCCGGAGAGCATCTCCTTGCAGACGAGCGAGACGTTGGCGACGGGGACCAGGGCCAGGTGGTAGTTGAGGTCGATTCCCGGAAGGAGCCCGATCCCGCACGGAACGATGATGATGAACACGAGCGGCGTCATGTAGCTCTGCGCCTCCTTCGCGCTCTTGGCAAAGAGGCACACGCAGAACACGACCGCCGAGAAGAGCACCGCGATCGGCAGCACCATGGCGAGGACGCCCAGGATCCCAAGGAGGTCTATGGTGGGCGTCATCGCCCCGGCCGGGCCCATCCCCGCGGTCGCCGTCCCTATCGTGGAGCCGATGATCAGGAGCGAAAGGCTCAGCGAGATCAGCGAGAACGCGACCGCGGAGAGGGCGCCCGTGAGCACCATGAGGAACTTCCCGAGGACGATGTCGGTCCTGGCGGCTGGGCAGCACAGGAGGGTCTCCATCGTGCCCCTCTCCTTCTCCCCCGCGGTGAGGTCCATCGCCGGGTACATGGCGCCCGTGAAGCAGAGCAGGATGAGGAAGTACGGCACGAAGCCCCCCATCAGGTTTCCGCCGACCTTCTCCGGCGGTGCGACGTTGGCCTCCTGCACCTCGAACGGGCGCGCGATCGAGGCGGGCAGGCCGCGGTCGGCCAGGAGCCTTGCCGTCGCCCGCGACCGGAGCCCCGTGAAGAAGTTGCGCAGCTGCTCCACCGCCAGGCCCGACTTCAGCTCGCCCTGGTAGTCGTAGAGGGTGATGGCGGGGGCCGAGCCCGACCCGAGCGCCCCCTCGAATCCCGCCGGGATCTCGACCGCCGCCCGGACCCTCTTGTTCGAGATGAGGGCCTTCCAGTCGGCGGACGCGCGCTCGAGCCGGAATTTGCCCGTCTTTTCGAGCTCCGCGCGGATCCCGGGCGAATCGGCGCCGCCCAGGACCATGATCCTCGGGATCTCCTCCCTCGCCTTCGAGACGATCACCGCGGTCGCCTTCACCACGACCAGCATGAGCGCCGGCATTATGAAGGTCGGGATCACGATCGTGGACACCAGGGTGCGCTTGTCGCGCAGCGAGTCCCGGAGCTCTTTCCCGTAGATCGTCCCGATCACGCGCCAGCTCATTTGGCCTCCTTGGGACAGACGATCCTGACGAAGCATTCCTCCAGGTCGGCCTCGCCCGTCCGCTCCTTCAGCTCGGCAACGGTGCCCTCGGCCCGGATCGCGCCCTCGTGGATGATCCCGACCACGTCGCAGAGCTTCTCCGCCTCGCTCATCACGTGGGTCGAGTAGATCACCGTCTTGCCCCTGCCGCGGCACTCGCGGACAAACCGGACGATCGAGCGGGCCGTCATGACGTCGAGGCCCAGCGTAGGCTCGTCGAATATCATCACCTGCGGGTCGTGGATGATCGTGCGCGCGATCGACGTCTTCTGCTTCATCCCCGTGGAGAGCTTCTCGCAGCGCCGGTCAAGGAAGTCGTGCATGTCGAGCTCGTCGGCGAGCAGGCGCATCCGCTCCCTGAGGGCCGGCTCGCCGAGCCCGTTCAGGCGCCCGAAGTAGGTGATCATCTCGCGGGCCGTGAGCCGGGCATATAGGGCCGTGCTGGTCGCCAGGAACCCGACGTTTGCCCGGACCCTGTCCGGCTCGCGGACCACGTCGTAGCCCGCGACGACGGCGGTCCCGCTCGTCGGCTTGAGCAGCGTCGCGAGCATCCGGAGCGTGGTCGTCTTGCCCGCCCCGTTCGCACCCAGGAGGCCGTAGATCCGGCCGGGTTCCACCCGGAACGACACGCCGTCCGCCCCGCGGATCTCGCCCCTCTTCTTGTCGCGGAAGACCTTGGTGAGGAGCCTGGCTTCGATCATGTCTCCGGAATGCCCGGTATCCCGCGGTTCACAAGCTCATCCGCTCCCGGAACTCCTGGGCCTGCCTCCGGCTGAGCTCCACCTTCGCCCCGCCCTTCAGGTGCACGAGGAGCCCGCTGCTGAACCAGGGCTCGATCCTGTCGATCCAGGAGATGTTGATGATCTGCCGGCGGTTCGCCCTGAAGAAGAACTTGGGGTCGAGGCGCTCCTCCATGGCGTTGAGCGAGCGGAAGAGCTGCGGCTGGGCATCGCCAAAATGGACGCGCGTGTAGTTCCCCTCGCTTTCCAGCAGCCGGATCTGGCCGACCTCGACGAACCAGCACCGCTCCCCCTCCCGAACGAATACCCTGTCCTTGGCGTCCAGGCCCCCGGCGGGCGCCCTCTTCTCTCCGGACGCCTGCTCCTTCCCGCGAAGCCGCTCGATGGCCGCGGCGAGCCGCGCCGGATCCACGGGCTTGAGGAGGTAGTCGAGCGCGTTGAGCTCGAACGCCTTCACCGCGAACTCGTCGTAGGCGGTCGTGAAGATGACCTGCGGGACGGGAGGCTCGAGGGACTCGAGGAACTCGATTCCCGTCTCGCCCGGCATCTGGACGTCGAGGAACAGCAGGTCGGGTTTGAGCGCGGCCATCTGCTCGCGGGCCTGCTTCGCCTGCGACGCCTCGCCCACGATCCGGACCTCCGGAAACGCGGCAAGGAGCCTTCTCAGCTCGTTTCTGGCGAGGCGCTCATCGTCGATGAGCAGCGCCTTCATGAGTGTTGGGGAAGCGGGATCACGGCCTCGGCGACCACCATGGCGGGCGTGTCCGAGCGAAGCTGAAGCGTGGCGCTTTCGCCGAAGATGAGGCGAAGCCTCTCGGCCGCGTTGTGCAGCCCCACCCCGGTGGACGACACGCGCCCGGCCTGGGTGATCTCGCCCGGGTTGGACACCTGGATCCGGAGGGCCCCGCCCTCGTTGCGTGCCGTGATGGCGATCTCGCCTCCCTCCGGCCTTGGCGAGATGCCGTACTTGACCGCGTTCTCCACGAGCGTCTGGAGCAGCATGGGTGGGATGGGCAGGTGGAGGGCCTCGGGCGCGATGTCGAGCCGCAGCCGCAGCCGCTCCTCGTGGCGGACCTGCTCCAGGGCCAGGTAGTCGTTGACGATGCCAAGCTCGTCCTCGAATGGGACGGTCTCCAGCTGGCCACTCTGCAGCGAGTAGCGGAGCAGGTTCGCGAGCTGCGTCACAGCCATGCGGGCGCGCGCAGGGTCCTCGTCGATGAGCGCGCGCAGCGAGTTGAGCGAGTTGAAGATGAAGTGCGGGTTGACCTGCGACTTGAGCGCCCTCAGCTCGGCCTCCTTCACGCTCGTCATCAGCTGGAAGCGATCGATCTCCGACCGGTTAAGGCGTTCAAAGACGTTGTAGAAGAAATAGAGGCAGAGCCACGCCGAGAAGAAGAAGGCCCCGAAGCAAAGGTCGCAGACCAAGATGAGGACCAGCGAATACTTGGAGTTCCAGGGCAGGCCGACGATCCCGTGAATCCAGGCGTACAGAAGCGCGTACCAGACCGCCGACAACGCGAAGGCCGTGGCGACTATCCTCGGGATGAGGGAGCGCCAACCGAGCTGCTTCCACTTCCAGCGCGCCATGATCGGGCGCAGAAAATGCGTCAGCAGCAGGCCCTCCGCCATGAGCATGAAGAACACCGCGACCGTCGTGGGCATGTCCCACCTGGCGTCGGGGTCGGGAAACGCCAGTGTCATCCACACGTTCAGCGCGAGGAGGCCCGTCCAGCCGAGCGACTGGAAAAGCACATAGAGCTTCATCTTCGCCTGCTCGCGCTGGGCTGCGTCGCCCGACTGAAGAGAAATGTCCGCGGAGACTTCCATCGGAATCATATTACAGCCCGGGACGCGGCCGGCGGCAACCTTTGGACGAGCGGTCCGGCAGGGTGGATGGATGGGCCCCTGCCCTTGGGAAGGGCGCCGGGCTCCTCACGACCCGATCGGATGCCAGGTCGTCTTCACCTCGACGAAGTCGCGGATCGCCTCGAGGCCCTGCGCCGAGTCCGCAAACCACTCCTTGCCAATAATGTCCGTGAATCGCACGCGCTTGACGCTCGCGGCGGCGCCGAGCCGGATCGCCTTGCGCTCCTCGCCGTTCGCGGCCGCGTAGACCGCCCGCAGGTGCGCATGCGTCGCAAAGGTCGGCACCAGCTCCCTGCGGAAGCCCGTCAGGATGTTGACGACCCCTCCGGGCAGGTCGCTCGTCGCCAGCATCTCGCCCAGCAGGATCGCCGGGTACGGGACCTTCTCGGACGCAAGCGCGACGACCGTGTTGCCGCACGCGATCACGGGCGCCAGCATCGAGAGGAGGCTGAGGAGCGGGGGGTTGTCCGGGGAGATTATGCCGACGACCCCCATCGGCTCGGTCACCGTGAAGCTGAAATGCGCCGACGCCACGGGATTGACGCTCCCGAGGAGCTGCTCGTACTTGTCGGCCCATCCGGCGTAGTGGATGAGGCGGTCGACCCCCACGGACATCCCCCTCGCGGCGTCGGCCTCGCGCGCCCCGAACCGGACGAGGGACGTGACCAGCTCCCCGCTGCGGGCCTCGAGCATCTCCGCCAGGCGATAGAGGATCTGCGCGCGGTTGTAGGGGCTGCGCCTGGCCCATCCCGGACCCGCCTTGGCGGCGGCCTCGACCGCGTTCCGAAGGTCCTTGCGGGTGCACTGCGGGATGTTCCCGAAGAACGCCCCGGTGGCGTCGTTCACCTTGAACGTCCGCGCGCTCTCCGACCTCACAAACGCGCCCCCGATGTAGACCTTGGGCGTCTTCGTCACGGGAATCCGGTTCATGGCGGCCTGGGTCATGCGAGGTGCGCGTAGTCGAGGAGGCCCTGGCGGCCGCCCTCGCGTCCGAACCCGCTCTCCTTGTAGCCCCCGAAAGGGGAGGACGGGTCGAACTTGTTGAAGGTGTTGGCCCAGACGACGCCCGCCTTGAGCTCCGTCGCCATCCGCAGGATCCGGGAGCCCTTGTCGGTCCACACGCCCGCGCTCAGGCCGTAGGGCGTGTTGTTGGCCTTCTCGATCGCCTCGTCGACCGTGCGGAACGTCAGGATCGAAAGCACCGGTCCGAAGATCTCCTCGCGGGCGATGCGGTGGCTCTGCGTCACCCGCGTGAAGAGCGTGGGCGGGAAATAGTAGCCCCGCTCCGGGAGCCGGCACGGCGGCTGGTACATCTGGGCGCCCTCCCGGACGCCGCTGGCGACCAGCCGGCGGATCCTCCCCAGCTGTTCCCTCGAGTTGATCGCCCCAAGGTCGGTGTTCTTGTCGAGCGGGTCGCCGACCCGCAGGACGCGCACCCGGTTCCTCAGCCTTGAGATCACCTGCTCGGCGACCGGCTCATGCACGAGGAGCCGCGAGCCCGCGCAGCAGACGTGGCCCTGGTTGAAGAAGATCCCGTTCACGATCCCCTCGACGGCCTGGTCGATCGGCGCGTCGTCGAACACGATGTTGGCCGCCTTGCCGCCGAGCTCCATGGTCATCTTCCTGTCGGTTCCGGCGAGCTGGCGCATGATCGCCTTGCCGACCTCGGTCGAGCCGGTGAAGGCGACCTTGGCGGCCCCGGGGTGCCCCATCACTGCGGCGCCGGTCTCCCCCGCCCCGGTCACGAAGTTGACGACCCCGGGCGGCAGGCCCGCGTCCTGGAGGATCTCCGCGAGTTTCAGCGCCGTGATGGACGTCGTCTCGGCGGGCTTCAGCACGACGCAGTTGCCCATCGCGAGCGCGGGCGCGAGCTTCCACGCAAGCATCAGGAGGGGGAAGTTCCACGGGATCACCTGGCCGACGACCCCCAGCGGCCCCGCGATGCGCCCCGGGGCGACGTACTCGAGCTTGTCCGCCCAGCCCGCGTGGTAGAAGAAGTGAGCCGCCGCCATCGGGACGTCGAAGTCGCGCGACTCCCTGATCGGCTTTCCCCCGTCGAGGGTCTCGGCGACCGCGAACTCCCTCGCCCTGTCCTGGAGGAGCCGCGCTATGCGGAACAGGTACTTGCCGCGCTCGCGGCCGGGCGTGGCGGCCCAGCCCCTGAAGGCCCTGCCCGCGGCCCTGTACGCGGCGTCCACGTCCGCCGGGCCGGCCAGGGCGATCTCGGCGAGCTTCCTCTCGTTGGCCGGATTGATGCTGTCAAAGGTCCTCCCCGAGCGGGGCCGCACGAAGCGGCCGTCGATGAAGAGGTCGTAGCGCGACTTCAGCTTGGGATCGGCCGTCTCGGGCGCAGGGTCGAATTCCCAGAGGTCCCCGAAGATGAGCCCCGGGCGCGTCCCGCCGGATGTCTTCCTGGTCGCGGCCATCTCAGTAGCTCTCAGCGGCGTCGCTGAAATAGTACGGGGCCTGGTACGCGCCCGTCTTCTCCTTCTCGATCTGCCTCAGGAGGTCGTTGAGGAGCGAGCTTGCGCCGAAGCGGTAGCGCCTGCGCGTCAGCCAGGCGTCGCCCAGCGTCTCCTTGACCGCGACCAGAAAATGGAGCGCCTGCTTCGCCGTCTTGATCCCGCCCGCCGGCTTCATCCCCACCGCGACGCCGGTGTCCATGTAGAAGTCCCGGATCGCCTCGATCATGACCTGGTTGTTGGCGAGGGTCGCGTTGAGCGTCGTCTTGCCCGTGCTCGTCTTTATGAAGTCGCCCGGCCTCAGGACGCCCATCGCCAGAAACGACGCCATCCTGATGTTGTCGAACGTCTCGAGCTCGCTCACCTCGAGGATGACCTTGAGGGCCGAGGCCCCGCAGGCCTCGACGACCCCGGCTATCTCGTCCTGCACCCTGGAGAATTCCCCGGAGAGGAACGCACCCCGGTTGATGACCATGTCCACCTCGTCCGCGCCGTCCGCCACCGCGCCCCGGACCTCGGCGAGCCGCGTCCTGTAGTGCGTCTGCCCCGAGGGGAAGGCCGTCGCCACCGAGGCCACGTTGACGCCCGAGCCGCCGACCAGGGCCTTCGCGTGGCGCACCATGGACGGGTAGACGCACACGGCCGCCACGGCCGGGACGTCCGGGTCGTCGTGGGGCCGGAGCGCCTTCCGGCAGAGGGACTCGATCTTGCCCGGGGTGTCCTTTCCCTCGAGAGTCGTCAGGTCGGTCATCGACACCGCCATCCGGAGCCCCCAGACCTTCGACGCCTTCTTGATGCTGCGGGTGGCGAACTTCGCGACCCTCTCCTCCACGCCCACCTGGTCCACGGCGCCGACCTCGTCGAGGAGCCGTGAAAGGGCCGTTTGGGAGGTGCGGGGCATCGCGGAACTATCGCTTCTACCCCCCTGCAAAACAATTGAAAAACGGCGCGGTCGGCGGCCATCCTAGGCCGTGATGACCCGCGCGGAACTCCAGCTGCTGCGATCGCTCCGGGACAAGAGGCACCGCGAGGAGCTGGGCCTGTTCGCGGTGGAGGGCGAGAAGATCGTCTCCGAGCTGATCGCCGCCGGCCACCCCTTCGAGAAGATCTACGCCACCGGAGCGTGGAAGGGAGAGAGGACCCACGAGATCGGCGAGGAGGAGATGGCGCGCGCGAGCCACTTCCCGACGCCCTCCTGCGTCCTCGCGGTGGGACGGATCCGGAGGGAGGCGCTCGCCGAGGGCGAGCTCGACCACGGGATCACGCTCGCCCTGGACGGCGTCCAGGACCCCGGGAACGTCGGCACGATCCTGAGGATCGCGGACTGGTTCGGGATCGCCCGGGTCGTGCTCTCGCCGGGCTGCGCGGACCTCCATTCTCAGAAGGTGATCCAGGCCAGCATGGGGTCCTTCGCCCGCGTGCGCGCGGTCGTCGCGGCCCTCGGGGCCGCCCTGGAGGGTGTCCGCGCGCCCGTCATCGGGTGCGCGCTCGAGGGCAGGGACGTCCACGCCCTTCCCGCCCTGGCCGACGCCGTGGTCGTGATCGGCAGCGAGGGCCGCGGGCTCTCCGAGGAGGCGAGGAGGCACCTGGCCTTCAGCGTCACCATCCCCCGGAGGGGCGCGGCCGAGTCGCTCAACGCGGCGGTCGCGGCCGCGATCGTGTGCGACAACATCCGCCGCGCCGCCGGCTAGGGGTCATGGCGGCCAAAGGAACCGGGACCCGCGGCGGGGCGAAGGGCTTGGGCGCCCCCGCCATCGCGGCGGAGATAGGAAGGGAGCTCGCCCCGCGCACGGCGGCGACGGTCCTCGAGCTGCGCCGGATGCGCCGCGAATTCTCCGGGCGCCTCAGGGAGGCGCCCCCGCTGGCGGTCATCGGGGCCGCCCTCCGGCTCTCGAAGGTCCCGCTCCGCGGCTTCAGGTTCGTGGCCTACGAGCTGGTCCGGGACCATCCGCTGGCCCCCTCGCTCCTTGACGCCAGGCGCCTGGAACGCCTCGGCAGGGGAATGGCCTCATGGGACGCGGTCGACTGCTTCAGCGTCTACCTCTCGGGCCCGGCGTGGCGCCGGCGCACCGTGCCCGACAGCGTGATCCACGGGTGGGCGCGCTCCGCGGACCGCTGGTGGAGGCGCGCCGCGCTCGTCAGCACCGTGCCCCTGAACAGCAGGGCGCACGGAGGCTCGGGCGACGCCGGGAGGACGCTCCGCGTGTGCCGCATCCTCGCGCGCGACAGGGACCCGATGGTCACCAAGGCCCTCTCGTGGGCCCTGCGCGAGCTCTCCAAGCGGGACCCCGGGGCCGTCCGAGGGTTCATCGCCGCGCGATCGGGCGCGCTTGCGGCCGCGGTGCTTCGTGAGGTCCGCAACAAGCTCGCGACCGGCGTCAAGAACCCCGGCCGGCGCCGCGCGGCCCGCTGAACGCGGGCCCGAGGGCGGGGCTACTTCTCGCTCTTGGGGGCGCTCCGGCCGCGTCCCCCGCCGCCGAGCATCAGGATGGCGCCCGCGACGACCCCGACGGCGAACATGCCGAAGTAGATCTCCCATGCGTCCGTCGTGAGCTTCTTGTCCAGGAGCATCGGGAAGTTGAAGTCCGCGGGCTGCTTGTTGTAGGCACCGATGTACAGGAACACGAAAAGCGTCGCGAGGAAGACGATCAGCTTGAGGAGGACTTTGAAGCTCATGGGTTTTAGGGTGGCTCAGGCCTTGGGTGCGGTCAACTCGTCGAACGCCGCCCCGAGGACCATCCCCAGGCGATTGGGAAGCGGCGCGTGGAAGTCGGGGAAGCCGGGCATGTTCTCGACCGCGACCACAGCCGGCTTGTCGCGGCCCGCCGCTATCTCCCTGCCGACGTGCGCGAGGACGGCGGAGAAGAAGTCGCGCATGACGAGGAGGTCGTCGCGCTTCCCGGTGACGCCAAACTTGGAGCTGCCGTGGCCGAAGACGAAGAGGGCGTCCGCCGGGTAGCTGGCGGCCGAGTCCTCCAGCGACTTGATCCACCCCCGGATGCTCGCCCCGCCGGGCCTGTCCACGTAGGGATAGAGCCTGTTGAAGACGAGGTCGCCCATGTGGACGACGTTGGCCTTCTCGAAGATGACGACCGCGTCGCCCCCCGTGTGCGCCGGGCCCCTGAACTCCGCCGTCACGATCTCGCCCCCGAGTTCCCTGCGCCACACGTCGGCGAACGTGGTGTCGGCATAGACCTGGCTCGCGACCGCTGCCGCGGGGTCGATCTTCGTCCCCTGCTGCTCGGCCCGCTTCGCCGCCTCAAACTGAAGCCTCGGCACGTTTGCCTGCGCGACCAGCTCCCTTGACGCCGCCTTGAAGACCACGTTGCCCCCCGTGTGGTCCATGTGGTGGTGCGTGTTGATCGTGGCGTCGATCGTCCGGCCCCCGATGCCCGGAAGCCCCCTGAGGCAGACGAGGGCGGTGTCGGGGAACTGGGTGTCCACGACCGCAAGGGCTTCCCTGGACGAGAGCCAGCCGATCGTGCCCCCCCTTCCGGTGAAGATCCCGACGTCGCGCCTGAGCGGCTGGAAGCTTGTCGCCGAGACCGGGCCCGCGGCCGGCGCCGCGGGCGCCTGCGCCGCAAGCCTCCTGGCGACAGAGGCCCCCGCCGAAAGGACGAGCGAGAGGCGTATGAATTCGCGGCGGTTCAATCTTGGGTCCATCGCAGGCCCTAGTTCCTAGGGCATGACGGGCCGCCATTCAACACCCGTGTGGCCGGGCGCGGGCGCAACCCGCCTGTAACAATCGGCGCCGGGGCCAGTTCATAGGGGAGTGCAGGACACGCCGCCCATGCCCCCCTTCCAGAATGACGCCCGCCCCCGAAATCCTTGTGCCAACGCCATCTTCTGGGGTTGAATGGCGCAAACGCCCCGCCGTGGAAACAAAGGCCCCGCTTCCCGACCATGAGCTCATGCTCGCCGTGCGCGATGGCGACCTGGACTGCATGGGCGAGCTCTTCGAGCGCCACCACGGCCCCCTTTTCGGCTACCTGACCAAGCTGACCGGCAACAGGGCCGCGGCCGAGGACATCTCGCAGATCGTCTTCCAGCGGATGCTCAAGTACCGCCACACCTACCGCGACGAGGGCAAGTTCACCTCGTGGATGTACCACCTCGCCCGCCGGTGCGCCACAGACCACTACCGAAAGTCGTCGACCGCCCCGATCGCGGTCGACCCCTCCGACCTCGCCGGGCACGCCGACGAGGCGCGCAGCGCCGACGAGTCCGCGGCCTCCCGCGACGACCACGCCCTCCTGCAGCAGGCGCTCAGCCGCCTGGACAGGGATGACCGGGAGGTCCTCCTGCTCTCGCGCCTCCAGGAGCTCTCGTTCGCCGAGGTCGCCCAGATCCTCGAATGCTCGGTCGGGGCCGCCAGGGTCCGCGCCCACCGGGCGCTCCGGACGCTCCGCGAGCACTATTTTCAGATCCAAAAGGAGCCGCTAACATGAACTGCCAATTCTGCCGCGAACACATGATCGAGCTCGCCGACGCCAAGCTTGACGCCGGGACGGCCGCGGACGTCCGGGGCCACATCGGCGCCTGCGAGGAATGCCGGCGCGAGTTCGAATCGTTCAGCCTCGTGCTCGGGACGCTCGACGCAATCCCCTCGGACCCGCCATCGCACCGCCTGCGCGCCCAGGTCGGGGGCCAGATCGAGGCCGAGAAGCTCACCCTGAGGAACCAGGCCGCCTGGGCGTCGTCCATCCGGTCCGCCGCGGCCTCGCCCGGGCGCCGGCGCGTCCCATGGATGCAGTTCGTCCTCCAGGCGGCCGGCGTGTGCACGCTGGTCGCCCTCGGCTTCATCCTCGGAGAGCGCACCGCCACTCAGCGCCAGCTCGCCGATCTGCGCGCCAGGGTCGACACGGTGGGCCAGTTGGTCCAGCAGTCCGTCCTCCAGAAGCGCCCGACCGGGGACAGGCTGCAGACCGTCCTGACCGCCGCCACCAACCGAAGGCCCGACGAGCGCGTCATCGACGGGCTGATCAATTCCCTCGCGTTCGACCCGAGCGTGAACGTGCGGCTGAACGCGCTGAGCGCCCTTTATGCGCAGGCGGACCAGGAGGTCGTGCGCGCCGGCGTCCTCGCGTGCCTGCCGCGTGAGACCAATCCCCTGGTCCAGGTCTCCATGATCGATTTCCTCGTGGCCGCAAAGGCCCGCGAGGCCTCACCCGAACTCCGCAGGATTGCCAGCGACGAGAAGGCGAACACCGACGTCCGCGACTCGGCGCGCCGCGCCATCGACCTGCTCTAGCCTCAACCTGAAAAACGACTTAAATAAAATGAAAACCACACAAATCTATTTCCCGCTCATTCTCGCGGCAGCGCTGGGGCTGGTTCCGACCCATTCCGCGCGCGCCGATGAAGCGGAGAGCCAGATCGCCTTCTCCGACCCGTCCAAGCCGGGAACGCTGAAGATCCGCATATGGCACGGCGACATTTCCATCCACGGCGCCGACGTGAAGGAGATCACCGTCAAGTCCGACTGCGCCCCCGCAAGTCCCACCCCGCGCAAGGACGGGATGCGCGTCCTCACCTCCTCGTCGGGATTCGTGCTCTCCGAGAAGGAGAACGTCGCCACGCTCGAATACGGCGCGGAGGGCTGGACGGGGGCCTCGGCCGACTTCGACATCACGGTGCCCCGCACGACCTCCATCACCGTGGCCAGCACGGCCCGCGGCGACTTTGAATGCACGGGCGTCTCGGGTGACGTCGACGTGAGGACGATGAGCGGCGACGTGAAGCTCGAGGACATCTCGGGAGGCGCGCTGGTCGAGACCATGAACGGCGAGATCGACGTAAGGGTGAGGGAGCTCGCCGAGAACAGGCCGCTTTCCTTCACGTCCATGCACGGCCAGGTCAGCATCCACGTGCCCGTGGATTCGAAGGCCAACGTCCGCTTCCGCACGCATCGCGGCGTGATCCTCACTAATTTCGACGACAAGGCGCTCGTGACAAAGACCGTCGTCTCCCACGGAAAGACGCGCGGCACGGCGAAGCCCGAAAAGGAGAAGGACAAGGGCAAGGGAAAGGCAGCCGCGGGTCCCACGGTCGCCGAGCCGGCCGCAGGTCCGGACACGGTCGTCGTGGAGACGATAACGAAGTCCGAGGAGCCCGAGAAGTCCTCCGAGGACTCCGACGGCGACTGGCACGCCGAGGTGCGGGATTCGATACGCATGGCCGCCGACGAGGCCGCCATGGCTGCCCGCGAGGCGGCAGAGGCCGTTCACGAGGGCATGGCCCAGTTTCGCGTTGAGTTCAACGGCGGGGCCATGCCGCCCCTTCCGCCGATGACCGGCGGAAAGGTCGTCGCGGGCACCCTCAATGGCGGGGGCGTCGAGATTCAGGCCGCCACCCTGAGCGGCGACATCATCTTCAAGAAGATCGAATAAGCCCGTTTTTGGCCCCGCTGGCCACGGCCTGACAGGCCGGGGCCAGCCTGTTTATGACCGGGATCCGGAATCCCGTAAATCCCTGATGGCATGTGTCAAACGTGTTACTTTTTACATATCAGAGGGTATTTACTTGAGAACTTGGAACAATAGTAGCTCTGTCCGTTCGAAGTCACCGATTTCACTTTGCTTTCAAGGAACTCCCCAAACGTTCTTTGATCCGAGTCCCGGCCGGCCCCTTCCGGCGGGATAACGAGGCTTCCGGCTGGCGTTTCGGCGCGAGTTGCCCGCCAGCCCGGCTTCCGGCTTGGGTGGTCCCCAAAACTAGACTTTTGGCCGTGGGCGCCTCACGGCGTCCCGCGGCCAGAACGCCCCTGACTTCGCGGGTGCCTCCGCACCGGCGATGACGGGGTGCTCAACCATAAGCCAGAAAACAACTCTCCGCCCCGCGCGGAGTTTGAAAGAAAGCCATGAAAAACAACAACAAGCTCGCACTCCTGCTCAGCCTGGGAGCGCTCCTGCCCTTCGCCGCCTCGGCGAAGACGCTCGAGCAATCCTACATCGAGTCGTGCCGCAAGGGTGCCGATATACCCGTGCCGATCGCCGTGGTCTCACCCGACGTCAGCGCGTATGATATCGGCCAGACGGTCCAGGTGGAGTTCGTCGTGGACACGACGGGCCGCACCTCAGGGATCAACATCAAGTCCTCCTCGGACCGCGACCTCGCGGAAGCCGTGGTGGATGCGGTGAAGCAGTGGCGGTTCACGCCTGCGCAGCGCAACGGCGCCCCGGTAGCGACGAAGGTCGTCCTCCCGGTCCGCGTGGTTGC
>Ga0265318_10000558_pt1 | contig 26224 bp, 18 predicted proteins | sample 4821metaG_FD_192431 | JGI IMG/M metagenome (GOLD analysis project Ga0265318, IMG submission 192431) | Rhizosphere microbial communities from Carex aquatilis grown in University of Washington, Seatle, WA, United States - 4-8-21 metaG | ecosystem: Host-associated > Plants > Roots > Rhizosphere >... | reverse complement strand
GGGTCTCGGCCTTGGCGTGCCAGATCGTGTAGATCTCGAGCTCCGAAAAGAAGGCGTCGATGGTGGGCTGCCCCACCCCGGCGATCCCGGCGCGATCCGGTTCGCCGCCGAAGCAGTCGAGCGCGTCCGTGATGGCGGCGCGGGCCGCGGCGTCGGCGCTGGCGCTGAGCTCGGTGATGATCCCGTCCCCGTTGAAGGCGGTGTTCGCGAAGATCTTGACGGGGTCAGCCAGATCCTCCACCGCGATCTCGCTGGCCTCGCTCTTGCCCAGGTTGTCGAGGATCCGGCGCGCCGCCGCGCGCAGGGTCTTGCTCGCGGCGCTGGCATCCGAGATGGCCCCGAGCGCCAGCGTGCTCTTCCCCTTGATCAGATCGCCTGGATCCTGGAGGTGGGCGCAGGCGAACTTGACCGCCGCCAGCAGCTCCGGCGCCCGGATGCGCCCATCCTTGTCGGTGTCGATCAGCTGGATCGTTCGCCGATCGAAGTGCAACCCCTCGGCCGGGCAAGCCAGCGCGACCCAGAGCTTCTGGTCGAGATCCTCGAGGTGGGCAAAGTCCTCGCCCGTCTCGAGCTCGACCTGATCGAACCCACCAGCTCGAAAAAACTTCCACCTGTGCGCGCTCGGCATCTAGTGACGTTCTACTGCAAATCACCCTCGGTGTGGTAGGCAGCGCCATGGCCGAGCTCACCCCCCATCCGGCGCCGCTCTTCGCGGTCGAGGCGCACGCCCTCGAGAAGCGCTACAAGGACGTCACGGCGCTGGACGGTTTGTCGCTGTCCGTCGAGGCCGGCGAAATATTTGCGGTGCTCGGTCCGAACGGAGCCGGCAAGACCACCTGGATCTCCATCGTCTGCGGGCTGGTGCGGGCGTCGGGAGGCGTCGCGCGGGTGTTCGGCCACGACGTGGCGAGGGACGCCATCGCGGCGCGCCGCCTGGTGGGGCTGGTCCCGCAGGAGATGAACTTCGACCCATTCTTCACGCCGCGCGAGGCGCTGGCCTTCCAGATGGGGTATTACGGGCAGCGCCCGGACGCCGGGCGGGTGGACGAGGTGCTGGCCGCGATGGACTTGACGGCCAAGGCCGACACCAACACCCGGGCCCTGTCGGGTGGGATGAAGCGGCGGCTGCTGATCGGCAAGGCGCTGATCCACCGTCCCCGGGTGGTGTTCCTCGACGAGCCGACCGCCGGGGTGGACGTCGGCCTGCGCCGGGATCTGTGGCAGTACGTTCGCAAGCTGCGCGCCGAGGGGACCACCATCGTGCTCACCACCCACTACCTCGAGGAGGCCGAGGCCCTCGCCGACCGCGTCGCGGTGATCGACAAGGGCCGGCTCATCTGTGTCGACACCCCGAGGCGGTTGATGGCGCAGTTCGGGCAGAAGCAGATCCGCGTGACCCTGGCCGGGCCGCTCGACACGTCCCCCTCGCTGACCCCGGCCGACGCCATCCCCGCGGCGTTGCGGGAGTTCTCGCCGTCCCTCGATCTCACCCGGCGCATCCTGACCTGCCCGGTGACGGAGCCCCGGCTCCCCGCCCTGCTCGGGCGCCTCGCCACGCTCGAGCCGAGGGTGGTGGATGTGGACGTCGCGAGTCCCTCGCTCGAGCAGGTGTTCCTGCGGCTCACCCGCACCGGGATCGGGGATCTGCCATGAACGCCATCGGGATGCGGACCCTGTTCGTCAAAGAAACCCGTCGGTTCCTGCGGGTCTCCGGACAGACCTTGGCGCAGCCGGTGGTGACCACCGCGCTCTACTTCCTGGTGTTCGGTTACGCGCTCGGTGGTCGCGTCCACGAGGTCGAGGGGATCCCCTACGATCGCTTCATCGTGCCCGGGCTGATGCTGCTCGGGATCAGCCAGAACGCCTTTCTCAACACCTCGTCGTCGATGTTCATCGCCAAGGTGCAGGGCACCATCGTCGATCTCCTGGTCGCGCCGCTCGGGGTGGTGGATCTGCTGGTGGCCTTCATCGCGGCGGCGGTGTTGCGGGGGCTCATCGTGGGCACGGTGGTGTGGCTGATCGCGGCGCTGTTCACCGGCTTTGGCGTCAGCCACCCCGCGTGGGTCGCGGTGTTCGCGGTGGCGGTCGCCACCACCTTCGGGCTGGTCGGGCTGGTGGTCTCGATCTGGAGCGAGAAGTTCGAGCAGCTGAACCTGATCCCGACCTTCGTCATCACCCCGCTCACCTTCCTCGGCGGGGTCTTCTACAGCGCCCGCATGCTGCCCGCGCCCTGGAGCTACGTCAGCCGGGCGAACCCCATCCTCTACATGGTCGAGGGGCTGCGGTACGGCATCGTGGGCCGGGCCAGCTCCTCCCCCTGGACGGGGCTCGGCGTCACGCTTGGGTTCGCCGGCCTCTCCCTCGCGCTCGCCGCCTGGATGCTCGCCACCGGCTACAAGCTCCGGCACTAGGACCGTATTCGCACTCCGATCCGGCGGGTGCCAAGGCGGAATCGTACTGCAACCATTCAATATGGTTCATGATTCCAGGAAATATTTGGCACTCTCCTCAGTCGCTTGACAGGATTCGTGGCGTGCTTATGGTGTGCGCGCCCTTGATTCGCCCCTGAGGAGTGACATGCCCATCTATGAATACGCCTGCGGCGCCTGCGGGCACGAGTTCGAGGAATGGCAGAAGATGTCGGACCCGCCAGTCCGGACCTGCCCCAAGTGCAAGAAGAAGAAGGTCGAGCGACTGATCAGCCAGACGGCCTTTCAGCTCAAGGGCGGCGGCTGGTACGCGGACCTGTATTCCTCCTCGAAGCCCGGCAAGAGCGAAGGCGGCCAGGGCAGCGATGCCGGCGGGGAGAAGTCGACCGGGAAGGACTCGCCCAGCGCCAAGTCCGACACGAAGTCCGAGTCCAAATCCGATTCCAAGTCGGAGTCGAAGTCGGATTCCAAGCCGAAGTCCGAGTCCAAGTCCAGCGACACGAGCAGCAAGAAAGACTCGAAGGCCAGCAGCCCAAAAAAATCTGAAACCCGCGCCGCCTGAGGCGACGCGGGCCGACAAGTCCGAACCTGAAACCCACGCACGACACAAGGAGCATTCGCCATGAAAATTCGTCCTCTTTACGATCGCATTCTCATCAAGCGCCTCGAGGAGCAGAACAAGACCGCCGGCGGTCTGTACATCCCCGACACCGCCAAGGAGAAGCCGATGGAGGCTTTGGTCGTTGCAGTCGGCAACGGCAAGATCCAGGAAGACGGATCGCTGCGCAAGCTCGAGATCAAGGCGGGCGACAAGATCCTCTTCAGCAAGTACTCGGGCAACGAGATCAAGATCGACGGCGTCGAGCACCTGATCCTGCGCGAGGACGACGTCCTGGCCGTCCTGGACTGATCCGGCTCGGCACGCAGCGCCCGACGTACGGCATACCGATTCATCAACCCTGACTGGAGACGTATCAACATGGCAGCCAAAGAGATCGTATTTTCGCAGAACGCCCGCGCCAGCATCGCGCAGGGCCTCAACATCCTGGCCAACACGGTCAAGGTCACCCTCGGACCCCGTGGCCGGAACGTCATCATCGAGAAGTCCTGGGGCTCGCCCACCGTCACCAAGGACGGGGTGACCGTGGCCAAGGAGATCGAGCTCGAGGACAAGCTCGCCAACATGGGCGCGCAGATGGTCAAGGAGGTCGCCTCCAAGACCTCCGACATCGCTGGCGACGGCACCACCACCGCCACGGTGCTGGCCCAGGCCATCTACAACGAGGGCTCCAAGCTGGTGGCCGCCGGCCACAACCCGATGGACATCAAGCGGGGCGTGGACGCCGCGGTGCTCAAGATCGTCGAGCACCTCAAGGATCAGTCGAAGCCCACCAAGGGCAAGACCGAGATCGCCCAGGTCGGCACCATCAGCGCCAACGGCGAGACCGTGATCGGCGACATCCTGGCCGAGGCCATGGAGAAGGTCGGCAAGGAGGGGGTCATCACCGTCGAGGAGGCCAAGTCCATGGAGACCACCCTCGACGTGGTCGAGGGCATGCAGTTCGACCGCGGCTACCTCTCGCCCTACTTCGTGACCGACGCCGATCGCATGGAGGCGGTGCTCGAGGACGCGCTGATCCTGATCCACGAGAAGAAGCTCTCGAACATGAAGGACCTGCTGCCGCTGCTCGAGCAGGTGGCCAAGACCAACAAGCCCTTCCTGATCATCGCCGAGGACATCGAGGGCGAGGCGCTCGCCACCCTGGTGGTGAACAAGCTGCGCGGCACGCTGCACGTGGCAGCGGTCAAGGCGCCGGGCTTCGGTGACCGTCGGCGCGAGATGCTGATCGACATCGCGACCCTGACGGGGGGCCTGGCGATCACCGAGGACCGCGGCATCAAGCTCGAGAGCCTGACCTTGAAGGAGCTCGGCCGCGCCAAGCGGGTCACCATCGACAAGGACAACAGCACCATCGTCGAGGGCGCCGGCAAGAAGTCCGATATCGAGGCCCGCGTCAAGCAGATCCGGGTGCAGATCGACGAGACCACCTCGGACTACGACCGCGAGAAGCTGCAGGAGCGGCTGGCCAAGCTGGTCGGCGGGGTGGCGGTCATCAAGGTGGGCGCCGCCACCGAGTCGGAGATGAAGGAGAAGAAGGCCCGGGTGGAGGACGCCCTGCATGCGACCCGCGCGGCGGTGGAAGAGGGCATCGTCCCGGGTGGTGGCGTGGCGCTGATTCGCTCCATCGCCTCCCTCGACTCGCTCAAGTTCAACGATGACCGCCAGTACGGGGTGAACATCATCCGTCGCGCGGCCGAGGAGCCGCTGCGTCAGATCGCGGCCAACGCCGGGGTCGACGGATCGATCGTCGTCGAGAAGGTGCGCAACGGCAAGGGCGCCTTCGGCTTCAACGCGGCGACCGAGGAGTACGAGGATCTGGTCAAGGCTGGCGTCATCGACCCGACCAAGGTCGTTCGCGCCGCGCTCCAGAATGCGGCCTCCGTGGCGTCGCTGATGCTCACCACCGAGGCTCTGGTGGCCGAGCGTCCCAAGAAGAAGGGGGCAGGAGCCCCGGCGCCGGGCGGCGGCGGCGGCGGCGGCATGGGTGGTGGCGGCGGCCACGACGACGACTTCTAGGCCAGCGCCGAGGAGACGCTATGGAGGGGTTCGTCGCAGCCGCGGCGGACCCCTCTTGTCGTTTGGCCACCCTCGGCCAGGTCGACGTCGAGGCAGAGGGCGGGCGGGGGGATGGGCACGTGGGACGGCTCACGACACGCCGTTCGGGCGAACGCATCCCGCCATGCTCGTATCCCACCTCTATCCGTCTTGGCGCCCTGACGGAACGGCCGAGCGTTCCGGGCGGAACGGTGTAATATCCCCCCGTCTAGGTTCACCATGGCCGAGATCGAAGTCCGCACAAGCTCCGGCCCCCGGGGTCGTGTTCCACTGCTCGGCAGCCGACTGGTCATCGGGCGGTCCGAGGACAGTGACGTGTTTCTACCGGACTCCCGTCTGTCCCGCCGCCACGCGGAGATCGAGCAGCGTGACGGGGGGTGTTATCTCATCGATCTCGGAAGCACCAACGGCACGTTCCTGAACGGGGTGCGCGTCGTCGGCGAGTCGCGCCTGCACCACGGCGACACCATCACCGTGGGGGAGAGCCGCCTGATCTTTTCGGAGAGCGCCGAGGAGAGCGCCGGCTCGGTGACCCTCGCCGGGGTCCAGGCCTTCACCATCCAGGATCTCCAGGCCCGAACCACCAGCCGCACCGTCGAGAAGCTGGATCTCCAGCGCCAGACCCGGCTCCTCCACTCGTTGACCCTCGCCACCTCGTCGCTGCTCGGTCACCGCCCGCTGCCCGAGCTCTTCGAGCGGGTGCTGGACGTCATCTTCGAGGCGGTCCCGGCCGAGCGCGTCGCGATCGTGCTGCTCGACAACCGCACCGGCATCCCCGAGATTCGCGCCGCGCGCTCGCGCGATGACGAGCCTCTGACCAAGATCAGCCGCGCCATCTCGCGCCGGGTGCTCGAGCAGCGGGTGGCCTTGCTCATCCCCAGCGTCTTCGACGACCTCGTCCTGCGCGAACGCAAGAGCGTGGCCGCCGTGGGGATCCGATCCGCCATGTGCGCGCCGCTGTGGCTGGCGCCCCGCCGCGATGCGCCCGAGGAGGTCATCGGGCTCATCTACGCCGACACCATCGACGGCACCCGGGTCTTCGACGAGAGCGATCTCGAGATCCTGACGGTCTTCGCCAACGTGGCCGCGTCCAAGATCGAGAGCACCCGGCTGCTCAAGCAGAACGTCGAGCGCGAGCGGCTCGAGCGCGAGATGCACGCGGCCGCCGAGATCCTGAAGGGGATCATGCCGGGTGAGGCGCCGGTCGTGCCCGGGTGCGAGCTCACCGGCGAGAGCCGGTCCTGCGAGGCGGTGGGCGGCGACTACCACGACTACCAGTGGGACGGGCGCGAGCTCTTGCTGGCGCTGGCCGATGTCTCCGGCAAGGGGCTCGGGGCCGCGATGTTGATGACCGCCCTGCGCTCGGCGGTCCACGCCCACTGGAAGGAGACCACGCTCTCCTCGGCGGCGGGGCGCATCAACCGCACGTTCTTCGGCAACGTCCCGTCCGACCGCTATGCCACCTGCTTTCTCGGGCGCTTCGATCCCAACACCGGGCGCATGGTCTTCGTGAACGCCGGTCACCCGCCGGCCCTGGTGGTGCGGGCCGATGGCTCGGTGGTCCGCCTCACGCAGGGCGGGCCGGGCCTCGGGCTCTTCGCGGACGCCGAGTTCGAGCACGCCGAGGTGATCCTCGGAGCCGGTGACACCCTGCTCATCTACTCCGACGGCATCAGCGAATCCTGGCCCTCCGAGCAGGAGGCAGAGAGCTACCTCGCCGAGCTGGCCCTCTCCTACGGCTCGATTCCGGTCAGCGCCCTGCGTGGCCAGGTCCTGACCACGGTGGATGTGCGGCGGGGCGGAAAGCGCAGCGACGACTGCACGATGATTGTGCTGCGCTGGACGCCCCCTCTGCCGAAGACCAAGCCCCAGTTCGGCGCCCCGGCGGATCTGCCGCCCGCGGCCAAGATCGGGTGACGAGGCGGGCGGGGGGGCTCCGGGCCGCTCCAGCCAGCGGACACCTTCTCGCTCTCGCCGTCGCCGACACCTCATGCGGTCCAGGACATCGGTTGGCCGGTGGCCTCGATGACGGAGATCCACAGGTCGTCGAGGGGATCGATCTGCTTGCGGGTGCGGGTGGCGAGCGCCATGGGCACATGCACGAAGCGGCCGTGCCACCGCCCGATGATCATCTGCGTGTTGCCGGCCATGGCGGCGTGCACCGCGTGGCGGGCCATTCGCCAGCAGTAAACGCTGTCCGATGGCGAGGCGGGCACGCTGCGGATGTAGTAGCTCGGGTCCAGGTACTTGAGCGTGAGCTCGGTCTTCTGCTCGCGGAAGTGCTTCTCGATGGCCCGCTTGAGGAAGGTCCCGATGTCCTGCAGCCGGGCGTTGCCGCTGGCATCGGTCTCGGGGCTCGAGCGGTCGAGCAGGTCCTGCCCCGCCCCCTCGGCCACCACGATCACGGCATGGCGCCGGGCCGCCAGCCGCTCCTCGAGGAAGCGCAACAGGCCCTGACGCCCATCGAGTGACAGCGGGATCTCGGGCACCAGCACCACGTTGGCGTCCGCCGAGGCCAGCGCCGCGTGGGCCGCCACGAAGCCCGCGTGCCGACCCATCAGCTTGACCAGGCCGATGCCGTTGAAGGCCCCGGTCGCCTCGGTGTGGGCGCTGCGAATCACCTCTACCGCCGCCGAGTACGCGCTCTCGAAGCCGAAGCTGCGATCGGTGAAGTGGATGTCGTTGTCGATGGTCTTCGGGACGCCGATGACCGCGATGGAACACCCGCGCCGCGCGATCTCGGCCGCGATGGTCATGGCGCCGCGGATGGTCCCGTCGCCGCCCACCACGAACAAGGCGTGAATCCCCAGCCGCTCGAGGGTATCGACCATGGCCCGCGGATCCTGATTGCCGCGCGACGTCCCGAGGATGGTGCCGCCCTGCAGGTGAATGTCCTTCACCGCATCTGGCTCGAGGCGCATCGGCGGATGACGCTCGGCCACCAGCCCCTCGTAGCCGTACCGGAAGCCGTAGATCTGGCGGGCGCCGTAGCCGTAGGTCAGCTCGAAGACGATCCCCCGCACCACGTTGTTGATGCCCGGGCACAGACCTCCGCAGGTCACGATGCCGCAGCGGAGCTCGCTCGGATCGAAGAAGATCCGATCGCGCGGCCCCGCCAGCTCGAAGGCCGGAAAGCCGAGACCACCCCGGGCGCGCGCCCGGCACGAGGACAGGCGATCGTCGAACAGGACCTTGTCCGACTCGCCCACGAAGTTCACCGCGCGGCTGCCGATCCGGGCCGCGACCGGCGACGGGTGGGTGCAGGTGCCGAGGATCTGGATGGCGACGTCGGCCTCGGAGAGATCCGCGTGCTCTTCGAGCGCCGCGCCATCACCAGTCGTACCGCTCGTCATGACCAAACGAACATACGCCCAAGCGTTCGAGGCCGACCGCGGAAATCGCGACCCTGACGAAGTGTTTGCCTAGAGGACATCACGCGTTTACAGATTGCTGCCCCGGAGGGGATCCAGTCCCAGCAAATCAATTGAGGGTACCGTCCAGCTTGTCAGCGCGAAACTAGGGACCCCATGTGAAATTGGAATAGGAATCCCTGTCGGTAACAAGCCAGTCAACATCCTGTACCTCGACTTTGAAGGGGGGGGCCTTCTCACCGGCCACCACCTTTCCCCAGTAGTCGCCCTGACCTTCTGTCGAGAACCGGTCTACGAGTGCTGGATCCGCAAGAACCGATCGATAGGCGCGCGACACCGCAAAGTACAGGAGAGCGACTGCACTTTGACACTTGGAGAATAGGAGCTTTATCTCAGGCCTTCCCCTTCGAGGCTCCGAAACAGAACGGCCGCAATCGGCCGTTTGAGATCGCCGAGTAGGACGGGGGATATAGGGCCCTCACTTCTTGGGACCGTGCCTTCGGGGCGAGCACACCGACGCGTGACCGCGGTAACGTTTCTTGCTAGAGAAAGGCCATGCGGCCAATCCACCACCTCGACGTGGGTACCCGGGGCCAATCCGCGATCGAGGCCGAGGAACGATGGTCCTCTGGTCGGAGGGGGCAGAGGGCGCTGTGCCTCGTGGGTTGTCTGGCGCTGGCTGGGACCTCGTGTGGGTCTTCTTCCAGCACCACACCGCCGGTCACGGGGACGGGCGGACAGGTGAGCTCGGGTTCGGGAGGTCACGCGACCGGGGGCTCGGGGACGGGAGGCGCCACCGCGAGCGGAGGCGCCCCGGCGCCCGTCGCGACCGGCGGAGCTTCCTCGACCGGAGGGGCGGCGGTGCTCGGAAGCGGGGGTGCTCCCTCGGGCGCGGGCGGGACCGGCGGAGGTGGTGGCGGGACCAACGGAGGATCCGGCGGAGGAAATGGGGGCAAGCCCGCGGGAGGTGGCGCGGGCTCTGGGGCCGAGGGCGGAAGCCAAGGCGCGGGAGGGGGCGCGACGGGGTTTGCGCTCACCAGTCCGACGCTCTTCGCGGGCATGATGTTTCCGGCCGAGAACACCTGCGCCGGTGCGGACGTGTCACCCGCCTTCGACTGGACCGCCGGTCCCGCCGCGACCCAGAGCTACGCCCTGGTCCTGACCGACATGTTCCAGGGGCTCGTCCACTGGGTGCTCTGGGACATCCCCACAGCCACGCGCTCCCTCCCTGCGATGCTCGCCACCACCCCGGTGCTGACCACGCCCGCGGGGGCCCGTCAGATGCCCGTCATGGGCATGGGCTACACGGGACCCTGCCCGAGCGGCACCCTGCACACCTATCAGTTCGACCTTCACGCCGTCGACGCCGCCATGCTGCCGGTCACCGCCGGAGCCAGCACGACTCAGCTCAAGGCCCTCGTCATGTCGCACTCCCTCGCCAAGGCCTCCCTCAGCGCCCCCTCATCCGCCAAGCGCCCCTGACCCCGGGAATTTCCGTCCCCCGTCCCCGAGCACAAATGGCGCGCGCCCTCGCGGTGGATCGGAGGTGAGCCTTGCTCACCGGAGACCACAATGGCGAAGCCGATCCGGCCCCGGCTCTCATCGCATTCCGACGGGAGGGGCCCGCGGGGAGGGGTCCTCCCCTCCCCGCGAGCGCCGAAGGCGCGTCCGGTCCTCCCTTCCCGCGAGCGCCGAAGGCGCTCTAATTCCCCTGGATGACCGTCCCGTGGCTGGTGACGGCCCCCACCCCGCCCGGCAAGGGCTTGAGCGGCGTCCAGGTCTTGAACACGTCGGTGCTGTCGCTGTACTGCTCGTGACCGGCCGAGCCGCCGTCGCAGTAGAAGCGCCAGGTTCCGTTCGCCAGCTTGATGAGGGCCGGAGCCTCGCGGTGGACGCCCCAGCCGGCCCAGTTGCCGGTCCCGACGAAGTTCCAGGGGCCGTCGATGCTGGTCGACGTGGCGTGCTCGATGTAGAGGGTCGAGGCCTTGGTGAACGCGTGGTACGTCCCGTCGATGTTCACGATGAACGTGTCGATGTAGCCCGGGCCTATGCCGATCCAGGTGCCCGCGCTGAACTTGGTCAGGGTGGCATCCATCGCGGTGTAGCGGTAGGTCTTGCCGTCGATGTTGGCGAGGATGTGGAGCGTCCCGTCCGTGTCCTTGAACCACTCGGGCGCCCAGGTGTTCTTCACGCCTGCCACCCCGGATGGCACCGTGGCCACGGTGGTCCAGTCCTTGAGATTGGCGCTCGAGGCGATGGCAAAGCTCGACTCGGGTCCGCAGCAGCCGGCGTTGGGCGGCGTGGTGAACGCGATGTAGAACTTGCCGTCGGTGTGCTTCATGATGCTCGGGTCGCGCAGGGTTCCGGTCGGCCCGCCGAACTTGGTGTCGGACAGCAGGGTGAAGTTCAAGGCATCGTTCGAGGTGTAGATGATGAGCGTCGTGTTGCCCGGAGCGGAATCGTTGAAGGTCGAAAAGACGTAGGGATAGCTGGTCCCCCCCGGGTTGCCCTGGGCCCCTCCGGTCCCCGGCGCGGGCGCGCCCCCGGTCCCGGGTCGTCCCGCCACTCCGCCGCCTCCTGGACCTCCGCTTCTCCCGCCTGCTCCAGCGGCCGCGCCACCCGTGCCCGGTGCGCCCCCGGTTCCCTCCCCACCCGAGCCTGCGGGCCCGGCGGCCCCGCCCGAGGCGCCGGTGATCCCTCCGCTCCCATCTGGTCCGGCCAGTCCCCCCGTTCCCGTCTGCGTGCCTCCGGTCCCGAGCGCGCCCCCGCTGCCGCCGCCAGCTGGCGAGCCGCCGCTGCCCGTCGAGGAGCCCGGGCCGCCGCCCGAGCCCGTGGCCGCGCTCCCGCCACCCGTGCCGGTGGTGGCGGCTCCCGAGTCACTGCCTCCGCACGCCGCCGACGAGAGCAGGGCCAGCCCGAGCAGGGCACGGCGAACCGGCCGCGCCTGGGACCCAGGGTGATCGTTGCCACGCCGCCGCGGGGAGGGCGCTGGCGCGGACGCAGGCTGATCCGGGCGGAGGCACCAAGTCGCGTTCGAGGGCGGGCTCCAAGACGGGGTGCAAGACGGTGTGGAAGACGGGCTCGAAGACGGGCTCGAAGGCGGGTGCACGCGACGCGGGTTCATGGCCGGCGGGTTCATGGCTGGCAAGCCTAGCCGCGCGCCCCGGGACGCGAACCGGGGTATGGGATCTCCGCACACGAGGTTAGGCCGCGCGGGCCGTCGCGAGAGACCGGGACGCCACCCCGGACCCGGCGAATATCGGCGTAAAATTGCATGGATACGCAAGCTTTTCGCGGCCCGGGACCCGGGGGTCTTGGCGCAAACACCGTAAGGCGGCCGGTCCGGGACCGGGAGTAAGTTCCGTTGCAGAAGCGAGACATCCCCCCGTCTCGCTCGGAAACACCCGCGGAGCTTCCGGCGGAGCTTCCGCTGGTTGTCCCTGCCTGCGGACCTACCGGTCGAGGCCGCCTCGATGGCCGTGAGGAGAGCTGCAATGACGACACATGCGAACGAATCATCCACCGGAGGCAGTGCATCCACCGGAGGCAGTGCGATGCGGAAGGACACCGTGGTTCGCGGGCTCGCAGTGGCCGCATTGGTGATCGCGGCCGGATGCACGGGCTCGGTGAACACCAAGACCGGCGGCGGGACCGGCAGCTCCAGCTCGAATGGAAACACCCCTGGGGGAGCGACCAGTAGCAACAACGGTGGCGGCGCTTCCAGCACCCCCGGCGCGGCGGGAGCGGGTACGTCGGCCAACGTCGGGAGCGATCCTGCTCCCAGCAAGGTGCCGATCGGCACCATCGCGCCCACCACCACGCTCGACTCCGGGCGCGTGCCGATCCGCCAGCTCAATGATGCCGAGTACAACAACACGGTGCGTGACCTGCTCGGCACGACGCTGACCCCGGCCGACAAGTTTCCAGGTGACATCGCCACCGACGGCTTCGACAACATCGGCTCGGTGGCCGTGGTCTCGGACCTGCTGCTCGAGCAGGCCGAGACCGCCGCGGGACAGCTGGCCGACGAGCTCCTGGCACGACCGAAGACCGATCCGCTGCGCGCGAAGATCCTGCTCTGCGAGCCCACCACGGCGAACCTGTCGACCTGCATGACGCAGATCCTGACCGCGTTCATGAAGAGCGCCTATCGCCGCCCGGTGACGACGGCCGAGGTCATGGACAACGTCTCGCTCGCGACCACCATCGCCACCTCCGCCGGCGACCCGATGCGCGGCGTGAACGCGGCCATCAAGGCGGTCTTGCTCTCCCCGAACTTCCTCTACCACGTCGAGATCGGGAACCCCGCGTCGACCGCGGCCGCCAAGATCTCCGACTACGAGCTGGCCAGTCGGCTCTCGTACTTCCTGTGGTCGAGCATGCCGGACACGACCCTGATGGCCGCGGCAGACGCGGGCAAGCTGACCCCGGCAGGGGCGGACTACACCGCGCAGATCACGCGGATGCTGGCCGACCCGAAGTCTCAGGCCTTCATCGACAACTTCGCGGGGCAGTGGCTGGGGGGACGGGATGCGACCATGGTCGCGCCCGATCCCACGACCTTCCCGACCTTCGACGACGCGCTCCTCAAGTCCATCCCCCAGGAGACGGGGGCTTTCTTCGCGGCGCTGATCAAGAACGCCGCTCCCCTCACGGACCTGGTGAACGCCAACTACGGCTACGTCAACGATCGGCTGGCCAAGTTCTACGGGATTCCTGGCGGCATGACGACCTTCACCAAGGTCAGCCTGGCCGGGACCCAGCGGCTCGGAGGCATCCTGACCCAGGAGACCTTCTTGACCGTCACCTCGTATCCGACCCGCACCTCGCCGGTCAAACGCGGCAACTACGTGCTCGAGCGCCTGCTGTGTGATCCGACGCCGACCCCGCCCGACAACGTGCCTCCACTGGTTCAGCCCACCTCGACCTCGGGCCTGACCGGCCGAGCGGCCCTCGAGGCCCATCGCCAGAGCCCGGTGTGCATGAGCTGCCACGCCACCATCGATCCGCTGGGGCTCCCGTTCGAGAACTTCGACGCCATCGGCGCTTACCGGACCATGGAGAACGGATCCCCCATCGACGCCACCACCATGCTCAAGGATGGGACGATGATCAACGGGGTGAGCCAGCTCGCGACGCTGATCGCAGGCGACAAGCGCTTCACCCGGTGCGTGACCAAGCAGGCCATGACCTACGGCGTGACGCGTCCGTTTGACGCGATGGACTCGCTCGCGTACGTCGCTGGCATCGCGGACCCGCTCATGGGCAAGGGCACCTGGCCCGACCTGCTCACCAAGGTCGCCACCAGCGAGGCCTTCCTCACCCGGCGTGGAGAAGCGCCCTAGGCGAACGCCAGAGATCCCAAGCCGAGTCCACGGATATACATCAGCAGCGGAGACCAACCATGAGGCCACAGCACTCCCGTCGACTGTTTCTCGGCACCGCCGCCGTCACGGTGTCCTTGCCGTTCCTTCCTTCGGCCCTCTGGACCCGTCGGGCGGGAGCCGCGGGCGCCACGCCGGCTCGCCGCTTCATGGCCTGGTTCGTCCCGAACGGTTTCAACATGCCGGACTGGACGCCGTCGGTGGGAAGCACCGCCGGCACCACCGCCTGGAAGGCGACCACCATCTCGACGCCGCTCGAGCCGATCCGCAACAAGGTCCTGATCCTGACCGGCCTCGATGGACAGGCCACCACCATGCCGAACCGCCCCCCGGGGGACCACGGCGGCGGCACCGGGATCTTCCTCAACATGATCCCGGTGAACGGGCACGAGACCGACAAGACCCGGGTCAGCCTCGACCAGGTGCTGCTCCCGGCCCTGAATGGAACCGCGCCGCCCATCATCCCGTCGCTGCAGATTGGTCTGCAGGGGGACAACGGCCTCTGCGACCGGACGTCGTGCGACTTCTCGCGGGCGATCTCGTGGACCGGTGGCAATCCGATGCCGAACATCTACGACCCGCAGCAGCTCTTCGACAAGATGTTCGCGGGGTACATGCCCGGCGCCAGCTCGACCGACGCCGCGCAACGCCTGGCCGAGCGCACCAGCGTGCTCGATCGGGTCACGGCGCAGGCCCAGGCGCTGCAGGCCAAGCTCAGCACCTCGGACAAGGCCAAGCTCGACCAGTACCTGACCTCGATCCGGGCGCTCGAGACCCGCCTCAAGGCCATCTCGACCAGCAGCCTGATCTGCACGCCCCCGGCGCGGCCGGCCATGTCTCCGCCGCTCAACTTCGATCGCGGCATCACGCCGAGCAGCATCATCTCGGATCACCTGCCGACCTTCGTCGACCTGATGGCCCTGGCCTTCCAGTGCGACATCACCCGCTCGATCACCTTCATGCTCGGCAATGGCACCAGCAACAACGACTACCAGTTCGTGGTCGGCAGCTCGGCCCCACACCACGGGACGTCTCACCACGGCGGCAACGCCGCTCAGCTCGCCAAGTTGACCAAGATCGACACCTACGAGATCACGCAGATCGCCAGCTTGCTGATGAAGCTGGACCAGGCGGTCGAGTCCGACGGGAAGACCGTCCTCGACCACACCACGTTCTACATGGGCAGCGACATCGGGGATGGGAACACCCACAACCACTGGGATCAGCCGGTGCTGCTCGCCGGTGGCGCGAGCGGCAAGCTCAAGATCGATGGGCGCCACATCAACTACATCCCGCAGATGACGTTCCCGCGGCCGCTGGTCGGCCCGCAGGGAGGGCCGGACACCGGCCGCATCCACATCTCGATCCTGCAGGCGCACGGGATGATGGTGAACCAGTTCGGTGTGGTCACCGGCGGTCCCCTCGCAGAGATCATGGCCTGACCCCAAACGCTCGACCCATCGTCCCCGACCTCGACAGGAGATCCCCAGATGCCCAAACTCCCCCTCGTTCGCTGGCGCTCCGCCCTTGCGGCCGCCTGTCTCGTCTCGCTCGGCTCCGCGTGCAGCAGCAGCTCGGATGCGCCGACTGGAAGCGGTGGCGGCACCATGCAGGTTCAAACCGGGAGCGGGGGCGCAACCCAGACCGGCGGTGGCAACTCGAGCGGAGGAAGCTTCGGGAGCGGTGGGCAATTCACCACACCGTCGAGTGGGGGGAGCCCGGGCTCGAGCTCGGGGGGCGCCGCGAGCGGCGGGGTGACCGGTTCGGGGGGCTCCGCCGATGGAACGGGGGGCGCCAAGGCGACCGGGAGTGGCGGCGGAACGGCCACCGGGATGGCCGGCTCGTCGGCCACCGGATCGGGCGGCGCCGCGGCTCCACCTCCGGGAGGCATGGCGGGCGCAGGTGGTCCATCGCTCTGTCCGGTAGCGGGAACCGTGATCTGCGACGGCTTCGAAGGCGCGGCTCCCGGAGCAGCGACGAGTGACTTCACGACGGACGGAACCGCCCCGGTCGTCGACACGACGAAGGCATACCGTGGCACCAAGTCCATCAAGTTCTCCGGTGCCGCGATGTCGTACATCACGACCACCAAGCCGTTCACGGGCATGTCCAAGATGACCAACAACGACTTCTGGGGTCGCTACTTCATCTTCGACAACTGGGCAGCGGCCGACGTCCCCACCTCCCATGCCGTCTACGGCACGCTCTCCGGGACCGGGACGCCAGGGGACGGAATGTTCCACTTCGTTGGTGGCTCTCGTGGAAAGCTGCAAGCGGAGATCCGCAACGCCGGTGACTCGTACACAGACAACATGCAAAAACCGGCGGCCACTGACCCAAGCTTCCCGACCTCGGCGGACGGCTGGCAGTGCTGGGAGTTCCACGTCCAGCCGGACGACTCGTTCGACTTCTACATCAACGGCACGGAAGTCACCGAGATGAAGATCACCGCGGGCAAGGCCAACATGAGCGGCATGAGCTTCTCGCCCCTCCCGCTGATCAACAAGATGCAGATCGGCTGGCAGTACTTCGGCAGCGCCATGAACCAGGGCTGGATCGACGAGGTGGCCGTGGGCCCGAATCGCATCCCCTGCGGAAGCTGAGCTCCCAGCTCACGCGCGGGTTCAGGGGGCGGTGCGGGCGCAGCGGAAGCCGCGGTCGTTGACGGGGTAGCCGGCGGTGAATGCGAGGCGGGAGGCGCTGCGCAGGAACGTGGCGTCGTTGTCGAAGCCGCCGCCGCGGAAGACGCGGCCGGCCAGGCCGTCGGTCGCGGTGGGGGAGCAGTTGTCGCAAGGAGCGGAGGTGTAGGGGGCGTAAAAGTCGAGGACCCACTCCCAGACGCTGCCGGCCAGATCGCGATGACCCCAGCGACCCGCGCCGCCGGGGAGGCTCCCGGCCACCGGGAGATCGGCGCCCACCGCGCTGCAGGCTGGGTTACCGTCGAAGAGGCACGCGTAGACGGCGAGGGTGGGGTTGGGGGCCTGGTCGCCCCAGGGATAAGGCCGCTGCTCGGCACCGCCCGCTGCGGCGAACTCCCATTCGGCCTCGGTGGGCAGGCGCTTGCCCTCGGCGGCGCAGAAGGCGAAGGCCTCGTACCACCCCACGCAGGTGATGGGCCTCGCATCGGAGGGCCCGGCCTTGCTGGTCCAGGTGCCACCGCACTCGGCGATGGCGAAGGCGAAGTCGCTGGAGCTCCCGGGCAGGTAATTGTTCCAGTCGGCGTTCCAGCCGCTGCCCGGGACCAGTGGATGGGCGCCCGCACCCGGTTCGGGAGGGATGCCGGTGTAGCCCGCGATGTACTTGCGCATGCGCCCGACCGTCACCTCGTATGCGTCGAGGTAGAACGACGCCACCGTGGCCATGTGGGGGGGCACCTCGTTGTCGTCGCCCAGCCCGGCGGGCGTGCCGGCCACGAAGGTCCCACCCGGAACCAGGAGCTCGTCGGAGCAGGTGCCGCTCACGCCGTCCACCCCACAGGCATGGGGACCAACGGCGATGGGCAGGACGCTCTGCCCAATTTGCGTGAGGCCCCCGACCTCGATGGCCTCGAGCGAGACGGTGAAGGTCCCGATGCGGGTCGGGGTGAACGAGACGCGCGTGGCGTCGGGGCTGGGATCGATGCCGAGGTACGCGCCGTCGGGATCCTTCGCGTTCCAGAAGAACGTCACGGGGGCGCCGTCGGGATCGAAGCTGCCCTCAGCGCTGAGGTAGACCGTCTCGCCGGGGGCGGGGCCGTCGGCGGCCGGCATCCCCATGGTGTAGGGATAGTCGGCGTCGCTGGTCGGCGTCTTGGTCTGGTAGGAGATCTTGGCGATCGGCGTCTGCGTCCCACCCGCCATCGCGCCGTCCGGAGCGGTGACCACCGCGTCCGGCTTCGCCTGGCCACAGCCGGATACCCCGAGCGCCGCCGCCACCGCCACAGCCGCCGCCTTCACCATATGGGGCGCGCGCAGCTCGTGACCACGCCCCTGAGGTTCGCCGAGCCGTCGGTCGGGTCGGCGAGATACTTGTACGGCAGCTGATTCTGGGGATCCCACGGCGCCGTGGTGTTGATGACGTTCGCGCCCTTGATGTTGATGAACTGGTTGGTGTTGCCGTTGAGGGCCACCGCCCCCTGGTAAGGATCGTCGTAGGCGGTGGTGATCGGGACCTTGACCGTGTCGAAGATGTTCCCCTCGACCAGGACCGTGGCATACATCTGCGAGATGATCCCGGTGTCGACGTCCTCGAAGACGTTGTTGTAGACGTGAACCGTCCCGAACCTGACCCGCGGGTTGTAGGTACCGGCCAGGTTGAAGTAGTTGTGGTGGTAGGTGACGGTCAGGTGATTCCGGTCCTCGACGGCCCCGGCGTCGGACGCGGTGTGCCCGACCAGGGTCGGATGCCAGTTGTCGTGCAGGTTGTTCCACGAGATCGTGACGTCGTCCGAGGCGTGGACCACGTCGATGAGATCGTCGTACACCCCGGCGTCGGCGGGTTGCAGGCGATCGCTGAAGAAGTCGCAGTGATCCACCCAGACGTGATCGGAGTGCTGGATGGTGACGCAATCCCCCTGGTCGTGCGGCACCTTCTGGATCACCAGCTGGCGGATGATGACGTTGCTCGATTCATCGACCCAAAGGCCCACGGCGGTCAATCCGGCCCCCCTGGCCGTGCCCTCGATGGTCTTGTTGGAGGCGACCTTGAGGGTCGCCGTTCCGGCCGGGGCAGTGAAGTTGGTCGCGAGCTGAATCACGAGCGGGCCGGTCTGGACGGCGTAGTCCGTCAGCTCCTGGAGGGTCGAGGCCACCACGGTGGGCCCGCCGAGGCCGCCGGTCGTGCCGTTCGGCAAGGCCGCCGACGGAACCGAAGCGTAGCCCGCGGGCGCAGGAGCGAGGGGGGGACAGACCACGGGGGTGGGCTCGCTCGGGAGAGCGTCGACCGGCGTCTGGGCGTCGACGGCCGGCATGGCCGCGTCCGCTCCCGCATCTGGCACCGGCGGCAACGGGACGTCGACGACCCCGCCGGCATCGAAGAACCCGACCGAGAGCAGGCGGGACTCCCGGCACGCGACCAGCACCACCGCGGCTCCGAGGAGCGCACCCGCTCCAGCGAGCATCCAGGGGACCATCCGGCCCCGGCCAGGGGCGCGCGCGCGACGTGTAGGTCCCACCCGTTCATTCTACCCGGACTTCTCTCGGCACCAACCGCGACGGCCAGGCCCGTGACGCGCTCCCCGCGGCTGCCGCGGCACCCCTTCAGTTCACCCGCACGCACGCCGATGGACAGGGGATCTCATGACCACGGTCGCGCCGAGCTTCGCCTGTCGCCCTTGCCGCGGGCGCAATCGGGGCCGGTGCTTGCGCGCTCGCGCTCAGGACCGCCCATGACCCGGCGGCACCGCGTCGGGCTCGTGCTGCTCGTCATGGCCGCCGCCGCCGGCCTGCTGGCCAGCCGCGAGGAGATGTCGCGCCGCGAGGCCGCCGTCCGCTACGCGGCAGCGCTCCACGCCTCGGGCGAGGCCCGGCTGCGCCAGCGCGCCGAACAGGAAGAGCTGACCGACCGGGCATTGACGGCGGCACAAACCCCCGACTTGGTGGCGGCCATCGGCCCCCATCTTCTCGACGGACCCACGCTGGCCGAACAGCTCCGCGGTCAGGACTGGTGGCGCGGGGTGCGCGCCACCTTCAGCCTGACCCGCATCGTGCTCGGGACCGAGCTGTGGGCCGCCGTCGGGAGCCCCGATCCGGGCACGCTCGATCGCGCCGTGGTCTCGCTGGCGCGGAAACAACAGGTCGCGAGCGTGGTCGCGCAGATCGGGGGGCGCCCTTGCTACCTGATCGCCGCGCGCCTGCCGGTCACGACCGACGGGCAGCCGGTGCTGGTGCTGGGCAAGCGCGTCGATCCGGTGTTGTGGGCGGCCTCGTCCCCACCCGCGCCGCTCCCCGAACGGGCGCCGGCCGATCCGGTGTTCCTGTTCCTCGAGGCGGCGGGGCTCTTCGGCCTGACCGGTCTCGTCCTGGTTGGGGGTGGCCGCCCGGAGCGCGTCGTCACCGAGCCCGTGCCCCCCGAGAAGACCACCCGCGACGTCGGCCACGTGTGGGCCGACTTCGACGTGCCCGCGCCTGTCGCGAGGCCCGCGCGCGGAAGCCTGGACGACGACCGCCGGCACCGCCCGGTCGATGACCACCCGGGCCATGATCGACGCACGCCGAGCACGACCGAGGTCACCCTCGAGGCCGTCATAGACACGGGGGGCGACACCGGGCGCGAGGCGAGGGTGCTGGCGTCCACCGAACGCGGTGGTCCGCCCGGCCGAGCGAGCGCTCCGCCACGGCCCATACCGAGCCTGGTGGCGCCTCCATCTCCCGCGCTGTCCGCACCACCCGGTGCAGCGCGCTCCGGAGCCGCCTTGGCCCTCGCCCCGTCGGCGCAGCCGCCACCGGCCACCCCCGCCGCATCGGCCACCCCGGTGCCCGCGGGGCCGCCCCGGCATCCGAGCGTACCAGGCGGAGTTCCCATCCCGGGCCATGGTCAGCCTGGGAGCGCGTTCGGCCGCTATCAGCTCCTCGACCGGCTGGGCGAGGGCGGGATGGCCGAGATCTTCACCGCGGTGGCGCACGGGGTGGAAGGCTTCAGCCGGGTGTTCGTGCTCAAGCGCCTGCGTCCCGAGCTCGCCCGCGACAAGGAGGCCATCGGTCAGTTCATCGACGAGGCCCGGATGCAGGCCAGCCTCGTGCACTCGAACATCGTCCCCGTGTTCGACTTCGGTCGGGTGGCCGAGGAATACTTCATGACCCAGGAGTACATCGTGGGCCGGGACCTGATCCGCATCATCGCGCGCAACTACGAGCACGGACAGCGGACGCTGGATCCTCGGTTCGCCTACTACGTGACCCACGAGACGCTCGAGGCGCTGGAGTACGCGCACTCGAAGAAGGACCGTCAGGGGCAGGCGCTCGGCATCGTCCACCGGGACGTCTCGGCGGGGAACATCCTGGTGTCGGCCCGTGGCGAGGTGAAGCTTTCCGACTTCGGGATCGTCAAGTCCAACCGCCGGGTCACGCGGACCCAGGTCGGGATGGTCAAGGGCAACGCCAACTTCATGTCTCCCGAGCAGGCCCGCGGGCAGGAGGTCGATGCCCGAAGCGACCTGTTCTCGATCGCGCTCGTGCTCTACTACTGCCTGACCAACCAGCTGCTCTACGACGGCGACAACGATCTCGAGGTGCTCTACAAGGCCGCGAGTGGGCCCACCGCCGAGGACCTGCAGGCCATCCGGAGGTTGCCGGCCCCCGCGCGGGACGTGCTCGCGCGCGCGCTGGCCGTCGACCCGAACGCGCGCTATCAGACCGCGACCGAGTTCGCTGCGGCGCTGGCGCCATTCATCAACGGCGCCAAGAACGAAGCCGCCCGCCTGATGCAGGTCCTGTTCGGCGAAGAGCTGGGCGAAGAAGCGGCGTAGCTCACGGCCTCGGGCTCCGTGTCGGGCGGCCGGCCGAGAGCCATTGGCCTCGGACCTCGGACGCGTCGACGGGGCGCTTTCCCGGCGTCGACCGTCGGTGGTACTTGACAAGTTCGCTGGCCGTCATCAAATGGTTGCGGGCACGATCTGCCACCCGCCCCCGGCGCAGGACGACCATCCTCGGCTTGGCCAGGGGGGCCGGCCGGTCCGTGGACGGTGCCGGCCGAGGGTGGCACAAAGGCCTCGCACTCACTTAGACGTAGGTTACGAAAGGGGACCGCATGGCGACGGAATCGGGCGCAACCGCAACGGCAGGTGCAACCGCAGCGAAAGGTCACCTTCGACCAGCGTCAGGGCCGCTTGCCCCGCGTCTGGCAACTCGCCGGAGCGAACCCCGTCGGTGGATGCTCGCGGCCGTGGCCCCGATCGCCCTGACGGTGGTCACCGCCATGGCGGGCGCCGGCTGTGGCAAGGACAAGCCCTGCACGATCACCCCGGTCGACGGCGGCACGGGGGGCGCCGGTGCCAAGGGTGGGGGCGGTGGGGCCGGTGGGGGCTTCGGCGGGGGAGGGGGCGCCGGCGGTGCGGCGGGCGGCGGAGGTGTCGGCGTGGCACACAGCCTGGTCATTCTGCACACCAACGATATTCACTCGCATCTGATGGGGGACGGCCCCGAGGCGGACTACACGCCCGCGACGCCGAACGATGACACCACCCAGGGCGGGCTCGCTCGCCTCTTCGTCGCGGTCAACCAAGCTCGCGCCCAGGCCACGAGCTCCGGAAAGGAGGTGCTGCTCCTCGACGCCGGCGACTTCATGATGGGCTCGCTCTTTCACTTCCTCGCGGCCAACAGCGCGGCCGAGCTGACCCTCATGAAGGCCCTCCAGTACGACGCCACGACCATCGGAAACCACGAGCTCGACTGGACCCCGACCGGCCTGGCCGGCATCCTGGCCGCCGCCACCAAGGGGGGTGCCACCACCGTGCCTATCGTGGCGAGCAACCTGAACTTCAGCGACACCGATCTCAGGGACGACACGCTCAAGGCCTTCTGGGACGCTGGCGTGATCCAGAAGAAGCTGATCAAGACGGTGGGTGGGCTCAAGGTCGGCATATTCGGCCTGCTCGGCAAGGACGCGGTCCAGGTCACGCCGCAGGCCGCGCCACTCACCTTCGACCCGATCGCGACGGCGGCGGCCGCCATGGTCACGCAGCTGCGGGGAACGGACAAGGTCGATCTGGTGATCGCGCTGTCGCACTCGGGCATCTACAGCGACGGGACCGGCGAGGACACCGACCTGGCCAAGGCGGTGTCGGGCATCGACGTCATCGTCAGCGGCCACACCCACGACACGCTCTCCCAGCCGGTCAAGGTCAACAACACGCTCATCGTGACGGCGGGCTCGTATGGGCACTTCCTCGGGGATCTCGATCTGACCGTCACGCCCTCCACCACCCCGGGTGGGATCGCGAGCATCACGGTCAACGGTTACACCCTCGGGGCCATCGACGACACCATCACCGGGGATGCGACCACGCAGGGCGTGGTCGACCAGTACATCGCCGGGATCGACACGGCGCTCGCACCGCTGTCCTCCCCACCTCTCTCCTACCGGGGCGTCGTGGCCTCGACCACCAGCGATCTCACCTTGCCGAAGTACGCCGAGGCCCCGATCGGGAACCTGGTGGTGGACGCGTACCGGGCCGTGGCGGGGGCCCTGATCCCGACCGGCGAGGCGCCGATCGTCGCGGCCTTCGAGGGCAACGGGCAGCTGCGGTCGATCATCGCCAAGGGCAAGACCGGCAAGATCTGGCTCGCCGATCTGTATCGGGTCACGCCGCTCGGGCTCGGCCCCGACATGCACCCGGGCTCTCCGCTCGTGTCGTTCTACCTGAACGCCAAGGACATCGCCTCGGGCCTCGAGCTCGGGGGGGCCAAGGCGGGTGAGGGGATCGACGACCAGTACTTCCTCCAGATCTCGGGGTTGAAGGTCACCTACGACATGACCAAGCCGCTGTTCGGGCGGGTGGCGAGCGTGAGCCTGGTCGACTCGGCCGGGGTCGAGACGGTCCTCGACAAGACCAACACGACCAAGTGCTACCGGGTCGTGGCCACGAACTTCGTCGCGGGCCTGCTGGGGGTGGTGCAGGTCTTCACCAAGAATGTCCTGTCGGTCACGGCCAAGGCCGCCGACTGCGCGACGCCCGTCGATCCCACCCAGCAGTTCGTGGATGCCGATCCCACGACGGCCGGCGTCCAGGAGCTCAAGCAGTGGCAGGCAGTCCTGAAGTACGTGTCGAAGTTCCCGGATACCGACGGGGACTCGATCCCCGACCTGCCCCCATCGCTGGCGCAGCCCATGGGGCGGATCATCAAGAACTGAGCAGCCCGCTGCTCTCCGCTCTCCATCCAACCACCCGCACCCCGCACCGCGCCTCGGCAGACAGGCGGACCGCATGAGAAGTCACGAGCCTCTGGAGTTGGACTCGAGCCGGCGGGGATCGGGCCAGCGCCTGCTCCCCGTCGTCTGCCTGCTGGGCGTGGCTGGCCTCGGCTGCACGCCCAGCATCGCGGACGATCCAGTCCCCGACGAGATGCAGTTCGATACCGAGGTGTCTCCGCAACGGGTGCCGGAGCCGTCGGGGCTGATCGTGAGCCCCACCACCGGGCACCTGGATTTCAGCCTGGCCGGCACGCCCGTCCCGGCGGATTGCACCCAGCCGGGCGCCGTGCCCGAGGCGCAGTGTGAATTCCTCACCTATCTCCAGTCGCTCGATGGATACCCGACCTCGTCGCACGCCCGCGCGCCGACCACGGCGGCCGCGCTCGTGCCCTCGACCCTGACGGTGGGCGAGAACGTGGTGGTGGTCGACGCCTCGGGGGCGGCGATCACGGGGATTCAAGCGGCCTTCGACCCGGTCGCGCGCTACGTGACGGTCGCGCCGGACGCGCAGCGCCGGCGCTGGACGGTCGGCACGTCCTACTGGCTGGCGATTCGCGGCTACGCAACCGGCGTGCGCTCCGAGCCGGCGGATGGCACCGGCTCGCCGGCCGCCACCGCGGCCGGAAACGAGATCGTCGCGTCTCCCACCCAGTTCTTGCTCAAGCAGGAGTCCGCGCTGACCTGCGGGGTCTCCACGCCCGCCGAGCTCACCACGACATGCCCGGCCTTCGAGCTCCTCGACCAGCCCCCACGGACACCGGCGGCGGCCGCCGCCGCGGTCTTTCAGCTGGAGCAGATCCGCGCGGCCTATGTCGCGCTCGGGGCCTGGGATCGGATCGCCGCCGCCGGGCTCCCCAAGGATGAGGTCGCGATCCTGTGGGGCTTTCCGATCCATTCGGGCTCGGTCGCCGAGCTGGATCCGACGGCCGGGATCGTTCCTCAGATCACGGGCGCGGACGAGATTCACGTCGGGGTTCAAGGCAGCGTCGATCCCGCCACCGTGACTCCGTTCATCGTCGCCAAGGCGCTCGGCTCGGTGGTGGTGATGGATCTGACGGCGGCGGCGGCCGGGGATCTGGTGGCCGGCTTTCCGCCGGTGGCCGCGTCGTACGTGCCAACCTCTGTCGCAGGCGGTGACACCGTGGATGGAAACATCGTGATCAAGGCGACCGCGCCGTTCGTTCCCGGGCACCAGTACGGGATCTTCCTGCAGAACACCCTCCACAACACCGCCGGCCAGCCTCTGGTTCCGGCGCCCGTGTCGAAGCTGCTCACCCTCCGCGGCGCGCTGGTGGACGCCGGCGGGCACAGCACGGTGTCGGCGGTGGGGGACACGGACGCTGCCGCGCTCGAGGTCGGCCGCCAGGGGCTGGCTGCCCTGTTCAACGATCCGACCTTCAGCGCGCTGACCGGGATCTCCCGCGACAGCCTGGTCTACTGCTACGCCTTCCCGTTCCCGGTGATGCAGTGAGGAGCGGGCCTTCGGCTGGTCGCTCCCTCTGCCGGCCCGCGGGGCTCTCCCGGCGGAGGTATCGGGGCGTGCTGGCGCTGGCTGCCTCGGCACTCCTCGCGGCCGGCCTCGAGGGTGGGGCGGGGGCGGCCGGGTTCTTGATCTACGACATCTCGGGAGAGGCGCTCGGCCGGGCGTCCGCCCACAGCGCGAGCGTCTCGGACGCCTCGGCGGTCTGGTTCAACCCGGCCCGCCTCGCGTTCCTCGGAGGCAGCTCCGCCTCGGTGGGTGCGGTCTTCGTCACCGCCCGCTCGAGCTTCACCCCCGCGGACGGCACCCCCACCACCGACAGCAAGCGCGGGAACAACGTCTTGCCGACGTTCTACGCCCACGCCGCCCTGTCCGATCGGGTGGCGCTCGGCATGGGCGGGTACACCGCCTTTGGCATCGGGATCGACTGGCCGGCGAACTGGGCCGGTCGAGAAAATGCGATTGGTGCTTCGCTTCAGACCTTCGCGCTCAACCCCACCCTGGCGGTCAAGCTGCACCCGCTGGTCGGCCTCGCGGCCGGCTTCGATGCGATCCGCGCGGCGGTGGATTTTCGCACCGGGTTGCCGACCCTGGTCGGGGGGGATGTCCGCCTCGGGGGCGGGACCTGGGGGTACGGCTGGAACGCCGCCCTCCAGCTCAACGCGATCCCCGAGCGCCTGCACTTCGCCCTCACCTATCGCAGCCGCGTAGAGCTCGACTTCGCCGGCCGCGCCGACTTTCGCCCCGACCACATCGAGTTCACGCGCATGCTGCCCGACCAGGGCGGCAACGCCACCATCACCTTGCCCGACATCCTGACGGTGGGGATCATGGGCCGCCCACGCCCCGACGTGACGCTGGGGCTCGACGCCAACTGGGTCCGCTGGACCTCGTACAGCGCCGTCCACATCAACTTCGACACGGCCCCGGACAAGGTCCTGCGTCCGGATGGCCACGACGGATGGACCTTGCGGGCGGGGGTGGACTGGGCGACG
>Ga0265318_10000557_pt1 | contig 26234 bp, 24 predicted proteins | sample 4821metaG_FD_192431 | JGI IMG/M metagenome (GOLD analysis project Ga0265318, IMG submission 192431) | Rhizosphere microbial communities from Carex aquatilis grown in University of Washington, Seatle, WA, United States - 4-8-21 metaG | ecosystem: Host-associated > Plants > Roots > Rhizosphere >... | reverse complement strand
AGGGCGTCGTCTCTGGCTTCGTGCCTGGCTTCGTGCCCGCCTCCGTGCCCGGCTTCGTGCCCGGCTTCGCGCGCCTCTTGCCTCTCTCGGTGGGCGTGTTGCTGGTGATCGCCGGGTGCAGCTCCTCCACACCGGCCCGTGTCGTCACCGGGAGCGGGGGAGGCAGCGGCACCGGCGGCAGCTCCGCCTCGGGGAATGGAACGGGCGGAGGCACGGCCTCCGGCTCGGGGGGCGGCCCGTCGAGCGGAGGCTCCTCCCCTGGCTCTCCCGGCTCGGGTGGTCAGGCCGCCTCCGGCGCGCCCGGGAGCGGCGGTGGCCCCGGCCCCGCCACGGATGGTGGCGGCACCGTCCCCACGGATGGCGGCGCCGGGCCAGGCTCGCTCGCCTACACCTTCGATTCGTCGCTCCAGGGCTGGGGGTTCAATCCCTACGTTCCGCCGCCGCCCGGGCGCAACCTGGCGGCCGCCGAAGCCGGTGCCTTGCCGACCCTCGCCTTCGACGCCACCACCGGCAACCCGACGCCGGGCGCGATGAAGCTGTCCGCCACCTTCACGGACTATCGCCAGTCCGTCGACGTGGTCCTGAACCCACAGCCCGTGTTGAACCTGGCCGGGAGGACCATCCATGCCAAGGTCCGGCTGAGCTCGGGGACCCTCCCCTCGGGGGTGGGCGCCACGCTCCACGTGGGAACCGGGGCGACGTTCGCCTACGGCGCTGGCGCGTACACCACGCTCGTCCCCGGCAGCTGGACCGATCTCACGGTCGATCTCACCAAGGTCACGACCGCGATGTTCGATCCCACCGCGGTCGCGCAGATCGGCATCCAGATCTACTCGGGCGATCCGCAGCCAGACGCGGGGACCTTTCCGGGGCCCGTCGACTTCGTGATCCACATCGACTCCGTCACCGACACCCCCGCGGGGACGGTCGTGGCGGCGCCGGTGGCGTACGACTTCGACATCGCCACCGAGGGCTTCGACCTCAACCGATACGTGTCGACGACGCAGAGCAACCTCGCGGCTCCCGGCTCGGGCACGACGCCCACCGTGACGTTCGATTCCACCGACGGGAACCCGTCCCCGGGCTCCCTGAAGGTGTCGGCCACCTTCAGCGGCTTCAAGCAGTTCATCGACGTGACCGCCAACCCGAGCCCGTCCCTGAATCTCGCCGGCAAGGTCCTGCACGCCAAGGTCCGCCTCACCTCGGGGACCTTCGAGGCGGGCGCCGGAGCCACGCTGCACGCGTCCACCGGGACCGGGTTCGTCTACGGTGCGGGGCCCTACACGCCGCTCTCGTTCGGCGTCTGGACCGATCTCGTCCTCGATCTCTCGACCGTCACGACCCCGGGCTTCGACGCCACCCAGGTGGTCCAGCTCGGCGTCCAGTTCTACTCAGGGGATCCGCCGGAGGCCGGGGCGTTCGCGGGCCCGAACAGCGTGGTCTTCCACATCGACTCGATCACCGAGTGAGGACGGCCCCACCCGCGGCGCCACCCGGCGGGCGGGGCGGGCACCAGATCCGTCGGCGGGTCCGTCGGCAGGTGGGACTGGCGGTCAGGGCGCTGGCTTGCCGAGGGTCTTCGTTCCGGGACGCCACTCGACCGGGCAGCGCTCTCCCGTCTGCAGGGCCTGCACCAGGCGCAAGGCCTCGCTCACCGAGCGACCGAGCAGGTCGGCGTTGTACGAGGCGTGCTGGACCGTCCCCTGCTCGTCGATGATGAAGGTGGCGCGCTGGGCCACTCCCTCGTGCTCGACCAGGCAGTCGTAATCCCGGGCGATCTTCTTGGTGAAGTCCGCCAGGAGCGGGTGGTTGAGCTTGCCGAGGCCGGTCGAGATCCACGCCTTGTGCGCGTGCTTCGAGTCGGTCGAGCAGCCGAGGATGGCGCAGTTCAGGTCCTCGAACTCGCGGTGGCGGCGCGAGAACTCCTGGATCTCGGTGGGACAGATGAACGTGAAGTCCGCCGGGTAGAAGAACAGCACCACGAACTTGCCCCGATAGTCCGACAGGGAGAGGGTTCTGAATTCGCCGTCGCGATCGACGGCGTCGGTCGTGAAGTCAGGGGCTTTCTGGCCAACGATGCTCATCGGTTCCTCCGCAAGACAGTCCCAAAAGGTCGAGTCGAGTCGAGACCCAGGGCGCGACCCCGACGGTCGACTCGAGCGGGCCGGAGCCTAACAGCCGGACCGGCAACACTCCATGGCGCGCGCCGTCTCGAGGGGAACGTCGAGGTCCGACTGGCGAGCGAGGGGACGCTCGGGCCTGCGCCCGGGCGAACGATCTGGCAATCTGGCCGGCACACGATGACCTCCCTCGCTCTCCCCGCATCCCAGGTCTCCCCGAGCGGGTTCAGCCTGCTCGTGGTGTCGGCGTTCGCGCCCGAGCTGGCGCCGCTCCGCAGACACCTGCGCCGGGCCGACCTTCGTGGCTCGACGGGCCGAGCGGCCGCGCGGCTCGTTCCCGTCGGCATCGGTCTGGTGGAGGCCGCCCTCGGCACGGCCCGCGCCCTCGGCGATGCGCAGGGACTGGCGCCCGATGCCCTGATCTTCGTCGGAACCGCGGGGGCCTACGGTCGAGACCTGGCGCCGGGCCGCGCGCTGGTGGTGGCGGACGAGGTTCTCCTGGTGTCGACCGCGGTGGTCCGACGGCATGCGTACCTCCCCGACCGCGTGCCCACCCGGGTCCCCGCTTCGCGGCGCCTGTCGCGGAGCCTCCTCGCGGCGGCCCGGCGGGTCACCCGCCCGGACGGAGTGGTCATCGAAGGGGCGGTCGCCAACCCCCTCGCCATCACCCGGAACGCCCGCCTGGCGCACGCGCTCGCCGAGGCGACCTCGGCGCGGGCGGAGAACCTGGAGGCGTTCGCCGTGGCGCGCGCCGCCCTGGCGTGGGGCGTCCCCTTCGCCGCGGTGCTGGGGATCGCCAACCGGGTGGGCCCGGCGGCGCACACCGAGTGGCGGACGCACCAGGCGGCGGCCTCGGCCATGGCCTGCGCCGCCATCGCCGAGCTGCTCCGCACCAGCCGGGGACGCGCACGACCAGGACCGACCGCGACGATCACGGTGCCCAGTCCGCGTCGGTGACCGCGGTCGAGCCCGGACCCCCGGCCAGCAGCCCCGCCGCGCGCGCACGGGCGAACAGGGCGTTCACCCCGCGGCGGGCGTCCTCGGGCATCTCGGCGGTGTCCGCGTTCGCGTAGAGCGACAGGTAGTGATCGATCAGCCCAGGCCGCGCGAGGGCGACGTCGCCGCGATCCTCGGCGGCGAGCGCGGAGACGAGCTGCTGCCGGTGCCCCAGGGCCCACGCGATGCTCCGGCGCAGCGCGCCCGACACCGCAGCGATGCGCTCGGCGCCGAGCGCCCGGCGGATCACGTTCACCCCGAGCGGCAGCGGCAACTTGACCTCCTCCTGCCACCACACCCCGAGGTCGACCACCCGGTGCAGAGCGCGCTCCTCGTAGACCAGCCGCCCTTCGTGGATCAGCAGGGCCGCATCGATCTCGCCCCCGGCCAGCGCCTCGAAGATGCGCGCGAACGGGACGATCGGGATCACCACCGGGATCGCGCGCGGCTCGATCATCCGCAGCACCAGCCAGGCGGTGGTGGTCAGGCCCGGCACCCCAACCCGCCTCCCCGCCAGCGCGGCCGGCGTCATGGGTCGCGGCGACACCACCACCGGTCCGAACCCCCGCCCCACCGAGGCCCCGTGCGGTAGCAGCTGGTATCCACCCGCGACGAACGGATACGCCCCGGTCGAAATCGCGATCACGTCCGCCGCGCCGTCGATGGCCATCTGATTCAGCGCCGCCGTGTCCGCCCGCCGGTGGGTGAACGCCAGCCCGGGCTCGACCACCTGTCCGGTGCGCAGCGCGTGGAACATGAAGGCGTCGTCCGCGTCCACCGAATACGCGAGCGAGATCGGAGCCGGGAGCGAGGGTGACATGCCGCCTACATATACCGTGTTTGGCCGCGCCGACCAGAATGCCTCGCCCGCTCGAAATGCGCCCGTGATACAAATCGGCATGGTGGACACCTCCGCTGGCCAGGCCCCCGTCGAGCCGCCGCGCCCCGCGGCCGCCGCGCGGGCACCGTCGGCAGCTGGCTCGAGCCGGCTCGCGGTGGTGGACTGGCTGCGCGGCTTCGCGACCCTGCTCATGATCCAGACCCACCTCTTCGATGCGTGGGTGTCCCCCGCCGGCAAGACCACCGCCAGCTACCACTGGACGCGCTTCCTCGGGGGCATCCCGTCGCGCCTGTTCCTCATGCTGGTGGGCGTGTCGATGGCGCTGCGCTTCGAGTCGCTGCTGGCGAAGGGCGTGACCCGGCGCCGCGCCTACATCGCGGCCGTGCAGAGGCGCGGGCTCGAGATCCTGGGGCTCGCCTACCTGTTCAGGCTGCAGGAGTACGTGCTCGGGCACATGAGCCGCTCGATCGCCGATTTGCCGGCGTACTGGCGCGATCTGCTGCGCATCGACATCCTCAACTGCATCGGGATGTCGATGGTGCTCGTCCCGTACGTCGCGGCACCGGTGCGCGGGCGTCCGGCGTGGAGGCCGATCCTGGTGGCGGCGGCCATCGTCATCGCGCTCGGCCCGGTGGTGGGACCCGCGGTGTTCCCGAGCTGGATTCCGGTCTGGCTCTCGTCGTACGTGGGGGGACAGCGACCCCACGCCTGGTTTCCGCTGTTTCCCTGGGCCGCGTGGTCCCTGCTGGGCGTCGCCATCGGCCACGTCTGGGTGCGCGCGGGGCGCGATCCCCGTCGGGAGAAGTGGACCTTCATCGCGACCGGCGTGATCGGGATGATCCTGATCCAGACGGTTCAGCTCATCCGCAACGTCGACCCCACCATCATCCACTACCCGTCCGAGCTGGTGCAGCAGATGGGCCCCGGTTCGTTCTTCTATCGCCTCGGAATGAACGGGGTGGTGGCGCTGCTCGGGTGGACCGTCGTGCACTTCAGCGGTCGTCGCTTCTCGGCGATGCAGCTCTTCGGCCGCACCTCGCTCCTCGTGTACTGGATCCACATCGATCTGTGCTACGGGCTCATCGCGCACCGCCTCGGCCTCTTCGGTCGCCTGGGGATGCCAGCGGCCACGGTGGGCTTCGTCGGCATGGTGCTGCTGATGCTGGCCATCGCCTGGTTGAAGACCACCTGGTCGTCGTGGTCGTCTCCAGGCTCGCGTGGGCGGCGGGCCGCGGAACTTGCCGGGCCGGTGTTCCCCCGATAACGTTGAAGGCGTGACTTTCCGCTTGATTCGCCGCGTGATCCGCCTGGCCAACCGACAGCGTTGGTGGGTGGCCTGCGCCTCGATGCTGGTGGGCGCGGGCGTCCTCCCGGGCGCGCCCGGGAGCGCCGCGGCGCGTGCCGCCGCCCTCGCCCCCGCGGGAGCGAGCGCACCCGGTCATCCCGGGCGTCGGCGCACGGCGACCGCGCGGCCGAAGCGAGCGGCCGAGCATGGTCGAAGCGGGCGTCCGAACCGGGGTCGCCGGGCGAGCCGCGCCAGCCGCGCGGCGCGCGCCGCACACCCGAGCCTCCCGAACGAGCGGCGCGTCGCCTCCCTCAGGTCCGGGCTGCCGAACGTGCAGGCCCAGGGCGCGCTGGTCCTCGACGAGAACGGCCGGGAGCTCTACGCGCGCAACGCCGACGGCGAGCGTCCCATCGCCTCGATCTCCAAGCTCGCCGCCACCCTGGCGGTGATGGATCGCGGCCTCGAGCTCGAGGGGCTCTCCACCATCACGCGGGCGGACATCGAGGTGGCGCGCGGCGGGGCCCGCTCGCGGCTCTTCGAGGGCATCACCCTGTCCAACCGGGATCTCCTGCACGCGGCGCTCATGGGCTCGGACAACCGCGCCATCCCGGCGCTGGGACGCGCCGTGCGGCTGTCGCCGTCGCAACTGGCGGCCGAGATGACCGCCAAGGCCAGATCGCTCGGCCTGAAGCACACCCGCTTTCACGATCCCACCGGTCTGTCGGTGGAGAACGTGTCGACGCCGCGCGAGACCATCCTCTTGCTGCAGGCGGTGATGCGTCACCCCATCCTGGGGCCCATCACCCGGCGCGTCGAGTACCAGGCCCATCCCGTCGGACGTCCAGCCATCACCTACGTCAACACCTACCGGCCCGCGATCCGCGGCAACGTCGAGGTCCTGGGCGGAAAGACCGGCTACAACGACGACGCGCGCTACTGCCTGGTCCTGGCCGCCAAGGTCGAGGGCAAGACCTGCTTCATGTCCTTCCTGTCGAACGAGGGCAAGATGACCCGCTTCGGCGACGTGGCGCGGGTGGCCGACTGGATGGTGGCCCGCCGGCCGAAGGCACTCGCGGGAACGGCGACGGCGCCCGGGCTCGCCTCGGCCGGTCCGGTCGGCCTCGACGCCTCGAGCTCGTTCGGCCCGGTGGTGTCGGCCGGTTCCTTGCCCCCCGCGCCGGCGGACCCGGTGTCGCCAGGAAGCGAACCGACCATGCTCGAGCTCCCGCGCGAGCCCTACGAATCGGCGCCCCCGACGCCGCCGGCCGCGCCCACCGCACCGACCTCGCCCTGATGGCCGAGAGCCGAGGCCGGACCTTGACCCATGACCGCCTCGCGATCACGCCCACGGGGGCGTGCACGTGCACGGCTACGATCACGGGTTCGGCCACGATCACGGTTTTGACGTTCTGATCTATCTAAAGGAACGTGTAGATGAGGGTGACCTCCGAGAGCGTGTCGCTGCTCCTGGCAAAAGGCTGGAAGTTGGCGACATAGGTGAGCCCCATGGGCAGCGCGGGAGGTGAGATGGGCGCCGGGTTCTGGTCGTACCTCCAGGTGAATCCGACCGCCAGGCTCAGGCTCTGGAACAAGCGGGTGCTGAGGCCGGCCTTGGCCACGAGCCGGGTGTCCTTGAAGGCATCGACGCCCGGCTGGCCGGTCGACGAATCGAGCGCGCCGGTCTCCTTGTTCAGGTTGAAGAGGGCCTCGGCGCTGACGTTGATGCCGGTGTCCTTGCTCAGCGACCACAGCTCGCCCGCGAACACCCGCGCGGAGTGAATCGAGACCCCGTCGAGGGTCTTGCCGGGGACGGGCACGTAGCTCTCGTACGAGAAGTCGTACCCGAGCTCGGCGACCAACGTGTGCCGTTCGTTCTTGACGAGCTGCCGGCTGTAGCCGACCTGACCGCCGCCATACAACCGCTTGCCTGCCACCCGGTTGGCGCCGATCAGCCCCGCCCCGTAGGCCGAGTTGTTGGGCGTGAGGAACCGATCGTAGCGTCCCCGCGCCTTCCATTCGTTGGTGGAGGTGGTGGAGGTCCGGGCCAGACCATCGACCATGGTGGGATCGCCCGCGCTCGGCACTGGCGCGAAGGTGTTGTTCGAGGTGCCATACGCGGCGGTCCCGTTCAGCGAGACCTTGTTCTGTCCGGACTGGCGAGAGGCGTCGAGGGTCGCCGTGACCACCTTGCTCTGCGCGTTGCCGGTGGTGAGCATGCCGCCCGCCTTGGCTTGCACCTTCCAGTCCACGGGCTTCTCGGGGGGCTTTTCAAACCCAAAGCTCGGATCGGAGACCCCTTGGGCCCGGGCCACCGGCACGCCACACACGCTCGCCCCGACGGCACCGGCCGCCGCGACCACGAGGACACCAACGCACGACTTCGACATACGATTCGGACCTCCAGCCAATTGAGGGCCGCGAGGGTATCACGCCGCACGGCGTGCACGAAACATCGCCGAAATCCTCCGACGCCCGGATCCCGAAGCTCGATCGCCGGACCGGATTCGGACGAGCTCACGGGGCGTCACCGACCGGACGGTCAACGTTGCCGTCGCTGCCGCACCCGGATTGGTTCGTCCTGATAGGATTCTCCCGCCTTCAGCGGCTTCGCGGGTTCGACGGTGAGCGCTCAGTTGCCGCGCGGCCGGCGGCGGCGGCGTGCCCACCATGCCGCGGCGATGCCGGCCAGCGCCGAGGCCCAGCCCGCGCGGCCGCCCTGCACGTCGCAGCCGCAGGCCTTGGCGGTCGGGGCGACCCCGCTCGGCACCTCGCCGGGCTGGAGCGGCCCCCCCGTGCCGGGCCCTCCCGGCGCGCCGCCGAGCCCGCCGAGAAAGCCCCCCGTCCCGGAGGCGCCCGCGTCCCGCACCAGGAGCGGGGACCCGCCGGTTCCGACCGGCGCCGGGAGATCCTGGCAGCCCACCCCGCCCGGCTTGCACTCCTGGTTGACCGGGCACCTGGCGCCGTCGCAGGGATCCTGGCACTTGCCGGCCACGCACACCTTGCCCGCACCACAGGTCTGGCTCTCGCAGCCGGAGTCCACGCAGTGGCCGGTGGCCATGGCGCACACCGAGCCCGCCGCGCAGTCCCGGCACCCGCAGCTGGGCAGGCAGGCGCCGTTCTCGCACACCTGGCCCGCGCCGCAGGTCACCCCGGCGCAGGGATCCACGCAGCGCCCCACCCGACACACCTGGCCGGTCGGGCACACCACCCCGTCGCAGCCGCCGACGCACAATCCGCGATTGCAGATTTGCCCGGCCGGACAGGTCACCGCGAGGCAGCTCGGATCCTTGCACAGCCCCTGGTCACAGGTGAACCCGGGCAGGCAGGGGAACTCGCCGCCGTTGCACATGTTCACGCACACCCCCTTGTCGCAGATCTGGCCGGACCCGGTGCACGGATTGCCCTCGTCGACCATCCCGTCGCAGTTGTTGTCGAGCCCGTCGCACACCTCGTCCTTGGGCAGGTTGTCGGGCTTGCACACGAAGGCCTGGCCCCCGGCCGAGCACTGGGTGGTCCCGGAGGCGCAGAGGCCCGGCATCCCGGTGTCGCAGATCTTGCCGCCGCCGTCGCAGGACACGCCGACGATCTTGTAGACGAAGTCGTTGAAGTCGCCGTCGTTCCCGTTGTTGAAGCCCTTCCAGCTCATGGGCGTGAGGGGCAGATCCTCGAACCCGATGTAGTAGGCGCTCGGATTGACGGTGGACTGCCAGACCAGGGTGGTGATCCACGGCACCCCGGTGGTCATCTGCCGGGTGTTGAGCTCGGCCTGGGAATACTTGGTCTGCGAGCACTGGCTGGTCGCATCCCCGATGATGGCGAACCCGATGAGCCCGCCCTTGTAGTTGGGATTCGTGCGGATGTTGTCCGCGGTGAAGGTCTGCGGGATCCAGCTGTGCTGCGGCGCCTGGGTGGTCATCTGCGTCGCCAGGGGGCAAAAGTCGCCGTCCGCGCACATCAGCCCCTGCGGTGGGGGCGCGCGGGGGTCGGGCGGCACGAGCTGGTAGATCTGGTTGGCGGGAGGCGGGGTGGTGCTGCCGGGGGTGACGTTGTACCAACCGAAGGCCAGCTTGCAGGCCCCCCCGCGCAGCACGAGCTCGCCGGTGAACCCGCACTGCGGAGAGAAGGTCCCGGGGGTGGTGTAGGCGTCCTTCACCGGGTCGATCATCTCCATCTGATACTTGAAGAGCCCCGCGATAGTCACGGCGTCCGCGGGAAAGCCACGGCTCGTGACCACCCCGATCTCGGCCGCGCCGGTTGGTTGCGGCATGGCCTCGCCGGTCGGCTGGTTCACCATGGCCGAGGCGGGGGGCGAAAGGCCGAGCGCGGTGAGCGCCGCCAGGACCATCGGAACACGAACGAGGGGGCCGTTGTGCATCCCCGCATTATTGCCTGTTCCCCCGCGCGATGGTTCCGGTTTTCGGTGCGCCGATGTGGCTCCCCCACCGCCGCTGTGCGACCGCGCCGCGCGGCGGGCGTCGTGGGCCGCGCGTCCCCTCAGTCATGATTAGACAGATAAATATTGTACTAAAGAACACCAAGTTATTTCCCGATGACAGGTCTCGTGATGCTCTTCAGGGTCCCCACCAAGGTCCTCCTCGCTGCCAGCCTGGTGCTTTCGATGGCGGCCGTCTCGCCTGCACCCGCCCGCGCTGCCTCGGCAGCGGACTCGATCCGCAGCGCCGCCGCTCCCCGGCCCGAGGCCCCCGCCTCGGAGGTTGCCCGCACGGCCACCTCCACCAGCCCTCCAGCCGAGCTCCCGCTCCTCGGCGCCATGCTGGGGGCAGGCCTCCCGGACGGAGCGACCGCCTCGCTGGTGGTCCGTCCGGTCGCGTGGGCCCACGTCGAGGTGGGCGGCGGTTACAACCTCATCAGCAAGGGCGTCCGCGCGGGCGTCTCGGTCATCCCCTTCGGGGTCGGCCCCTCCGCCACGCTCGAGGCCGGCCGCTTCTTCGACGGGGACGCCAACGGTCTCGTGCGCCAGTTCGCTGGCGCCAGCTTCGGAGAGAGCGCCGTCCTCCAGCGCGTCGGATACGACTTCGCCAACGCCCACCTCGGGCTCGATTTCGGAACGCGACGGGTGACGTTCTTCATCCACGGCGGGATGAGCTACATCCGCGCCAACGTCCACAACGTGAGCGAGCAGCTGGCCGGCAGCAGCGGCAGCACCTCGCAGACCACCGTCACGTTCAACCAGGACCCGCAGGTCCGGCTGTTCACGCCTTCGGGAAAACTGGGCTTCATCTTCTACATCTGGTGAATCACATGCGCCGCACATCGATTGCCCTCGCCTCGCTCTGGTCCGCCCTGCCCCTGACCTTCACCCTGGCCCTCGCGGCCGGTTCGCTCTGCGCATCGACGCTCGCGGGGTGCGCGCTGTCCGCCGAGGCCAGCGCGCCCGACATCGAGGTCACGGAGCACGACATCGCCGTGGCAGGCATCCCGATGGCCGGACGCCTGGGCGAGGTCGCCACGCAGATGTCCTTCATGCAGAACCTGCCGTCGATCGATCTTCCGAGCAGCGTGGACACGACCGTCAAGGCGGTCGCGGTGACCTTGACCGCCAAGCAGGGCGTCACGGATCTTTCATTCCTGCACAGCCTGCGGGTGGTCATGTCGCCGACCAGCGGCACCGCGACGCCGGTCGAGCTCATCAACTATCAGAAGGCCGACGGCGCCACGGTGGGGAGCGTGCTCGTGATGCCGAGCCAGAACCCCGCGAACATCCTCGAGCAGTGGAACGCCAAGACCGCCCAGTTCACCGTGGCGGTCTCCGGGATCCTCCCCGAGCAGAGCTGGATGGTCGACCTTTCGGTGCACTTCGTGGGGGACTTCTCGTACCACCTGTGATCACGCGCGGGTGAGGGGCCTGGTCCCTTCGTCGCCGCGACCGCCGCCGTCTCTTGTCTTCGGTCTTTCGTGTTTGTCATCGCCGGCCGTCACGCCGGGGCAGTTCCGTCTGCGTGGGAAAGGGGGCTCCCGCAGCGGATCGGCGTGACGGTCGGCCGCCCTGCGTCCAAGGGCCAGGCCCCCCCGAACACGAACTCGAACTCGAACGAGGGCCTCTCCTCAGGTCCCCGGGGGCAACACGATCTGGAGACCGTTGACCGGTGCGCGCGTGATGAGGCCGGTGCCGGGGGTCGCGAGAATGGTGAATGCCGTGCCGGACACCCGCGCGAACTGCACGTAGTTGCCAAACCCTCCGTTGGTGGCCTTCATGTAGACCGGGAGATCGGCGGCGGTGGCGGGCGAAGGCGAACGCTGCGACAGCCCAAGCTGGATGGACGGGATCGCGTAGGTCGAGGTGCGATCGTTCCCCGCCATCGCGATCGAGCCCATCGCGTAGAGGTACATGTCGAACCGCGCGGCGCTGGCGGCGTCCGGCACCCCCTGGATCTGGATCATGGCGGGTGCGCCGATCGGGTCGAGGTAGCCGTTGAACATGCGGGCGTCTCCCGGCCGGTCGACGGTCCAGAGCGAGAACACCCCGCCCCCCTGCGAGGTCCACTTGACGACGAGGCCCGGCACCACGGCTCCGAACTGGTCCACCAGGGTGCTGAGGGTCCCGGTCGCCCCCGGGGCGCTGTTCCAGTTCGCGGCGGGCTTGATGCCGGCCACCTCGGTCGGCCCCATCGGGACGGGCGCCGCTCCGACGAAGTCGATGCTGATGATCCTCGGCGGGGGTGCGCCACCCGCCGCGGAGCCCGCGGCACCGGGATTCCCGGCCATCGCCAGGTTGCCTCCCGCCCCAGCACCGGATCCACCGACGCCGGTCCCGCCGGTGGCCAGCGCCGCGACTCCTCCGCTCCCCGGGTTCCCTCCAGTTCCAAGGGCGCCTCCCGCGCCCGGCAGACCACCGGTTCCCCCGACGGGTGCGCCACCGCTCCCACCGGCCACGCTCCCCGTCCCGCCGGATGCCGTGCCCCCGGTGCCGAGCAGCCTGCCGCCGCCGGTGCCGGTGTCGATCCCCGCGCCCGTACCGCCCGACCCATCGGCCGTCATCATCCTTCCAGCTCCTCCGCCGAGAGCTCCACCGCTCTCGCCGCCGGCTCCGAGGCGCCCGTACCCCTCGCCGCCACAGGAGAGCTGGGGCGCGAGCACCGCGACCACCAGCGCGACCAACCCGGCCGGGCTACACCAGGAACGGGTCGCCATCGCGCCCGGCCCGGTCTGTAGGGAAAACACCCCCATTTTTATCAAGAGCTGGCAGGCAGGCCAAGCGGAACCCGTTCTTCCGCATACATCTGCACCGCAATGCAGTGCACGCGCCGCGCAATCTGCCCGGAGGCCGCGGGCCGCGGTTCTATCCTGGCGGGTCGGAGACCCGGGCCCGGGCGACCGGGAACAGGACCAGGGCGGCGGGCAGCTCACCGTAGGCCACGACCGCGACCCCGGGCAACGGCCCCTCGATCAGCTGGTGGAGGTGGCGACGCAATTCCCCGTGGGTGAGCAGGACCGGGGCGGGCGCGGCCGGGGGCGGCGCGCCGACCGCCGGCAAGGCCTCGGGCATGGCCGCTTGGGTGGCCGCTCGCAAGGCCGCGCCGATGCCCGCCACGACATCCTCCGCGAGGCTCGGCTCGAGGGCCAGCTGCCGGACGCGACCGACCTGCCGGATCCCGTCGCGCAGAGCATCCTCGATCCGCGCCTCGAGCTCCACGACCGGCAAGCGTCCCTCCCCGTCGAGGTGCGGCGCCACCAGAGCTGCCCCGAGCCCGGAGCGGACGTGCTCCACCACGGCCGCCGGATCGACCGGCGCGGGGCTCTCGAGCGTGGCCAGGCTCTCCAGGATCTCGAGCCCCGCTCCGAGAGAGACCCCGTCTCGGACCAGGCCCCGCAACACCTGGTTGAGCCGTCCGAGCGACAGCACCCTCGGGACGACCTCGCGGACCAGGGCCGGGTGGGTCCGGCGCCAGCGCTCGATCCACGCGGCGCTGTCGTCGACGCTCACGAGCTGCCAGGCGTGACCGGCGAGGAGATTGGTCGCCGCCTCCACCCAGGCCGAGGGTCCATCGGGGGCCGGCACGACGCCGCGAACGGTCCCATCGATCTTCAGGGCCATCGTCCCGGTGGATCCAGCTCCGATCCGCGCAGCGCCTTCGATTCGGGGGCGCGTCGGCGCCGGGGGAAGGTCGAGCCGCGGGATGGACAGACCGACACGGCGGGACAGGGAGGCCAGGAGCGCCGCCGCGCGCGGCTCCCTCGGCTCGCCGGAGGCCACCCCCCCTTGCGCCGTGGTGGCGCCACCGCCGTCGCCGCCCGTACCATCACCACCCGGGTGGCCGTCACCGTCCCCGTCGCCGTCCCTGCTCGGGGCGGCCGCGAGGGGCCCGCCCACCACCGCGAGCGACCGGGAGACCTGGTAGAGGATCGGCTCCGCCCGGACCTCACGGGCGTCCGCGCGGCGACCGCGCAGCACGCGCGCCTGCCGCACCGCGAGCCCCGTGCTCGCCAGCCCGAGCAAGGCGAAGGGCCAGGTCGGCAGCCCTGGCACCAGCGCCAGGGCCAGCAACAGCCCGCCCGCGACGGCGATGGCCTTCGGCTGCTGGCCGAGCTGGCGCAGCAGCTCGGTTCCGAAGCCGGCGGGATGGCCACCGCCCTCCGAGCGGCCGTCCCGCAACGTGGATGTCGTGGCGGTCCGCGTGACGACGATCCCGGCCGCCACGGAGATCACCAGCGCGGGCACCTCGGCGACGAGGCCCCCGCCGATGGTGAGCACCGCGTAGGTGCGCAAGGCGTCCTCGAGGGACATCCCCCGCTGCCCGAGCCCGACCGCCAGCCCGCCGACGATGTTGACCGCCACGATCACCAGGCCGGCCACGGCGTCCCCACGCACGAACTTGATGGCCCCGTCCATCGCCCCGAAGAAGTGGGCCTCCCGATCGAGCTCGGCGCGCCGGTGGCGGGCGCCCTCGAGGTCGATGCTGCCCGCGCGCAGATCCGCGTCGATGGCCATCTGCTTTCCCGGCATCCCGTCGAGCGTGAACCGGGCCGCCACCTCGGCCACCCGTTCGGCCCCCTTGGTGATGACCACGTATTGCACGAGGGTCAGGATCAGGAACACCACCGCGCCCACCACCAGGTTGCCGCCCACCACCAGGCGGCCGAAGGCGTGGATCACCGCGCCCGCGTTCCCGTGCAGCAGCACCAGGCGGGTGGCCGAGATCTCGAGGCCCAGGCGAAAAAGCGTGGTCAGCAGCAACAGGGTCGGGAAGGCCGAGAGATCGAACGTCGCCCGCACCTGCAGGGCCAGCGCCAGCATCAGCACCGCCAGGGACAGGCTGCTCGAGAGCAACACATCGAGGACCGACGGGGGCAGCGGGACGACCATGCTCGCGACCACGCCCACGATCGCGGCCGCCACCAGCGGCTCGGCGCTGCGCTCGAGGAACGAACCGGGGCGCGGCCGCCCCGGGCCGTCGACGTCGCCCGACGCCCGCCTGGCGCGGGAGCGCAGCCCTGCCCACCCGCCCCGCTCGCGGCCCCACGCCCCCCCCGCCATCTGGCTAGTGCTCCTCCCTCGAAATAGCCGCAATGCTCCGCGGTCGAGGCGAAGTCCCCGCGAGGCGCGACGACGACCAACACTCCTTGGTATTGCGAGGAGGAGCAACGAAGTGGGGGCGAAGCCTGGGCGGCGCAACGTTGTCGCCGTTTCGCGGCAGGAGCACTAGGCCATCCAGCGGGGCAGGCGCGCGCGCATCGCATGGTCGACGCCGAGCACCCGCCCCGGCGGAGCGAACACGAACGTCAACAGGATGGCGGCGATCACCAGCGCGTTCCCGGGCGGCGTCAGCGCCTGTCCCGAGGCGGCCGCGATCGATCCGAGCAGCAACACCCCGAGGAACGAGGCCAGGCGGGTGACGAACCCGAGCCCGAGGCACAGCCCCACGAACAGCTCTCCGGTGGTGATGAGGCTGCTGAAGATCTTCGGATGGGTGTGCGCGCTCCGCAGCACCGGCAAGAAGAAGGGATAGGCACGGTTCGCGTCGAGCCAGGTCTGGGTGGTCTTGAGCAAGGCGTCCCCGTGCAGCCAGCCCCCCATGAATTTCTGGTAACCCTCGAGTAGCAGGATTGCCGCGACCAGGAACCGCAGCGGCAACAGCAACGCGAGCGAGATGCGCTCGTTCATGGGTCGAGCTTAGTACAGTCCTGTCATTTCGTACCCATCCCCCGTCCTATCCCGTCCTCGTTCCCCGTCGCGTCCGGTCGTCGTCCGACCGGCCCCAATAATGGTAAGTTGCCCGCGTGTCAGACAGCGTGACCACCGTGACCACCGTGCGCCCGACCAGCCCCGCCGCCGAGGAGATCCTCGGTCGTTACTTCCCGGTGCTCGACCACGGCTTCGTCTCCCTCATCGACTACATGGGCACCGACGATTGCATCGAGCGGGCCGCGCGCGTCAGCTATGGCTACGGGACGCGCAAGCAGAGCCAGACGCGCGGATTGCTGCGGTACCTGCGCCGGCACAAGCACACCACGCCGAGCGAGATGGTCGAGCTGAAGTTCCACTGCTGCATGCCCATCTTCATCGCCCGCCAGTGGATCCGGCATCGCACCGCCAACGTGAACGAGTACAGCGGGCGCTACAGCCTGATCCCCATGCTGTTCTACACGCCACCGCCCGAGCAGCTCCAGACCCAGAGCCGCCGCAACAACCAGGGTCGCAGCGGTGACTCGGTCGCGGACGCGGTCTCGGCCGAGGCCTCCCGCCGATGGCGCGCCGATCGGGCGCAGGCCGCGGCCACCTACGAGTGGCTGACCGGCGAAGGGGTCGCGCGCGAGCTGGCCCGCATCGATCTGCCGCTCTCCACGTACACCCAGTGGTACTGGAAGATCGACCTGCACAACCTGCTGCACTTCCTCACCCTGCGGGTGGATCCCCACGCCCAGTGGGAGATCCAGGAGTTCGGCCGGGTGATGGCCGGGATGCTGGCCAGGGTGGCCCCGCTCTCCTACGAGGCCTGGATCGACTACGACGTCTGCGGCACCCACCTGTCGCGGATGGAGCTCGACGTCCTGCGGACCCTGGTCACCCCACACCCCGCCACCGCCACCGCCACCGTCACCCCCACCGCCGCCGCAGCCGGGACCGCGGTCACCGGAACCGCGGCTCCCGGGGCCGGGATCCCCGCGGGGCTCCGCGCCACCGGCGGCGCGCTCGATCGCGCGGCCTTGCTCGCACACGGGCTCTCCTCCCGTGAGGCCGACGAGCTCCTCGACAAGCTGGGGCCGAAGCCAGTGCCGAGCTTCACGCTCGACCTCGCGGCGGCCAGATCGGCGGAGTTCTTCGCCGAGCGCTTCGCCGCCGCCGTGCCCCGCGCCGAGCTCCCCGACCCAGGGTAGAGGGTAGGAGGCACCCGCGCTCGCCGCGCGCGGGGCGCCACGACGCGCACCGCCGGGATTTCGAGCCGCCCTCGGGAAGGCTCTCAATCTCGCCGATTTACCCGCCGATGGTCGCGGTGAGCCCATCCATGCACGCAGCGCCCCGGAGACCCACGTCCCCGCCCCCGTTGTCGCTCCCCGCGCGAGCGGCCAGCCGACGGAGGGCACGTACCGCGCTGCTCCGCCGGCTGACCGTGATCGCCGTCGGGGCATGGGCAGGGGCAGGGGCAGGAACAGGAGGACGCCCGGCCAGCGCCGCAGAGCCGAAGCCCGTCGCCAGGTCGACCGCGGAGCTCACGGCCCAGCAGCACTTCAAGGAGGGGGAGCAGCGCTACGGGGCGCGCCAGTTCCAGGCCGCCCTCGACGAGTACCAGGCTGGTTTCACCATCCTGCCCCTCCCCGGGTTCCTCGTGAACATCGGGCAGTGCTATCGACGCATGGGGGACTTGCCCCACGCCCGCTCGACCTTCCAGCGCTTCGTTCTGGCGGCGCCGGACTCTCCCCTCGTCCCCGAGGTCCGGGAGCTCATCTCCGAGATCGATCGGCAGCAGCGGAGCGCCTACCTCGACACGCCGGAGGTCCTCCCGCTGTCCTACGGCAGCTCCGAATCGGAGGAGTCGGGGCGCCCGACCCACGCCCCGGGGCCGATCGTCTCTGCCGAAGCGCTGAGGGCGTCCCCGCCCGCCCCGGCGGCATCCACCGGCGCCCTCATCGACATGCAGGTCGAGCCCGGCCCGGACGCCGATTCCCGCTCGGGCGATTCGGCCAGAGCGTCGGTGCACGGGTCGGAGGACGAGTGGTCGTCGTCCTCCTCCACCTCCGCCTGGTCGGAGCACCGCTGGTGGCTCTGGGGGGGCCTCGCCGCCGCCGTCATCGGAGGCAGCGTGACCGCGTACCTGGCGCTGTCCGCACCGAACACCGTCGTGCTTCACGACGGGACCCTGGGCTCGCTCCGGCGGTGAGGCGCGCGCTCGACATGCGGCTTCGCACACCCCGAGCACGTCCCTGGGGCGCCGCCAGACGCGTGGTCGCGCGGCTGAACCGTGAGGCCCGCATCTCGACCCTCGCGGCCATCGTGGCCACCATGGCCGCCACCCTCGCGGTCCTGACGTTGGTGGGCTGTCGCCAGGCGAACGAGATCCCCGAGGAGGGCGCGGTCATGCTGCGCATCGACGCCGCGCCGACCGGGCCGCGTCCGACCGAGCTCCGGGTCTGGGCCTACGCGGACGAGGGCGTGATCTTCGACGGCACCCGCTTCCCCGCGCAAGGCAACCTGCCCGCCACCGTGGGCAGCATCCTCGGCAGCATCCTGGTCAGCCCGGGCAATGTCTCGGGGAACCTCCGGATCTACGTGAGGGGCCTCGAAAACGCGCTCACGGTCGCGACCGGGATCGTGGTGCTGCCACCGGCGACGCGCAACCGGACCACGGTGGACGTGTTCCTCGACCACCTGTCCCTGCACGACGTCGACAGCGATGGCGACGGCGTGCCCGACGAGATCGACGACTGCCCGACCATCAGCAACCCGGAGCAGCTCGGCTGCCCCCAGGGAGCCGGAGCCGACGCGGGGACCGGCGGGACCACCACCCCGCTCGACGCCTCGGGCGCGGGAGGTACCGGGGGCGGCACCGGCGCGGCAGTCGGCAGCGGCGGTGGCGGTGGGTTGGCGCCGGGCGGCACGGGCGGCGGCCCCCGCGACGCTGGCGTGGCCGGCAGCGGGGGCTCGGGGGGCAGCCAGGTCGTGGATGCGGGCGCGGGTCACGCCGATCGCCCCGCCCCGGTCGACGCCCAGGCGGGCGATGCCAGCTCCGAGCCGGCGGATGCCTCCGCGCGGGCCGACGCCGAGCCCGTGGACGCCGCGGGGCCGGGCAGCCCCACCGACGCTGGCGCCGGCCAACCCGACGTGATCATCCCCTTCGGCAAGGGCCTCGGGTCTGCGTGTCAGACCAACCTCGAATGTCGATCGTTCTTCTGCGCGGACGGGGTCTGCTGCAATGCCGCCTGTGACCAGCCCTGCCGAGCGTGCGTCTTCGGGTTCTGCCTGGCCATCTCCCGCGCCCCCGACCCCCCGCAGTGCTCCGGCACCATGACCTGCAACCAGGCCGCCATGTGCGTCCCGGGCCCCTAGCCTTCCCCTGGCCTTGGCCGGCGCCGGCGCCGGCTCCGTCGCCGTCCTCGTCGCCCGACGGACGCGACTCGGAGCGAGAACGAGAACGAGAACGAGCCGGCGACGAGGACGAGGACGAGGACGGGAGATGGGCCCGGGGGACTGGGTATCGGGCCTGAAGGGACGTCAGGCCCGGGGGTGGAAGCGGTCGTAGACCTTGCGGAGGTGGGTGCGGCCGAGGTGGGTGTAGATCTCGGTGGTGCCGATGTCGGCGTGTCCGAGCATGGTCTGCACCGAGCGCAGGTCGGCGCCGCGCTCGACGAGGTGCGTGGCGAACGAGTGCCGCAGCTTGTGGGGCGAGAGCCGCTTGCGAATCCCGGCGACCACCGCGTATTACCCCAGCAGCTTCAAGAATCCCTGGCGGGTCATGCCGCGCCCGCGGTTGGTGAGGAACAAGGTCTCGACCGCGCTCCCCCTGGCGAAGGTGGCCCGGGCCTGCTCCAGGTAGGCGCGGATCCCGGCCACCGCCACCTCGCCGAGGGGGACCAGGCGCTCCTTGCGACCCTTGCCGGTCGCCATCAGGTAGCCCGCGTCGAAGTTGATGTCGCGCAGGCGCAGGCGCACGAGCTCGGAGACCCGCAGGCCCGCGGCGTACAGCGTCTCCAGCATGGCGGCGTCGCGCAGCCCGCGCGGCAGGCGGCGATCCGGTGCGGCCAGCAGGCGATCCACCTCCTCGATGGTCAGGAACGAGGGGAGCTTGCGACCGAAGCGTGGAATGTCGATATCCTCGGTGGGATCGACGTCGATCAGGCGTTCGGCCTTGAGGAAACGAAACCATTGGCGGAGCGCCACCATGGCCCGCGCCTGAGAGCGGGCCGAGCGCTTCTTCCCCTCGAGCTGCCCGAGGTGGTCGAGGATCTCGAGGGTCCGCACCTCCCCGATCCGGCGCGCCCGCCGCCCCGAACGCTCGCCGACGAACCGACAGAAGGCGGCGAGATCGGTCCCGTAGGCCGCGAGGGTGGCGGACGCGAGCTGGCGCTCCACCTTCAGGTGGTCGAGAAACTGCTGCAGCGCCAGATCCAGCGACAGTTCCGCCATCGGCTCCCTCCCTCGACTCTCGCCGATTCATGCCGAACCGCAAGTTCGTCGTTCGATGTGCGCCGGCCCAGGTTGCGCCCACGGACGATTCGTCGCCCCCGCGGGGCGATCAGCGGCGGAGCTGCAGCTCGTTGACCGCCCGATCGAGGAGGCCGTTGACGAACGCTCCCCCCTCGCTGGAGCCGAAGCGCTTGGCGAGCTCGATGGCCTCGTTCAGGATCACGTTGGTGGGGGCGGTGGGCCTTCCGCCCGAGAACTTGAGCTCGAAGAGGGCCAGGCGGATCACGTTGCGGTCGACCGAGGCCATGCGCTCGAGGCGCCACTTCTTCGACAGCTCCTGCACGAGCCCGTCGATCTCGGCGCGCTGACCGCTCACCCCGGCCACCAGATCCTCCACCAGCTGCCGATCGAAGGGGACCCCCTTGGACGGCACCGGATCGAAGGGATCGTCGGGATCCGCGTCGGGATCGGCCTCGGCCGCCAGGTGATCGAAGTACAGGCGCAGGGCGGCGTCCGCGCCGAGCTCGGGATTGAAGTCCATCTGAATCAGCACCTGCAGCGCGATCTCTCGTGCGCGCCGCCGGGGACCTACCGTCTGCATGTCAGCCGCGTCCCGTCGTCACCGCGCCGGAGCCGAGGGTCGCGTACAGGTCGGCCATCTCGATGGCGACCAGCGCGGCGTCGGCGCCGCGATTGCCGGCTTTGGCGCCCGAGCGCTCGATGGCCTGCTCGATGGTCTCGCAGGCGAGGACCCCGCAGGCCACCGGGACCTTGCCCTCGGCCGCGACCCGCGCGATCCCCGAGACGGCCTCCCCCACCACCAGATCGAAGTGTGGGGTCCCGCCGCGGATCACCACGCCGAGGCAGATGACGGCGTCGAAGCGTCCGAGATCCACCACCTTGCGCAGGAGCCCCGGGATCTCGAGGGCGCCCGGGCAGCGAAAGATCTCCACGTCGCCTTCGGGTGAGCCGCCGGTGCGGCGGATGGCGTCGAGCGCGCCCTCGATCAGCTTGTCGCCGATGAATTCATTGAAGCGCGAGGCGATGATGGCGAACTTCCGTCCGCCCGCGCGCAGGAGGCCATCGTGAACCTTGGTCGTCATGTCATTGGCTCTGGTGAGAGGCGAGGGGCTACACTAGGCGCCCTGTTCCCGCAGAGGTAGCACTTTCCCGGGGGCGCGGATAGGGAGACACTCGACGATGTCGAGGCCGTACCCACTCGCCCCCACCACCCGACGCGGGTTGTTGGTGAGCAGACGGATCTGCCCGCAGCCGAGGCGGCCGAGCACCTGCGCGCCGAGCCCGAAGTCCCGCAGGCGCGAGTCCCCGCGGAGCGCGGCCAGGGGGCCCGAGGTGGTGGAGGTGGTCTCGAGGGCGCGCGCGACCAGCCCGCCCGCCGGCCCGGCGGGCCCGGCCACGCCCCCCGCGCCACTCGCGCTTGCCTCGAGGCCCCAGTCCCCAGCCAGCGACGCTCGCCCCTTCGGCAGGACGTACAGCATCACGCCCAGCCCGGCTTCCTCGATCAGCCGGAGGCACAAGGTGGCCGGCGCGGCGGCCGGATCGGCGAACACGCCGAAGACGTCGCGCATCACGTCGGCGGTCTGCACCCGCACCAGCGTCGGTCGGTCGGGGCGCGGTTGCCCGAGCACCAGCGCCAGGTACTCGGTGTCGTCGACGTCCGCGGTGTACACATACGCGCGAAACTCCCGCGACAGACCGGCCAGGGTGGGCGTGACCAACCGCTCGGAGACCCGGTGCACCAGCATCTCCTGGGACAGGCGGTACTCGATCAGATCGGCGATCTTGAGGATCGGCAGGCGGTGCTCGGCGGCGAAGGTCTCGAGATCGGGCATGCGCGCCATCTCGCCGTCGTCGCGCATGATCTCGCAGATCACCGCCGCCGGCTCGCGGCCCGCGAGGCGCGCCAGATCGACCGAGCCTTCGGTGTGCCCGGAGCGCACCAGCACCCCACCGCGGCGTGCCCGCAATGGAAAGATGTGACCTGGGGTGACCAGATCCTCGGCGGTCGCCCCGGGCGAGACCGCCGCCCGCACCGTCTCGCAGCGCTCGCGCGCGGAGATGCCGGTGGTCATCCCGCGCCGCGCATCGATGCTGACCGTGAAGGCCGTCGAGCGCGGCGACCGGTTGTCGCTGCTCATCATGGGCAAGGCGAGCCGCGCGACCCGGTCCTCGGTCAGCGACAGGCAGATGAGGCCGCGCCCGTACCGGGCCATGAAATTGATGGCCTCCGGCGTGACCAGGTCGGCGGCCATGGCCAGATCGCCCTCGTTCTCCCGATCCTCGTCGTCGACCAGGATCACCATGCGCCCGGCCTGAAACTCGGCGATGGCGTGCTTGACCGCGGAGAGGTGCGCGGCGGCGTCGGCGAGGGCGGTCGGGCTTCCAGGCAGGGTTCCAGAGATGTTCGGCATGTTCGTGGCTCTCTTCTTCTTCTTGACTGGCTCGGCTTGCCCGCTGGTTGCGTCGGGGGTTCTCGTTGGCAAACGCCTCGGCCAGGCCGGCGCGCCGTCAGGCGATCTCGTCGGCCACCCGCGCGCCCGCGTAGAGCCGAACCCACCGCTCGACGTGCTTCGCGATGGGATCCACCTCGAGGTTCACCGCATCTCCCACCCGATGCCGCGCCAGGGTCGTCACCGCGACCGTGTGGGGGATGAGCGTGACGCCGAAGAGCCCGTCCCCCTCGACGGTGTTCACGGTCAGGCTCACCCCGTCCACCGCGATCGAACCTTTCGGGACCACGTAGCGGTGCAGTGCCGGCGGCATCGCGATCGCCAGATCGCACGCGTCGCCTCGAAACCCGATCCGCGCCACGTGTCCCTGGCCGTCGACATGCCCCGAGACCATGTGCCCACCGAGGGGCGCGCCGGCCGAGAGGGGCCGCTCGAGGTGCACGCGGCGTCCCGGCGCGCACGCGGCGAGCGTGGTCAGCGCCAGCGTCTCCGGTCCGAGGTCGGCCGCGAACCGGCCCGGCGCCCGCTCCACGACCGTCAGGCAGACGCCGTCCACGGCGATGCTGGCCCCGAGGGGCAGCTCCTCGACCGGCAGGGCCGTCTCCACGACCAGGCGGCGGGTGTGAACACCCGCGCCACACTCGGCCACCGTGCCGAGGTCCTCGACGATTCCCGTGAACATGGAGCGCGAAGTATATCAGGCGCGCGCGGATCGCACGTCCGCGCGGACTTCAGGCGCTTTCAGGCGCTTTCAGGCTCTCTCTGTCCCGTTCAGCCCCGGGCCGACCCGCCGCGCGGTCAGCGCAGGACATCGGCACGCACGCACAGGTCGTCCCCGAAGCGCTGAACCTCGAGAGGCCCGAGCCGGAGCGCCGACGCCACCCCGCGGCCCTGACCGCGCGCGATGGGCACCCCCCCGCCGAGCAGCAGCGGCGCCTGGAAGACCGCCACGCCGTCCACCAGCCCGGCCGAGATGAAGGCGGCGTGAACGTCGGCGCCCCCCTCCACCAGCACGGACTGGATGCCGCGGGTCGCGAGCTCCTGCAGCACCTCCGTCAGGTGCACGCGACTGCCTTGCCCGGGCATCCGGACGACCTCCGCCCCGGCCGCTTCGAGGGCGCTCGCCTTCTGGCGGGGCGCCATGGCCGACGAGAACACCAGCGTCTGCGCCGAGGCCGACGCCGATCCGAGGAGCCGGGCGGTCGGCGAGATGCGCAGGCGCCCGTCGAGCACCACGCGGAGCGGCTGGCGCACCGGGAGCCTGGCCTCCACGTGCACCTTGCCGGCCTTGCCTCGGGCGCGGCGCGCCTCCGGGCTCCCGGCCGCCGGGAACAGGCTCCCGGGATCCGGCAAGCGCACGGTCAGCAACGGATCGTCGGCCAGCACGGTTCCGGCCCCGACCAGGATCGCGTCGTGCTCGGCGCGCAGCACGTGGGCCGCGCGCCGCGCTTCCTCCCCCGTCAACCAGATGGGTCCAGGGGCGGTCGCGCGGGTGGTGGGCATCGACCAGTCGGCGATGAAGCCGTCGAGCGTGGCCGCCACCTTCAGCGTCACCCAGGGACGGCCGTGCTCGACCCAGGTGAGGAACGACCGGTTCTGGGCCTGCGCCTCCGCCCCACGGCAACCCACGTCGACCCGGATCCCGGCGCGGCGCAGGCGGGCGATTCCCTGGCCGTTCACCAGCGGGTTCGGGTCCTGCAGGCCCACCACCACCCGCTCGACCCCGGAGGCGATCAGGGCATCGGTACACGGGGGGGTTCGGCCGGTGTGGCAGCACGGCTCGAGCGTCACGTACAGGGTGGCGCCCCGCGCGATCCCGCGCGGGGGATCGCCGCCCGCCCAGCCCCCCCCGGGGTGGCTGGCCGACTGGATGGCGGCCAGGGCCTCGCGCTCGGCGTGCGGGAGACCGGCGCGCTGGTGGTATCCCTCCGCCAGCAGGCGTCCGTTGCGCACCAGCACCGCCCCCACCATCGGGTTTGGCCGCGTGGTGCCCCGGCCCCTCAGCGCGAGGGCGAGCGCGCGGTCCATCCACTTGTGATCGGCGGTCGAGAAATTCGGCCCCTCGACCGGCGGTCTGGCCGGGGTCCTCGCACGCGATCTGACGGGCGACTTCACCCGCGGCCTGGTCGACTTGGTCGACCTGGGCGGCGACCTGGTCATGGGCGGGGGCCCCCGCGGGCATTCACCAGGGCTTGCAGCTCTTCCATCAGCTCGGTCACGTCGCGGAACGAACGATACACCGAAGCGAACCGGACGTAGGCCACATCGTCGATGTTGCGGAGGGCGGCCATCACCGCATCGCCGATCCGGGTGGAGGGCACCTCCTTGTCGCCGGCCTCCTGGAGATCGCGCTCGATGCGATCCACCGCCTTCTCGATGGTCTCGAGGGACACCGGCCGCTTAGACAGGGCCTTCTGGAGGCCGCCCAGGATCTTGGTGCGATCGAACGGCTCGCGCCGGCCGTCCTTCTTGGCGACCAGGGGCAAGACCTCGTCCACCCGCTCGTAGGTGGTGAACCGGCGGGCGCAGCTCGAGCACTCGCGGCGGCGCCGGATCACCTGCTCGTTCTCGGAGGGGCGGGTATCGACGACCTTGTCCTCGATCGCCGAGCAGAAGGGGCAGCGCATGACGTCCTCGGGTTGTTTAACACATCGATGTTGTATGTTTGGGCGCGATGGACGAGCTGCATCTCACGGTGAATGGAAAATCCCAGCAGGCGGCCCCCCGGACCACCGTGCTCGGCCTGCTCACGGCCATGGGGATCGACCCTGCCCGGGTCGCCATCGAGCGCAATGACCATGTAGTCCCGCGCGCGACCTGGACGGAGGTCGCGCTGGAGGACGGCGATCACCTGGAGATTGTCGCGTTCATCGGGGGCGGCTCGGGGGGAGGCTCCGGAGCTGGTTCGGCCGCGGGGTTCGTCGACGAGCCGCTCGTCATCGCCGGCCGGGCCTTCCGGTCAAGGCTCCTCGTCGGCACGGGCAAGTACAAGACCCTCGAGCAGGGACGCGATGCCATCCGCTTGACCGGCGCCGAGATCGTGACCGTGGCCCTGCGGCGCGTGGATCTCACCCCAGGAAAGCCGAGCGTCCTCGACACCATCGATCGCGCACGCCACACCCTCATGCCCAACACCGCTGGCTGTTACACGGTCGAGGACGCCGTTCGGACCTGTCGCCTGGCCCGGGAGCTCGGCATGTCCGAGCTCGTCAAGCTCGAGGTCATCGGGGATCCTCAGACCCTGTTTCCGGACGGCGAGGCCACCCTCGCGGCCGCCCGGATCCTGGTCAAGGAGGGGTTCGTGGTCCTGCCGTACTGCACGGACGATCCGATTGTCGCGCGGAAGCTCGAGGACGCGGGCTGCGCCGCCATCATGCCCCTCGGCGCGCCCATCGGTTCGGGGCTGGGCCTGCGCAATCCTTACAACATCCGGATCATCCTCGAGCGGGCGCGGGTCCCGGTGATCGTCGACGCCGGGGTGGGCACCGCCTCGGACGCGGCGGTCGCCATGGAGCTCGGGTGCGCCGGGGTCCTGATGAACACCGCCATCGCGGAGGCGAGGGATCCATTGCTGATGGCGGAGGCCATGCGCGACGGGGTGCTCGCGGGGCGCAAGGCGTTCCTGGCCGGCCGGATGCCGCGCCGGCTCTACGCCAACGCGTCCTCGCCCGAGCAGGGCCTCATCGAGTAGGGCCGATGCGAGACGAGACCGAGCTTTGACGCGAGCGCCGACGCGAGAGCCGCATTTCGTTCCGCCGACCACCCACTCCGTCCGGTGGGCACCGCTCGTCACGATTGTCACGGACCGGCAGCTGACGAACGGCCCGGAGGGCCTTCCCCGGTCCCTGGCCCGGGCGCTCGAGGCCCTGGCGATCCGGGGCCAAGGGTGCGACCGCGAGCCTCGCGACGTTCTCGTTCATATTCGCGAGAAGGATCTGGG
>Ga0265318_10000555_pt1 | contig 26355 bp, 24 predicted proteins | sample 4821metaG_FD_192431 | JGI IMG/M metagenome (GOLD analysis project Ga0265318, IMG submission 192431) | Rhizosphere microbial communities from Carex aquatilis grown in University of Washington, Seatle, WA, United States - 4-8-21 metaG | ecosystem: Host-associated > Plants > Roots > Rhizosphere >... | reverse complement strand
CGGTGTCGTGGTCACGTACTGTTCCGCTCGCAGCGAGAGTTCCAGCCCGCAGCGCTGCAGCACTCCCAGGGTCCTGTTCAGACATTGCTCGACCTCCTCCGGCTCGAAATGATGCGCGTCGCCGATCGCTGGTGCATTGATCAGGCACAGCAGCCGCTCCGGCTCGCCGGCCATCGGCGGTGCAGCGCCCCCGCGATCCTGCGCGCACACGTACACGGTCGGCGAGCGCGGCACGCGGCGCCGCTGGCACAGGTCGGCGAACTCCGCGGCATAGTCCGCGGAGAAGAAAACATTGTGATGCGTGAGCGGGAAGCCGTGCGGGCTTGCCAGGATGTTCCATGTAATGGCCGACAATGAGCGCGCCGCGGGTTCCACGCGCGCGCTCCCGAAAGCGGCCTCGGCGCCCAGCAGGCCCGCCCCGACCGCGGTAGCGTCGCAGGTGGCGACCACCGCGTCGATGGCCTGGGATTGCGAATCACCGAACTCGATCCTGGCCACGCGCCCGCGGGCGAGCCGGATCGCGCTCACTTCGGTCGCGAGCCGTACCGTGACGCCACGCGCCCGCAGCAGCCCGAGCAACGCATCGGTCAGCGCATACATACCGCCCTGGATCTGCCAGACCCCCGTCTGCTCGACGTGCGCGACCAGCATCAAGGTTGCCGGTGCGAGAAACGGTGAGGAGCCGCAGTAAGTCGCGTAGCGGCCGAACAGCGAGCGCAGCCGTGGATCGCGGAAATAGCCGCCCAGCGCGCTCCACAGGGTCGTGAACGGTCGCAGCCGCCAGAGATTGGACAGACCACGCACGCCGCCGCCGCGGATCAGTCCGGGCATGCTTGGTCGCGGCTGGCGCAGGAAGTCGCGCTCCAGCGCCTGGTAGATCGCCCGCGCGTCGGCGCAGAAGCGCTCGAAGCCGCGCGCTGCTTCGGCCCCGGCTAGGCGTCCGATTGCGGCCGCGCTGAGCCTTGGATCCGCGTGCAGATCGAGCGGCTGGTCCGGCGCGGCGCTCCAGGCGTGCCGGGCCAGGATGCCGAGCGGCTGCAGGCGCAGGTGGCTCGACAGCGTCGTGCCGGCGGACGCGAAGATCTCCTCGAAAATGTCGCGCAGCGTGAAGACCGTCGGTCCGGCGTCGATCCGGGCCCCGTCCACCGCGACCTGGCGCAGCTTTCCGCCGGCCGTCGCAGCACGCTCGAACAGCGTGACGCCGAGACCGCGATTGGCCAGCTGCAGCGCGGTGACGAGGCCGGCAACTCCGGCACCGATCACGGCGACCTGCGGGGCGGAGGGGGGTGCGCGCACGGCGTGAACAGTCAGGTTGACCCTGTGGCAGGGCAGTGTCTATATTACCTGACATCGTTGCTGACAAGTTTGCTTTACACTTGCGGGGAGACCGGTCGTGGATGACGCCTCACGGATCGAGCGCTTTCTGGCTCACGCCCTCGACGGCGTGAACGGGCCCGGGGCCGCTCCCGGTTTGTCGGCAGCAGTGCACCACGCGGTATTTCCGGGCGGCGCGCGCATTCGACCGCGGCTGTGCATTGCAGTTGCGCGCGCCTGTGGTGCCGGCCAGTCGGCCGGGGCGCTGGCCGCAGCCGGCGCAATCGAGATGCTGCATTGTGCCTCGCTCGTGCACGATGACCTGCCCTGCTTCGACGATGCCACCACACGGCGCGGGCAGCCCGCGGTGCACCGCAAGTTCGGAGAACGGCTCGCCGTATTGGCAGGCGACGCGCTGATCGTGCTGGCCTTCCAGACCGTCACACGTGAACGCGGCTGTCCCGCCGATCGTCGACTCGCGCTGCTTGGCACGCTGGCCGCAGCGGCGGGCATGCCACGCGGCATCGTCGCGGGGCAGGCCTGGGAATGCGAGGAGGGCGTCGCGCTGTCCGAGTATCAGCGTGAGAAGACCGGCGCCTTGTTCGCCGCCGCCACGGTCGCCGGCGCGTTGGCCGCGGGCGCCGACCCCGCTCCCTGGCAGACGGTCGGCGACTGTATCGGCGAGGCCTATCAGGTCGCCGACGACATTCGTGATGTGACCGGCGATGCCCACGAACTCGGCAAGCCCACCGGACGCGACGCTGCGCTCGACCGGCCGAATGCAGTGCGTCGCATGGGACTTCCGGCCGCGCGGGCCCGTCTGCAGCAGCTGGTCGCCGAATCGCTGGCAGCGATACCCGCCTGCCCCGGGTCCGAGGAGCTGCACCACGCCTTCCGGGCCGTCATGGCACCGCTGCTCGCGCCGGCCATCGCGCGTCCCGCGGCGTGAGCCGCCAAAGCCAGCCGTGCGCGCCCACGCGCCCGCCGAGCCGCACCCGATTCCCGGCGCGTCCTTAAGCGCGAGATTCAAGGCGTGGCGCGACCGACTGCTCGGCGATGCGCGCTTCCAGCGCTGGGCCAGCGGCTTTGCGCTCACGCGGCCGGTCGCACGGCGGCACGCCCGCGCGCTGTTCGACCTGTGCGCGGGCTTCATCTATTCGCAGGTTCTGCTCGCATGCGTGCGCCTGCGGCTGCTCGAACAACTGCGCGCCGGGCCGCTCGGCCTGCAACAGATCGCGCGCCAGGTAGAGCTGGCCCCGGGTGCGGCGCGCTCGCTGCTCGCCGCGGCGCAGGCCCTCGAGCTGGTGGAGCTGCGCGGCACGGAGCAATGGGGGCTCGGCCCGGTCGGAGCCGCCCTGCTCGGCAATCCCGCGGTGCTGCGCATGATCGAGCATCACCCGATGCTCTACGACGACCTGCGCGATCCGGTGGCGCTGCTGCGCGATCCGGCCCGCACCAGCAGCGTGGCGCAGCTCTGGCCCTATGCGCGCCACCAGCTGCCCGCGAGCCTGGCACCCGAGCAGGTCAGCACTTACACCGCGCTGATGGCCTCGACGCAGCCACTGGTCGCCGAGGAACTGCTCGACGCCTATCCGTTTGCCCGCCACCGCTGCCTGCTCGACGTCGGCGGCGGTGACGGCAGCTTCCTGATCGCGGCGGCGACACGCGCACCGCGGCTGCGGCTGATGCTCTTCGACCTGCCCGGAGTCGTCTCCCAGGCCCACCGGCGCTTCGAAACCGCCGGACTGACCGGGAGGGCGGAGCTGTTCGGTGGCGATTTCGCATCCGACGAGCTGCCCGCCGGCGCCGACCTGATCACGCTGGTGCGCGTACTGCATGACCACGATGACCAGCCGGCGATGGCGCTGCTGCGCGCAGTGCGGCGCGCGCTGCCGCGGGGCGGACGGCTGGTGTTGGCCGAGCCCATGACGGGCGTGCGCGGCGCCATTCCCGGCACCGAGGCCTACTTCGCGTTCTACCTGCTGGCGATGGGGCAGGGGCGTGCACGCGCGGCCGCGGACGTCGCGCAGATGCTGCGCACGGCCGGCTTTCGCGACCCGCGCCTGCACGACAGTGCACGGCCGTGGCAATGCACGGTCATGAGCGCCAGCGCTTCCTGAGCGATGCTTGCTGAACAGCCGGAGTGTTAAGTTTGCTTGACATCGACCTTAGTACTAGTATCTTTACACTCAGATCACGTGGGGCCACACCACAGCGAGCCGGAAAGTCGTGTCTCTGCATCCAATCAATCCAGACCTGAATGCGCTGGCCGTCGTGCTGCGCGAGCCTCAGCAGCTCGAGCTGCGTGAGCTTGCGCTCACCAGCCCGGGCGATGGCGACGTCGTCGTCGAGATGGAATGGTCCGGTATCAGCACGGGCACGGAACGCCTGCTGTGGAGCGGAAAGATGCCCGCCTTTCCAGGCATGGGCTATCCGCTGGTGCCCGGCTACGAAGGCGTCGGGCGCATTGCGAGCGCCGGCGCGCAGTCCGGCCGCACAGTTGGCGAGCGCGTGTTCGTGCCGGGCGCGCGCTGCTACGGCGAGATCCGGGGTTTGTTCGGCAGTTCGGCGGCGCGAGTCGTGGTCCCGGGTGCGCATGTGACCCCAGTGGACGAGCGGCTCGGCGAGCGCGCGATCCTGCTGGCGCTGGCGGCCACGGGGCTGCACGCGCTCAAGATCGGTTCGAGCGCCCCGCAGCTGATCATCGGCCACGGCGTGCTTGGACGACTGATCGCGCGCCTCGCGCTGCTGCATGGCACAGGCACCGCGCCGGTGGTCTGGGAGACCAATCCGGCGCGCCGCGCTGGTGCGGCCGGCTACGCGGTCATCGACCCGGCCGACGACACGCGCCGCGACTACCAGCGCATCTGCGACGTCAGCGGCGATGGCGGGTTGCTGAACGGGCTGATCGGACGGTTGGCACCCCGCGGCGAGATCGTGCTCGCCGGGTTCTACAGTGCGCCACTCAGCTTCGATTTCGCACCGGCGTTCATGCGCGAGGCACAGCTACGGATCGCGGCCCAGTGGCAGAAGTCCGATCTCGCCGAAGTGCTCACGCTGTGCCAGTCGGGCGAGCTGTCGCTCGACGGGCTGATTACCCATCACAGCGCCGCCCTTGATGCGACGCGTGCCTACCGCACGGCATTTGAAGATGCCGCGTGCCTGAAGATGATTCTCGACTGGAGAAACGCCGCATGAGTCCGAGTGCCGCCAGCACAGTTCCCGTAGCGATGCCGGACGCGCGCCTGCGTACGCTCCGGGCGGAGGCGGCGATTCCGCCCGACCCGGTGCCGACGGCACCGCCCACCAAGAAGACGCAGGTCATCGCGATCTACGGCAAGGGGGGCATCGGCAAGAGTTTCACGCTCGCCAATCTGTCGTACATGATGGCGCAGCTGGGCAAGCGCGTACTGCTGATCGGCTGCGATCCGAAGAGCGATACGACCTCGCTGCTGTTCGGTGGCCGCGCGTGCCCGACGATCATCGAAACTTCGGCGCGCAAGAAGCTCGCCGGCGAGCCCGTCAAGATCGGCGATGTCTGCTTCAAGCGCGACGGCGTGTTTGCGATGGAACTCGGCGGACCGGAAGTGGGCCGCGGGTGCGGCGGTCGCGGGATCATCCACGGCTTCGAGCTGCTCGAGAAGCTCGGCTTCCACGACTGGGGCTTCGACTACGTGCTGCTCGATTTCCTCGGTGATGTGGTCTGCGGCGGCTTCGGACTGCCGATCGCGCGCGACATGTGCCAGAAGGTGATCGTCGTCGGCTCCAACGACCTGCAGTCGCTGTACGTCGCGAACAACGTGTGCTCGGCGGTGGACTACTTCCGCAACCTGGGTGGCAATGTCGGCGTCGCCGGCATGGTGATCAACAAGGACGATGGCACGGGGGAGGCGCAGGCCTTCGCCGATGCGGTCGGGATCCCGGTGCTCGCCGCGATTCCGGCGCACGAGGAGATCCGGCGCAAGAGCGCCAACTACCAGATCATCGGCAAGCCCGGTGACGCCTGGGCCCCGGTGTTCGAGCAGCTCGCGGCCGGCGTCGCCGACGCGCCCCCGGTGCGGCCGAAGCCCTTGAGCCAGGACGGCCTGCTCGGGCTGTTCAAGGGCGACACGGTCGGGCGCAATGTCGTGCTCGATCCGGCGACTCCCGAGGACATGAGCGGTGGCATCGTGATCGAGAAGCCCTCGCTCGAAGTGGTCTACGAGAGCATCTAGGCGCCGCAGGACATGCTCCGATGAGCCTGGACGAATCCGCGCCACTGTCCGAGCCGGTCCGCAGCGAGTCTGCGTCGGCCGCCGGATTGTCGTGTCACGCGGGCAAGCAGGAGCTGCAAAAGGCCGCCAAGGCCGCCGGCAAGAGTGAGACGCTCGAGCGCTACGCGGCCGATTATCCGCTGGGCCCACACGACCAGCCGCAGAGCATGTGCCCAGCCTTCGGCTCGCTGCGGGTCGGCTTGCGCATGCGGCGTACCGCGACGGTATTGAGCGGCTCGGCCTGCTGCGTGTATGGCCTCACGTTCACGTCGCACTTCTACGGCGCGCGCCGCACCGTCGGCTACGTGCCGTTCAATTCCGAGACGCTGGTGACGGGCAAGCTGTTCGAGGACATTCGCGAGTCGGTATTCGCACTGGCCGACCCCGCGCAATACGACGCCGTCGTGATCATCAACCTGTGCGTGCCGACCGCCTCGGGAGTGCCGCTGCAGATCCTGCCGAAGCAGATCAACGGCGTGCGCATCATCGGCATCGACGTGCCGGGCTTTGGCGTTCCCACGCATGCTGAGGCCAAGGATGTCCTGGTCGGCGCGATGCTGCGCTACGCGCGCTCGGAGGCGGAATCCGGGCCGGTGCAGGCGCCGAAGGGTGGGCGCGGCGAGCGGCCCACGATCGCGCTGCTCGGCGAGATGTTTCCCGCCGACCCGGTTGGCATCGCGATGCTGCTCGAGCCGCTGGGACTTGCCGCCGGACCGACCGTGCCGACTCGTGAATGGCGCGAACTCTATGCCGCGCTGGATGGACCAATCGTCGCGGCGATTCATCCGTTCTACACCGCCGCCGTGCGCGAATTCGTCGCTGCGGGCCGCACGATCGTGGGCTCAGCGCCGGTGGGCTACGACGGCACCGCAGCGTGGCTCGAATCCATCGGCGCCGCCGCAGGTATTGGCGCGCAGCAGATCGGCGCCGCCAAGGACCGGTTCCTGCCGGCGATTCGCGCGGCACTGAGCGCGGCACCGATCCAGGGCCGGATCACGGTATCGGGCTACGAGGGCTCGGAGCTGCTCGTGGCGCGGTTGCTGATCGAGAGCGGCGCGCAGGTTCCCTATGTCGGCACGGCGTGTCCGCGCACCCCCTGGTCCGACGCCGACCGCACCTGGCTCGAAGCCCACGGGGCGCGCGTGCAGTATCGCGCCTCGCTCGAGCAGGACCGCAATGCGATGCAGGAGTTTCATCCGGACCTGGCGATCGGCACCACTCCGGTCGTGCAGGCGGCGAAGGAGCTGGCAATCCCGGCGATGTATTTCACCAACCTGATCTCCGCGCGACCCCTGATGGGCGTCGCGGGCGCCGGATCGCTGGCGCAGGTCGTCAACGCCGCGCTCGGCAACAAGGCGCGATTCGAGGAATTCAAAGCGTTCTTCGCGGGCGTCGGGTCTGGTTACTCAGCAGGCGTGTGGGAGCAGCAGCCCAGCGACCGCCCGGAATTCCGCGCGCAATACCGCAAACAGCTCGCCAAGCAGGCTGCGGTCCGTTCCACCGCAGAGGATGGCATCTGATGCTGGTCCTCGACCATGATCGCGCGGGCGGGTACTGGGGCGCGGTGTATGTGTTCACCGCGATCAAGGGGCTGCAGGTGATCATCGACGGCCCCGTGGGCTGCGAAAACCTGCCCGTCACCTCGGTGCTGCACTACACCGATGCGTTGCCGCCGCACGAGCTTCCGATCGTCGTGACCGGACTGTCCGAGGAGGAACTCGGCCAGCACGGGACTGAAGGGGCGATGAAGCGCGCGCACCGCACGCTCGACCCGGAACTGCCGAGCGTCGTGGTGACCGGCTCGATTGCCGAGATGATCGGCGGTGGCGTGACCCCCGAAGGCACCAACATCCAGCGCTTCCTGCCGCGGACCATCGACGAGGACCAATGGCAGAGTGCTGATCGCGCGATGTGCTGGCTGTGGACGCAGTACGGCAAGAAGCGCATCGCGCCGCGCAAGCCACGGGCTCCCGGCGAGAAGCCGCGCGTGAACCTGATCGGACCCATCTACGGCTATTTCAACACCTGGTCGGACCTGGCTGAAATGCGGCGCCTGATCGAGGGTATCGGTGCCGAGATCAACATGGTGTTTCCGCTCGGGAGCCACCTGGCCGACGTGGCGAAGCTCGCCGATGCCGACGTCAATATCTGCATGTATCGCGAATTCGGCCGGCTGCTGTGCGAGACCCTGGAGCGTCCGTACCTGCAGGCGCCGATCGGCCTCCACAGCACGACCAAGTTCCTCGTGAAGCTCGGAGAATTGCTGGACGTGGATCCCCAGCCGTTCATCGAACGCGAGAAGCACACCACGATCAAGCCGCTGTGGGACCTGTGGCGCTCGGTGACCCAGGACTTCTTCGGCACGGCGAGCTTCGGCATCGTCGCCTCGGAGACCTACGCACGCGGCGTGCGCAATTTTCTCGAGAGCGAGATGGGTATGCCCTGCACCATCAGCGTCTCGAGGCGCGCCGGCGTCAAGCCGGACAACGCCGCCGTGCGTGCGCAGCTGCGTGCCCGTGCGCCGCTGATCATGTTCGGCAGCTACAACGAGCGCATGTACCTCGCCGAAGCGGGGGCGCGCAGCGTTTTCATTCCGGCGTCGTTTCCCGGGGCGGTCGTGCGCCGCCACACCGGTACGCCGTTCATGGGCTACAGCGGGGCCACCTTCCTGATACAGGAGGTCTGCAACGCGCTGTTCGATGCGCTGTTCCACATCCTCCCGCTCGGCACCGATCTGGATCGCGTCGAGCCGACTCCGACACGCATGCATCGCGAGCTTCCCTGGAGCGAATCGGCGAAGGCAATGCTCGACCGGATCCTCGAATCCGAGCCGGTGCTGGTCCGCATTTCAGCGGCCAAGCGCCTGCGCGATGCGGCCGAACGGGCTGCGCAGCAGGCGGGGGAGTCCGAGGTCACGATCGAACGGTTGCGCGGCGTACATGGCGGCGCGATACCGCAGCGGGAGCTCGCATGAAGCTTCCAGGTTCGGCGAACCATCGTGACGGGCACTCCGCCGAAGAGGCCGGTGACCGCACGGTGCGATCCGAGATCTGTCCGCGCAGCGGACGGATCGGCTTCCGTGGCGGCGTCCGCCGTCACGGTGATCCCGGCCGCGCCGGTCAGCGCGGTCATGGCCTTACGGCCAGTTTATGGAGGTTCTATGTCTGACGATAAGCGCGGCTCGCTTTCGGGGCTGACGGAGAATGAGGCCAGGGAGTTTCACAAGATCTTCGTGGGCAGCTTCCTGGCATTCCTGGTCATCGCGATCGTGGCTCACATTCTGGTCTGGCAGTGGCGTCCCTGGCTGCAGTGAAGGGAAATGTTCGCCGAAGCCTGACAAAGCAACGCAGAGGAGTATAGAAAATGTGGCGTCTTTGGTTATTGTTCGACCCGCGCAGAGCGTTGGTCGCATTGTTCGCCTTCCTGTTCGTACTGGCAGTGGTGATTCATTTCATCGTACTCAGCACGGACCGTTTCAACTGGCTCAAGGGACACGCAGGCGCTCCGACAGCTGCGGTGCAACAGCTGTCCTCGCTGCCAGCGACGGTGAGCTCGAACTAGCAATAGCGATTGCAGGAAAGCGCCGATGGCAGCGGGCGGACTTTGCGTTCCATTCACGGAACCAACCGTCCGCTGCCTGAAGCGCCAGGTTGGGACCAGCCAACAGCGTTGAGGGGATACAGTCATGGCGATGCTCAGCTTTGAACGGAAATACCGGGTACGTGGCGGAACGCTGCTCGGCGGCGACCTCTTTGATTTCTGGGTCGGGCCGTTCTACGTCGGCTTCTTCGGTGTCTCCACCATCTTTTTCGCCCTGATCGGCACGATCCTGCTGGCCTATGGCGCCGCAATCGGGCCGACCTGGAATCTCTGGCAGATCAATATCGCACCGCCCGACATCCGCTATGGCCTGGGCCTCGCCCCGCTGGCGCAGGGTGGCCTGTGGCAGATCGTCACGGTCTGTGCGGTCGGGGCCTTCGTGTCCTGGGCACTGCGTGAGGTAGAGATCTGCCGCAAGCTCGGAATCGGCTACCACGTACCGTTTGCCTTCAGCTTCGCGATTCTGGCCTACGTCACCCTCGAGGTGATCCGGCCGCTGCTGCTCGGTGCCTGGGGACACGGGTTTCCGTACGGCATCCTGAGCCACCTCGACTGGGTGTCGAACACCGGCTACCAGTATCTGCATTTCCATTACAACCCGGCGCACATGCTGGCGATCAGCTTCTTCTTCGCGACGACCTTCGCGCTGGCGCTGCATGGCGGCGCGGTGCTGTCGGCTGCGAATCCGCCCGCGGGCGAGCCGATGAAGACAGCCGAACACGAGAACACGTATTTCCGCGACACGATCGGCTATTCGATCGGTTCGCTCGGGATTCACCGCCTCGGGCTGTTCCTGGCGCTTAGCGCCGTGTTCTTCAGCGCGGTCTGCATAGTGATCAGCGGACCGTTCTGGACGCGCGGCTGGCCGGAATGGTGGAACTGGTGGCTGAACCTCCCGGTGTGGAGCCACTAGTCCACCCAAAAAAGAGCATTGCGCATGGCACTGAAAAGCAACCGTCGGCGGATCGGGTGAGGAGCTCGTATGGCTGAGTACCAAAATATATTCAACAGGGTGCAGATCCGCTCTCCGGCGTATCCCGGCACGCCGCTGCCGGGTGGCATCTGGAAGCGGTCAGGGACAGGTTTCTTCAGCAACCTGCTCGGCAAGATCGGCGACTCGCAGGTCGGCCCGATCTATCTGGGCACGCTCGGCTTCCTGTCGCTGCTGTGTGGCTTCATCGCCTTCGAGATCATCGGCCTGAACATGCTGGCCCAGGTGCATTGGAGTCCGCAGCAGTTCCTGAGACAGCTGTTCTGGCTGGCGCTCGAGCCGCCGCCGCCTGCATACGGCTTGCACCTGCCGCCGCTCAACGAAGGCGGCTGGTGGCTCATGGCGGGCTTTTTCCTGACCAGCTCGCTGTTGCTGTGGTGGGTCCGGATGTACCGGCGTGCGCGCGCTCTCGGCCTCGGAACCCACGTGGCCTGGGCATTCGCCGCAGCCATATGGCTGTACCTCGTGCTCGGCTTCATCCGCCCGGTACTGATGGGCAGCTGGGGCGAGGCCGTACCGTTCGGCATCTTCCCGCACCTCGACTGGACCGCGGCGTTCTCGATCCGCTACGGCAATCTGTTCTACAACCCTTTCCACATGCTCTCGATCGCGTTCCTGTACGGATCCACGCTGCTGTTTGCCATGCATGCGGCAACGATTCTCGCGGTGGGCCGCTTCGGCGGTCACCGCGAACTCGAACAGATCGCGGACCGCGGCACGGCTGGTGAACGCGCAGCGCTGTTCTGGCGCTGGACCATGGGATTCAACGCCACCGTGGAGTCCATCCACCGCTGGGCATGGTGGTTCGCGGTGCTCTGTCCGCTCACAGGCGGCATAGGGATCCTGCTGTCCGGTACCGTGGTGGACAACTGGTACCTCTGGTCCGTGAAGCACGGCGTGGCGCCGTTCTACCCGCATGTCTTCCCGACAGTGCCGGATCCTGCAACCCTACCAGGAGCACCGCGATGAACCGGCGGAATACACTTCCTTGCCTGGTGGCCATGGTTGGCTCGGCGCTGCTGCTCAGCGCCTGCGAGCGCCCGCCGGTCGATACCATCCAGCGCGGCTATCGCGGCCTCGCCATGGGGCTCGTGTACAACCCGCGCTCGCAGGAATCGCTGCAGGCGGCCAATGTCGCACCAGCGCCGGCCTCGCCCGAGCCTGGCTCGGACGGTCCGACCGCGGGCCAGGTCTACAAGAACGTGCAGGTGCTCAACGATCTGAGTGCCGCGCAGTTCGTCCGCGTCATGGTGGCGATCACCTCATGGGTCGCGCCGAAGGACCAGGCCTGCGCGTACTGCCATAACGGGGCGGATCTGTCCGCCGATGACAACTATCGCAAGGTCGTGGCGCGCAAGATGCTGCTGATGGTCCGGCACATCAATTCCGACTGGAAGTCGCACGTCGCCGGAACCGGTGTCACCTGCTATACCTGCCACCGCGGCAACGGCGTGCCTGCCTACACCTGGTACACCGCTCCTGACACGGCGTCTGGCGTGACCGGTACTCGTGCCGGTCTGCTCCCACCGGCCAGCACGGTCGCGTGGGCGGCATTGCCCGGCGATCCGTTCACGCCATTCCTGGCGGCGGATCCGCATGAAATCCGCATCGCGTCGCAGACTGCACTGCCCCAGGGAAGCCGCGTCTCGATCAAGCAGACCGAGTGGACCTATGGGCTGATGATGCACATCTCGAATGCGCTGGGTGTGAATTGCACGTTCTGCCACAACAGCCGTTCATTCACCGCGTGGGATCAGAGCACGCCGCAGCGCGCGACCGCGTGGTACGGCATCCGGATGGTGCGCGACGTCAACGTCAACTTCCTGAACTCCCTGACCGCGACCTTCCCGGCTGATCGGAAGGGACCGCTCGGCGATGTCGCGAAGGTGAATTGCGAGACCTGCCACCAGGGCGTGTACAAGCCGCTCTATGGTGTAAGCATGCTCAAGGACTATCCGGAGCTGGTCGGCAAGCCGCAGGATACGGCGGCGTCGGCCGCTCCCGCAGCTGGGGCACCAGCGCCGAATTAGCCCCGACGCAGCGCCGTGAGCAGACTGTCCGCGTCCCAGGGACCGTCGTGCCGCGCGCCATTGATGAAGAAGCAGGGCGTGCCGTTCACACCGCTGCGCACGCCACTGCGGAAACTGCGGTTTACCGCCGCGGCGTACTGTCCGGCGAGCGTTGCCTCGATCAATGCCTGATCCAGGCCGATATCCAGTGCCGCCCTCGCGAGGCTCGCATCATCGAGGGAATCCTGATGCGTATAGAGCCAGTCGTGCATCTGCCAGAAGCTCCCGACCGTCGCCGCGGCCTCGGCGAATTCTGCGGCGCGTTCCGCGTGCGGGTGGGCGCTCTTGAGCGGGAAGTGACGGAATACCAGGCATAGCGCAGCGCCCATGGCGCGCTGCACCGCCTTGACCTCCGGGTAGGCCTGCCCGCAATAAGGGCACTCGAAGTCGCCGTACTCGACCAGGACGAGACCGCCGTCGAGCGGTCCCTGATGGTGATCCGACGCTCCGACCTCAGGAGTCAGCCTGCTCATGCGATGCAGACCCGGGGCTTCAATGCCCGCCGCCATCGCCGCGCCGGCTCGATTCGAACAGAAACCAGGTGCGACGCTCGGTCTCGTCGATCCAGACCTCGATCAGGCTGGCCGTCGCGATGTCGCGGTGCTCCTCGCACACGTTGTGCACTTCGCGCAGGCGACCCGCGAGGTCCTGGTTGTCCTGACGCAGCTCGGCAAGCATGTCGAGCGGCTCGACGTACGCCGCGTCGTTGTCCAGCACGCGTTGCGTGCGCGCAATGTGCCCGATGGATCGGAGGGTCGAGCCGCCGAGCTTGCGGATACGCTCGGCGATCGGGTCGGTCATCGCATAGAGCTGATCGGCCTGCTCGTCGAGCAGCAGATGGTAGTCGCGGAAATGTGGCCCGCTCATATGCCAGTGGAAATTCTTGGTCTTCAGGTACAGCGCGAACACATCAGCCAGGATGGCGTTCATGCCCGCGGCTATGTCGCGGGTCGCGGCCGCCTTCAGATCGGTCGGTGTGCCGAGCGGCGCGGCTTGCCGGGCTTTCAGTGCTGCGCGCCGGGCTTTGAGCTTCTCATCCATGACCTCTCCCTGATGCGATGCTCGCGCAGTCGCGCGAACCGGTACATTAGCGCTGCGGAGCAGCGCAGCGCCTGCTGCTGGCGCCCGGCCTGATGTAGGAGAAATCCTACGCGCCGTCTAGCGGTGATCGAAGCGCACACGCGGGCGACCGGATTCGAATCGGACGCGCAGGTGGCGATATAGGACCAGGTACCAGATACCGATGAGCGCCGCTGCAAATCCGGACGCTGCACCGACGCCCAGCGCCCAGCGCGGACCGGCGACATCGGCCACCCAGCCGACGATCGGTGCGCCGATCGGTGTGCCGCCCAGGGCAATCGCGAGCATCATCGCCATCACGCGTCCTCGCATAACCGATTCAGTCGAGATCTGCAGCAGGCCCGTGGTCGAGGTCGTGAAGGTCTGCAGTGACAGGCCGCTGACCAGCAGGCCCAGGCCGAACAACCGGTAGTTGGGCATTACAGATGCCAGCGCGCAGCCGCAGCCAAAGAGTGCCGCCGCGCCGATCAGCACCGAGACATGGGGCTTGGCGCGGCGCGCGGACAGCAGGGCGCCGGCGACAGAGCCCACCGCCATCGCCGATGTCAGCAGGCCGTACTGTCCGGCTCCGGCATGAAATACCGTGACCGACATCGTGGAGATGAAGATCGGAAAATTGACGCCGAAGGTTCCGATCACGAACAGCATCGCCAGCACTGTCATGAGCTCCGGTCGCTGCCGGACGTAGCGGAAGCCATCGGCGAGACTGCCGCGGCTGCCCACGACCTGTTTGCGGTGGAGTTCATCGACCCGCAGCAGCGACAGCGAACTGAGCACCGCGATGAACGACGCTGCATTCACCAGGAATGCCCATCCGGTGCCGACTCCAGCGATCAATACTCCGGCGATCGCCGGGCCGATCAGGCGCTCGGCATTGAAAGAGGTGGAATTGAGAGCCACGGCATTCGGCAGGTCTTCCTCGCCGACGAGTTCGGAGACGAAGGTGTGGCGCGCCGGCCCGTCGAAGGCCGTGACGCAGCCTTGCACGAACGCGAACACATAGACGTGCCAGAGCCGCACCAGTCCGGTGACCGTGAGCACACCCAGGCCCAACGCGAGCATGGCCATGGCTGCCTGGGTCGCGAACAGGAGCTTGCGGCGATCGATGTGGTCGGCCGCATAACCGGTGAGCGGCAGCAGCGGCAGCTGAGGTCCGAACTGCAGCGCCATCACGATCCCGACGGCAGTTGCGTTGTGAGGGGTCAACCCGGTGAGCACGAGCCAGTCCTGGGCGACCCGCTGCATCCAGGTGCCGACGTTGGACACGATGGCCCCGATAGCCCAGACGCGGTAGTTGAACCCGCGCAAGGAACGGAACGTGGTTCGCACCGCCTCTAGCGACCTGTACGCCGATCTGTAAGGGCGATGCACATCAGGGCGACGCGGGGGTACGGGGAGACGGCGGGCATCGGGTTCGACTAGACCACGACGCCGGAATCAGAGTCAATCAGGTCACGGCTTCCGGAGCGCCGAAGCTACGGCAGCAGTTTGAGCTGGTGGGCAATATGCATCGACTCCGCAACCAGGCCGGCCACCCGATGGTGCCACGGCTGTTCCGGACCGGAATTGGGCGTCGGGCCGAGTTCCGCGCAGTGCGCGGAAAGGTGGCGCAGCAGATCGTCGGCATCCGCATCGCCATCCGCCAGGGCATTATCCCTCGACAGCAATGACATGCTCAGCTTATCGGCCCATTGCACGATCCGGACCAGGTCCGGGACTTCCGGACCCTGCTCGGGCAGCGCGTCGTGATGGCGCCGCACGACCTCGCCGATGCTGGCCGGCAGCGACCATTTCCTGCAGGCGTACCAGCCGAGCATGGCGTGGTCATGGCCCAGCGTCCCGCGCTCGATCGCCACCAGTTCGGCCGGCGATGCCCAATGTAATCCCTCGACCCGGCGTAGATCGCCGGGTGACTCCTCCAGCTGCACGAATCTGCCAATGTCATGCAGCAGGCCGCAGACATAGGCGCGCTCCGCGCTGGGGCGCAGGGCGGAGATTTCCTTGCAGAACATCCTTGCGAACAAAGCGGTCTGCAGCGAATGGATCCAGAGAAACCGCTGCGCTATGGAATTCGGTTCAAACACCTTGACCACGGCGAGTGCCAGCACCAGCCGCGCACATTGCTCGGAGCCCAGCCTCATGACCGCCTGGTGCAGGGTTACGATCGGGATCGTCGGCGCGCTGAACGCGGAATTCGCGTAGCCGAGCACGCGCACCGCAAACGGGGGATCGTGCTCCGCCAGGCGCACCAGTCGATCGAAATAGTCGTCCGAGTCCGGATTCAGGCTCAGCACCTCGCTCACGACCGCCGGGAGCAGCGGCAGATGCTCGAGCGTGCGTTCGAACTCTTCGCTGGTCGTGGAGGCGGAATGGGCCGTGTGCTGCATCAGGAGTGGCCGGTGTGCTCTGGACGGGGATCCGGTTGACAGAATGGGCGCGTGGCTGCCGCCGCGGGTGGCTGCGGTTCTCCAATCCCACGCGTGGCGGGAGTGCAGCGCACGATTCTGCGATGCGCGTCGCATCGCCTGACCGGTCCGGTACGCTGCCGGGCCTACAGCTCGCTATAGGCCGCGCGCGGAGTGCGGCGGCGCATCCAGCTCCAGAAGGTATCGGCCGGAAGGGACAGCGTCAGCATCACGTGCTCGAGGAACCCCAGCATCGCCAGCGCCGCCAGCAGCGTGAGACCGGTGCCCGCAAATGGCGCGTAGCGCGCTGACCATGCGACGCAGCACAGTAGCGCTGCGAGACCCCCCGCGATCGTCGCCGAAAGCGGAAACAGCCGGCTCATCGCCTGCTGGCGGAAGAAGCTGGCCATGTAGCCCAGGTGCGGCGGCAGCATCGCCGCGGCCACGTTGGGCACCCCGAAATGCAGGTTCAGCTTGGCGCTCACGCGCAGGCTCCACAGCAGCAGGAAGGTCCAGAATGCATACGCATTGGGAGCCCGCAACGTGTAGAGCGCCAGCGCGATCAGCGTCGCGAGCGTGGCGAGCTCGTGATAGAGGATTGCCTCGACGGCGTGCCAGAAATGGCGCGGGCCGTGGCAATCCGATGCGCAGGCATGTCGGCGCGGTCCCGTGATCACCCCCAGCAGGAAGCTGAGCTCGATCCATCCCCAGACCAGGATGGCGGCGCCGAAGGCGACGCAGGCACCACTCGCCGTGGCGGTGTGGCGACTCCAGGACAGCGCCCAGAGCGCGGCGGCGAGCACGAGCGTCGCACCACCGAGGCTCCAGCGAAAGCTGCGCGGCGCGAGGCGCCCGAGCCACATGATCGCGCCGGTACTGCTCCACCAGGCGGCCAGTACGTACAGAACGAGGGCGAAGCTGCCAGACATCGTGCTTGAGGTCGGTGTGCGGAAAAGCCTTACCAGGCCGGGGACAGCCGCACGTCCTGCGGCAGCGCGTTGGGCCGCACCGGCAGCACGTACAGGCGCACGAATTCGGCGGCCATCGCTGCAGCGCAGGCCGCCGCCTTCAGGCGGCCGAGTATGCCGCCGGCCTGCTTCGCCGCCGCGGCCGCGCTGGACAGGCGACTTAAGCGGTCCAGCCCCTTGCGGAAGCGGGGATGCGCAAGATCGAGCGTGAACGGAAACACCTGCTTGGAGATCTCGGAGGTGATCTCGAGCACCTGGTAATCGTAGTCCGTGGGGTCCATGCCAAAGGCCTTGTGCAGTTCCGGCCGGGCGTGATCGCGGACATACATGGTGGCGAATACGGCCAGCAGGAAGAAGCGGATCCAGAGCCGGTTACCACCGCGCAGCAGGTGCGGATTGAGTCGCAGCAGCAGCGCGAATGCTTCCCCATGGCGGAACTCGTCGTTGCACCACCGCTCGAACCAGCGAAAGATCGGATGGAAGCGGTTCTCCGGGTGGCGCTCGAGCTGCCGGAAGATCGAGATGTAGCGCGCGTAGCCGATCTTCTCCGACAGGTAGGTCGCGTAAAAGATCGCCTTTGGACTGAAGTACGTGTAGTGCTTGGCGCGAGTCAGGAACGCGAGGTCCACGCCGAGCCCGTAGTCCTTCAGCGACTTGTTGATGAAACCGGCGTGGCGGCTCTCGTCGCGGGCCATGTAGGCCATCAGCTCGCGCATCTCGGGGTTCTTGACGTGCCGCTTGATCTCGCTATAGAGCACGCAGCCGGAGAATTCCGCGGTCACGGAGCTGATCAGGAAATCCTTGAATTCCTCCCACAGCGCGGGAGGCAGCTCGCGCACCTCGTCCTTGAACGCCTCGTCACGCTCGAAGTGATTGCGGTTGCCGTCACTGCGGAACTCGTCCAGCAGCTGCTGCCACTCGCGCCGCAGTGGGGTGATGTCCATGCGATCCAGAGCGTCGTAGTCGGTGCGATAGAAGCGCGGGCTCAACAGGGTCGTCGAGACGGCCTGTTCCGTGGCTTCATTGCGCGGCTGTGTCAGGGTGGCGGAAGTCATGGGAGTGATGTCCTCACGGTGCGAGTCAGCGCGGAATCGGCAGCGAACATGGCTACGAACGGCGCGGCGTTGGTCGGTCCGAAGACCTCCAGGCTCACGTGCCGGTCGGTCTGCGGATCGACGAGCGTCAGGCGGCCGTCGCTCCAGCGCGTCAAGGTGAAGGGTGACATCGCACCAATGCTCTCACGGTAGCGCTGGCGCGCCAGCCCGCGCAGCACACCGCGCGCAAAGCCATTGGTGCCGGGTGCCAGCACCTGCACGACGGCATCGCCATGATCGGCATCGCGCACCTCGACCGCACCATCGCTGCGATCGCGGAAGTTCAGGTGCAGCACGGTGACGGCCCGGGCCGCGGGCAGAGGTGTTGCCTGCCAGTGCATCAGCCGGGCCGCGGTCGCGATCAACAGCGAGAAGCCGATCAGCAGACCGGCACTGACCAGGATGGCCTTCGGTATCGGTTGCGCGTGCACCGCGGCGTGTGCGTGCGGAAGGCTCACGTCAGGCAGCCTGTGTCGTGGCGGGAACGTGCAGCGACGTCGGGGCCACGCGCGACGCCGGTTCACCGGCCGGCACTGCGCCCGGGGCACCACCAGCGCTCGCGAGCGCCTGTGTCAGCAGCCTGGCGACCTGCTCACCGTCGCGGATCGCACGCAGCGTCGGCTGCGGGCGCGAATAATGCCACGCGCGCACGTGCGGCCAGTTCACGATGTAGCCGACGCGTTTCGCGTTCGGCAGTGCCAGGGCCAGCTCGGCCGTACCATCGCGGTGGCGGCTCATCGCGACCGCCTCGATCTGCGGCAGCGGCAGGTTCAGCCCAATGGGCAGTGCCACGCCATGACGGATCACGATGCGGCGGTTGGTCAGGCTGTAAACGGTGGCGCGCGCACTCGCGAAGGCCAGCAGGCAGAGCAACCCGACCGCGAGCCCGCCGAGCAGCAGCAGCCGGCCGATCCCGTGGAGCAGGGGCTGAGCGCCCATGCCGGCCTGCCAGATCGAAACACCCTGCCAGGCGGCGATGAGCAGGAAGTAGCTACTTACCGGGACGACATAGAGCGAGCGCCGAGCCAGCGCCCACCACTGCGGCGAGCCCTGCCAGAGTAGCTTCTCGCCGTCGGGCAGCGAACCCGGAAGTCCGGGAATCTCCTCGAACTCGTATTCCTCGGCACTCATATGAGCGGTCCCAGGCGGGACGGCTCTGCATACAGGGTGCCGCCGGCAAAGTAGCCCATGATGCGATCTTCCTCGCGCAGCGTGATCTGGTCCGTGCCGGCGATCGCAGGCACGTCGGCGAACTGGTGGCTCAGGATCGAGCGCACACGCAGGCTCCGGCTCAAGGTGTCGAAGCGTGCAAAGCCGATCGGCACGAGCACGTGGCGTCGGCCGCCGGCAGCGTCGACCGTGACTTCGACGAAGCTGATCTGCGGCTCGGTGCGATCGACCCAGAGTTCGTGCACGACGCCGGCCTGTTCGCCGTCGCCCGCGATCACGGGCCAACCGCGCGGATCGGGATCCTGCGGCGAGACGCTGAACTCCGGATCGGCGCGCAGCGGCACCATCCTCGGATGGCCTTCGAGCGTCAGATCAGGCGTATCCGAACGCGCGGCGTAGGCGGCCGGACCGACGCCGTCGATCATCGGATTGCCCGTCGGAGTCAGCGCGGCACCCGGGAAGTAGGCGGCGGGAACGGCCTTGATCGGCCGGTCGTCGGCGCGGCCGTTCGGTGCCAGCACCTCCCCGCCGTGAGCGAGCCTGAAGGTTTTCGGCGACGGTATGGCCGGGTAGCCCTGCACGATCACGCGATTGGTGCGTTCGGTGCGATCCGACTCCAGTGGGTAGCCCTCGCGCTTGTCTTCGCGCCGAAGGTAGATGATCAGGCCTGCGAAGAAGGCCCAGAACACGTACAGCACGACCTGGGCCACGTCGAGATAGCCCGTCAATGCACCGGTACCCATGATGCGTCCTCCCGATTCCTTAAAAAAAGCCCTAGCCGGCCGTGCCGGCCATCCCCAATTCCAGCTCCCCGCCGTGCGGGGCAGGGAGCGCCACGCCGCCACCGACCCGGACCAGCGGCCCGAGCACGATGAGCGTCGCGAAGAGCAATCCGATTTCGAGCTGATACACGAATTCGTAACCGGCCGACTGGGAGACCAGTCCGGCTCCGAGCGCCCCGCGCATCGCGAGCGCAGAGATGCCGTCACGCAGTGCACCGCCCAGCGCGATTGCGAGGCCGGCGGCACCCGCCTGCGCCGCGCCCCACGCGCCGAGCGCCAGGCCGCTGTTGCCGCCGCGGTCGCGGTCCATCGCCTCGGCGAGGGTGCCGACCGCGAACAATCCACCGCCGAAACCGATCAGCGGTGTACCCAGCCGGAACAGCAGCGCGGCACGCAGCGGCGCCGCGAAGCTCACCAATACGAACGCCAGCAGGCCCACCAGCACGCCATAGCCGGCGATCCGGCACGGATCGGCGCCTGCTTTCAGCGAACGGGCCGACAGCACGAAGGCCATCAGCGTCCCGAACGCGAGGCCGGCCGTCAGCAGTGTGGTCGCGCCGACGGTCAGCCCCAGGATCTGACCGCCGTAGGGCTCGAGGATGATGTCCTGCATGTTGAAGGCGGCGGTGCCGAGCGACACGGCCCAAAGGAAGCGCACGGCACGGCCCTGCGAGGCGAACGCGCGCCACACCGCCTCGAAGCGTGGTGTGGGCTCATTGGTGGCAGCGCGCGACAGATCCCGCGGCTCCTGCTTCCACAGCGCCGCGATGTTCAGTGCCATCGTCAGCAGCGCCGCGCCCTGCACCACCTGGATCAGCCGGAGCTGGCTGAAATTCGCAAGCAACACCCCGAACGCAAGTCCGCTGATGACCATGCCGACGAGCAGCATCGCGTACATCAGTGCTATCACCCGGGGGCGCAGCGCTCGCGGCGCCAGATCGGTGGCGAGTGCGAGGCCGGCGGTCTGCGTGGTCTGCAGACCGGCCCCGGTCAGCAGGAAGGCGAGCGCGGAGGCGATGTGACCGATGATCAATGGTCCGTGGGTGTCGCCGGAGAGCACGATCAGCGCAAACGGCATGATCGCGAGCCCGCCGAACTGCAACATGGTTCCGAACCAGATGTAGGGCACGCGCCGCCATCCGAGCAGCGAGCGATGGTGGTCCGACTTGAATCCGACCAGCGCGCGGAAGGGGGCGAACACCAGCGGCAGCCCGACCATCAGCGACACCAGCCACGCGGATACGCCGAGCTCGACGATCAGTACGCGGTTGAGCGTGCCGATCAGCAGCACGGTGGCCATCCCGACGGTGACCTGGAACAGCGACAGCCGCAGCAGCCTTCCCAGCGGCAGCTCGGCACTGGCCGCGTCGGCAAACGGCAGCATCTCCGGCGTCAGGCGCATCCAGGCCCGAGTCCAGCGTGGCTGCAGTGCCCGGCTCATGCGCGCGTGAGCTCCTGTGCCTGGGAGGTGTAGAAGCCGTGAGCGATGCGCTGGCTGCGGCCCGCGCGCCAGGCTGCGAGGAGCGGCTCGCGAGCGAGTGCCGCACGCAGGCCCTTCGCTGCCACCGGCTCGATCGCCGGGGCGCGATCGGCGCGCGGGAACAGCCGCCCGACACCGTGCATCAGCTCGAGCAGCGGCGTGCTGGGCGCAAAGGTGAACACGATCCCACGTTCGCAGCGCGCGGCCAGGCCCGCCAGCACTCGCACCACGTCTGGAGTTCGGTAGTGAATCAGCGAGTCCATTGCGACCATGTAGTCGAAGTGACCCAATGCCGGATCGGTCATGTCGCCGGCCACGAACTCGATCTCGCCGTTCCCGTGCATGCCGGCAGCGCGCTCACGCGCCAGGCCGACGAGCGTCGCCGACAGATCCACGGCGAGCACCGCTGCACCGCGCTGCGCGAGCTCGGCTGCCATCGCACCGGTGCCGCAGCCGGCGTCCAGTACGCGCCGGCCCTTCAGGTCGAGCGGCAGCATCGACAGCAGGGTGGCGCGCATCTGGTCGCGACCGGCCCGCACCGAGGCGCGGATGCGGCTCACCGGCGCGTCGGAGGTCAGACGGGCCCAGGCCTGCACTGCGGTGCGATCGAAGTAGCGCTCGAGTTCGCTGCGCCGCTCCAGATACGTGGTCGTGCCCATCAATCGAATCCCAGCAGGTCGAAGATCTCGCGATCCTTCAGCGGCGCGACGATCAGTGGCTCCGTGCCGTCCCAGAGCGCCTGGGCGAGCTGCAGGTACTCCCGCTGCACCGCTTCGAGCTCCGCGGAGGGCTCCATCTCGAACAGCGTCGACTTCTTGAGCCGGCTGCGCCGGATCACGTCGAGATCCGGGAAGCGGGCCATGGTCTTCAGTCCGACGCGATCGTTGAACTTGTCGACCTGATCGGTGCTGGTGCTGCGGTTCGCGATCACACCGCCGAGCCGCACGTTGTAGTTGGCGGACTTCGCCTTGATCGCCGCGACGATGCGGTTCATGGCGAAGATCGAGTCAAAGTCGTTCGCGGTGACGACCAGTGCACGATCGGCATGCTGCAACGGCGCGGCGAAGCCGCCGCAGACCACGTCACCGAGCACGTCGAAGATCACGACGTCGGTGTCATCCAGCAGGTGGTGCTCCTTGAGCAGCTTGACCGTCTGGCCGACCACGTAGCCACCGCAGCCCGTGCCTGCGGGCGGGCCGCCCGCCTCGACACAGCGCACGCCGTTGTAGCCCTCGAACACGAAATCCTCGGTACGCAGCTCCTCGGCGTGGAAATCGACGGTCTCGAGGATGTCGATGACCGTGGGCACCAGCCGCTTGGTCAGCGTGAAGGTTGAATCGTGCTTCGGATCGCATCCGATCTGCAGCACCCGCTTGCCGAGCTTGCTGAATGCAACCGACAGGTTGGAGGAGGTCGTGCTCTTGCCGATCCCGCCCTTGCCGTACACGGCGAATACCTTCGCAGTACCGATCTTCAGTTTCGGGTCGAGGTGCACCTGCACGCTGCCCTCGCCATCAGCGCGCCGCGGCCGGGCACGGATCGCCGAGACCGGAAGTTCTGTCGTCTCCATCATGCTGCAACTCCTTCCAATACGCCTTCGACCCGGTCCTCGAGCTCCTCGCCGGCGCGGCGCAGAGCCGCGAGCGTCTCGGGATCGGGCTGCCAGTAACGGCGCTCGTGTGCCTCTATGAGCCGGTTGGCCACCTTGGCCGAAGCGGTCGCATTGAGTGCGGATAGCCGGTCGCGCATGCCCTTGTCGAGCACGAAGGTCCGGGTCAGTTTCTCGTAAACCCAGGGAGCCACCTGGCCCGTGGTCGCGGACCAGCCCATGGTGTTCGTAATGTGCACTTCGATCTGGCGCACGCCCTCGTAGCCATGCTCGAGCATCCCTTCATACCACTTGGGATTGAGCATGCGGGTCTGAGTCTCGAGCGCCACCTGTTCGGACAGCGTGCGCACGGTCCCGGCCCCCTGGGTCTGATCGCCGATGTACACGGGAGCGGTCGTGCCGCCGTTGGCGCGACGGATCGCGCGGCTGATGCCGCCGAGCGTGTCGAAGTAGTTGTCAACGGTCGTCACGCCGAGTTCTACCGAGTCGAGGTTCTGATAGGCGAGCTCGGTGCGCTCGAGCATCGAGCGCAGCAGACCGGCCTGCTGCGCGACCTGGCCATGACGGCTGAAGGCGAAGCTCTTGCGACGCGTGTAGGTCTCGGCCAGCTCATCTTCCTGGTCCCACTTGCCGTTCTCGATCAGGTGGTTCACGTTCGAGCCATAGGCGCCTTCGGCATTGCCGAACACGCGCAGCGCCGCGGTCTCAAGATCGCAGCCGTGCTCCTGCATGTGCGCGAGCGCGTGTTTGCGCACGAAGTTCAAATGCTCCGGCTCCTCGGCGCTGGCGGCGAGGAAGGCGGCGTCGGCCAGCAGCCGGATCTGCAGCGGTAGCAGGTCGCGGAAGATGCCCGAGATCGTGACCGTCACGTCGATGCGTGGACGGCCGAGCTGCGCCAGCGGGATCAGTGTTGCGCCGGCGAGGCGGCCATAGGCATCGAAACGCGGGCGGGCGCCCAGCAGCGCGAGCACCTGTCCTATCGGGCCGCCCTCGGACTTCAGGTTGTCCGTGCCCCACAGCACCACCGCAACCGCCTCGGGCAGCCGATTGCCTTCCTGCACGTGCCGATCGAGCAGTCGCTGCGCCTGGCGCGCGCCATCCTGTACGGCAAAGGCGCTCGGCAGGCGGAATGGATCGAAGCCATGCAGATTGCGGCCCGTCGGCAGGATCGCGCTGTTGTGCAGCAGGTCGCCGCCGGGCGCCGGACGAATGAAGCGGCCGTCGAGCGCGCGAACCAGTGCCGGCAGTTCGTGGTCCTCGGCAAGCAGTGCCGCGGCCCGTGCCAGCTCCTCCACGGCCAGTCGCTGCTGCGCGTCAGCAGCCGCCAGATCGCTACGGCGAATTGCGACCTCGGTCGGCTCGAGATCGACCAGCGCCTCGATGGCCGCTCGCCCGAGGCGCAGTCCGTGCGCCGCTTCGGCCAGCGCTTCGAGCATGTCGATCCGCTCGGCGCGCTTCGGGGCCTCGCCGACGATGTGCAGACCGTGCGGAATGAGCGTGTATTCGAGTTCCATGACGCGCGAGGAGAGGGCGTCGATCTGGGGCGCCGCCTCATCGATGGGCAATGCCGGACCTGCGGCCATCAGGTCGACCGCCTGGGCCTGCGTCTGGATCAGCGCGGCAAGGGCGATGCGGTCTTCCTGCGTCTCGGGCGACATCGCGCGCCAGCGCTCGAGCGAAGACTTCAGCTCTGCGAGCCCGCGGTACAGGCCGGCCTGGACCACCGGCGGCGTCAGGTAGCTGATAGTCGTGGCAGCGGAGCGGCGCTTCGCGATCGCGCCCTCCGACGGATTGTTGGATGCGTACAGGTAGAAATTCGGGAGATCGCCGATCAGCCGGTCGGGCCAGCAGTCGCCCGACAGCCCTGCCTGCTTGCCGGGCATGAATTCGAGCGCGCCATGAGTACCGAAGTGCAGTACCGAATGGGCGCGGAAGTCCTCGCGGATCCACCGGTAGAAGGCCGAGAATGCGTGTGTCGGCGCGAACCCACGCTCGAACAGCAGGCGCATCGGATCGCCTTCGTAGCCGACGCTGGGCTGCACGCCGACGAATACATTGCCGAACTGCGCGCCGAGCACATAGATCGAGCGGTCGCCGCTGAGCTGCCGGCCCGGAGCCGGGCCCCATTGGGCCTCGATTTCGCGCAGCCACGGCTCGCGGCGCACGTGGGATTCGACGCTGACCTGCGCGTGCACGTTGGCGTGCGTACCGCGCGTATCGGCATTGCCCTTGATGATCCGTTCGCGCAGCGCATCCACGCTCGCGGGCACTTCGACCCGGTAGCCGCCGCGCGCCAGTTCGCGCAGCGTCCGAAACAGCGATTCGAACACCGACAGGTAGGCGGCGGTGCCGGTGTTGCCGGCATCGGGCGGAAAATTGAACAGCACGATCGCGAGCCGCCGCTGGGCACGCTCGCTGCGGCGCAGGTCCACGAGTTTTGCGGTGCGCGCGGCCAGCATCGCGGCGCGCTCCGGGTGCGGGTGCATGTCGCGCGCGTGGGACGCGTCAGCCGTGTCGCTGCGGCCGCCGAACACCAGCGGTCCGGTTCCGCCATCGAGCTCCGGAATTGCCACCATGATCGTGGCCTCGACAGGCATCAGGCCGCGCTCCGAGCTTTCCCATTGCTGCAGGGTCTGGAATTCCACCGGATGCGCGACAAGGTAGGGCACGTCGAGGCGCGCGAGCACGTCCTCCGCAGCCTTGGAATCGTTATAGGCGGGGCCGCCGACCAGCGAGAAGCCGGTCAGCGACACCAGTGCGTCGATGCAGGGCTGGTCCTCGCGGATGAAGTAGCGCTCGATGGCCTCGCGCGCATCCAGTCCGCTCGCGAAGGCCGGTACGACGCGCAGGCCGCGCTGCTCGAGTGCCGCAATCACGCCGTCGTAATGTGCGGCATTGCCGGCCAGTACATAGGAGCGCAGCACCAGCAGACCGACCGTGCCGCGCACGGCATGCGGCAGCACGGGCAGTTGTGCCACCTCTGTGCCGACGCCGCCCGGAAGGCGCGGGTGGTACAGGCCGACGTCCGGATAATCGATCGGTGGGTCGGCCCGCAGCTTGCCGCGCAGCGCACGGCGCGGTCCGTCCGCATAGCGCGACACCAGGAAGCGCACCAGGCTCGCGATGTTCGCCTGCGAGCCGCCGAGCCAGTACTGCAATGCGAGGAAATAGGCGCGCACGTCCTGGGCGGTGCCCGGGATGAAGCGCAGGATCTTGGGCAGCCGGCGCAGTATGCGCATCTGCTGCGCGCCGCCGCTCTCGCGCGGCGATTTCGCCTTCGGCCGCAGCTTGCGCAGCAGGCTCAGCGCACCGGAATCGCTCTGGCTCATGTCAAAACCGCCGACCCGGGTGAGTCGAACCACCTCGCCGGCCGACATGGCGCACAGCAATGCGTCGCAGCCGTCGCGGCGCGCGCGCAGTGCCCCGACGATCGGCAGGTAGTGCTCTTCCATGAACAGCATGTTCGCGAAGATGATGTCGGCCCGCGCGATGTCCGCGAGCACTTCCTCGAGCGCGGCGGCCGAGGCAGTCCATTCGGAC
>Ga0265318_10000552_pt1 | contig 26525 bp, 19 predicted proteins | sample 4821metaG_FD_192431 | JGI IMG/M metagenome (GOLD analysis project Ga0265318, IMG submission 192431) | Rhizosphere microbial communities from Carex aquatilis grown in University of Washington, Seatle, WA, United States - 4-8-21 metaG | ecosystem: Host-associated > Plants > Roots > Rhizosphere >... | reverse complement strand
CCTTGGAGGGGATGCCGCTGCTGCCGCCGTCCTCAAAGGCGATGAAGAAGGGGCGGTCGATGGTGGTCTGCAGGTGGGAGCCGTGGTGGAAGGTACGGTTCCAATAGCCGAAGGCCGTATGGTCCCGGCCGGCTCCCAGGTGGAACTTGTCGTCGAAGGCGTAGGAGACCAGGATCCGCTCCAGGTAGATGGTGGGGTCCTGGCCGTCAAACTCGACCACGTTCTCGCACATGAAGCTCAAGTGGTCGCCGTAGCGGCCCATGATATGAAGGTCGGTCTGGCCGATATAAAAGCCGTTGGTCTGGGGGAAGGAGCCGGCCGGGCCGAAAAGGCGGTACTCGGCGTCGCCATAGACGTTGAAATGAAGGCGCAGCTGGTCCTCGTGGACCTGCTGGAATTTCTGGTTGGCCGAGTCCTCGAAGGCCGCGAGCTTTTTTTCCAGGGCCTTGACCCTCTCGGACAGGGACTTGGAGGAGGCCTTCTCCACCGGCGCCGCGTTATCGTCCGCCTCATCCGCGGCCTGGACCGGGGCCCATCCCAGGGTAAGCCCTAAGACCAATATGAGGGGAAGCCAGTTAAGGTTCATTTTTTTCATCCCTTGATCCTCCGTTTGTGTCATCTTAGGCGGTGCAACTCATTTGCCCCATTCGCCTGGAAAGACAATTTTTGATGGCGGAATTATACCCAAAAATTGTCTTGTCGGGGACCGCTGATTTTTAAGGCCGGAAGAAGTAAGATAGAAACGCCACAAAAACCAGAGGATTGCTTCCCATGATTTATTTCGACCATGCCGCCTCCGCGCCCCTCGACGAGAAAGTCCTCGGGGAAATGATGCCCTATTTAAAGGGCGATTTTGGAAACCCCTCCAGCGTCCACGCCTACGGCCGGGAAACCAGGGCCGCCATCGAGCGCTCCCGGGACAAGGTCGCCGAGACCCTTCACGCGGACCCGAAGGAGATCGTCTTCACCAGCGGCGGCACGGAAAGCGTGAACGCGGCCCACAAGGGCGCGGTCCTGGCCTTCCACGGAAAATTCCGCCACGTGATCATTTCCGCCGTGGAGCACCATTGCGTCCTGGAATGCGCCGAGTGGCTCACCACCCAGGGCGTCGCCGTGACCGCGGTGCCGGTGGACGGGGAAGGGCGGGTGGATCCCAAGGCGGTCCGGGCTTCCATCCGGCCAGGCGAGACGGGGCTGATTTCCATCATGGCGGCCAACAACGAGGTCGGCACCATCCAGCCCTTCCAGGAAATCGGCGCCATGGCCAGGGAGATGGGCATCCTTTTCCACACCGACGCGGTCCAGGCCTACGGCAAGATTCCCATCGACGTGAGGGCGGACCATATCGACCTTTTATCCGTGTCGGGCCATAAGATTTACGGGCCCAAGGGCGCCGGGTTCCTCTACCAGCGCAAGGGCGTGGAATTGGTCCCCCTCATCCACGGCGGGGGCCAGGAAAGGGACCGGCGGGGCGGCACGGAAAACGTGCCTGGCATCGTGGGATTGGGCGAGGCGGCCAAGCTGATTTTTTCCGAAGCCGAGGAAAGGAAAAGGCTCCGGGTCATGACCGATATTTTTTGGGACGAGCTGAAGGCCAAGTTCCCCGGCGCGAAAATCAACGGGCCCCAAAAGTCCGGGGACCGGGTTCCCGGCATCCTCAACATCACCCTGCCGGGCATCGAGGGGGAGAACCTGGTCCATAGCCTGGATTCCCGGGGCTTCGCCCTCTCCTCCGGGGCCGCCTGCGCGGCAGGCTCCGCGCCTCCCTCCCACGTGCTCATCGCCATGGGCCGCACCCCGAAGGAAGCCAAGCAGGGCCTCCGCTTAAGCTTCGGCAGGTCCAACTCGGGGGAGCAGGTCCGCCAGTTGCTGGAGGTCCTGCCGGCCGTGACCCAAAGCCTCCAGATGATGTCCTCCTTTTTAGAGGATGACGAGGAACCGGGGAAGGCCGGGGAGTAAAACCTAAATCCACAGCGCCCTCACCCCAGGTCCCTCCCCTCGAGGGAGGGGGGAAGGACGAGGGCGAATGGGTCGTTTTGTGTTAAAGGTTGGTTTTCGCGGGGGCTTGATTCACCGGCCCCAGGGCGTTCTAAAGGACTCCCTGTCCGAACCGAAAGTCACTTCAGAACCACCCCCCCGCGGGTTACAATAGGGCCGTTGTCCCGGTGGGGCGCCTTGACCAGGCCCCCGGCGCCTGATCCCTGTCTCATTGAAAGGTTTTCAACCTTGTTCAAGACCAAGTTAGGCTTCCGCATCGCCCTCGTGGTGATCTTCTCCATCGTGTTCACCCAAATGCTCACGGTGGTCTTCACCCTGGCCAACCAGCGCAAGAGCCTGCTGGATAAAAGGCTCGAGTCGCTGCAATTCTCCGTGGGGCTGATGGAAACCCAGGTGGTGAGGGACATCCACCACTTGAATTGGAACCCCTTGACCCAAACCCTCTCGGACCTGGCCCGGGGCTATTCCGCCTACTCCTTCACCCTCTTCGATCCCAAGGGCACGGTGCTCATTCACCAGCAGCTGAAGGAAGGCTATGAGAGCCCCACCGACGACCTGAAGTTCAAGCTCCAGATGGTCTCCGAGGAAAAGGCGCCGCCGGCCCAAACCTACAAGGGCCCGGAGGGGGACGTCCTGCGCTACGTGATGCCCATCTACGACGACGAGGGGGTCCTCGTGGCGGGGCTGGACCTGGAATCGCCCACCGTCGCCATCGACGCCACCGTCCGGGCCCTCCTGTTGAAAACCGTGGGGCTCACCTTCGCCTTTTCCCTCGGCGGTTCCCTCATCGTGACCTTGATCGTCACCCTCATCCTCTTCCGGTCCGTGGTCATGCCCATCAACGTGATGAAGGACGAGCTGGAGGACCTCTCCAAGGGCGAGGCGGACCTGACCTTCCAGATCCAGGTGAACTCCAAGGACGAGATCGGGGAGATGGGCCATTGGTTCAACTCCTTCATCGGCCGGATCCGCGCCATGGTGATGAGGGTGATGGAGCATTCCCAGCACCTCTCCGAGCAGGTCACCAGCATGAACCACTCCATCTCCGAGGTTTCCGCCATGAGCGAGGACGTCACCACCACCGTCCAGCAGATCGCCCGCGGCGCGGAGGAGCAGGCGGCGAAAATCGCCGAGGTCAACCACCTGATGCAGGAAATGCAGGACACGATGAAGCTGATGGAGATCAAGTCCATCGAGACTTCCGGCGCGGTGGACAAGGCCACCCAGACGGCCCGCATCGGGGGCAAGCTGGCCCACGGCACGATCGACAAGATGGGGTCCCTCAACGAGATCATCCTCAAGAACACCGAGATGATGAGCAAGCTCGGCAGCAAGAGCCAGCAGGTCGGCCGGGCGGTGGAAATCATCACCGGCATCGCCGAGCAGACGAACCTGCTTTCCCTGAACGCCGCCATCGAGGCCGCCAGGGCCGGCGAGTCGGGCCGGGGCTTCGCGGTGGTGGCCGAGGAAATCCGCAACCTGGCCGACGGGGCCAGCAAGGCCACCCAGGAAATCACGAACCTGGTCCAGGAGATCCAGGACCAGACCGGCGCCGTGCTGGAGTCCATGGAGAAGGGCGCCAAGGAGGCCCAGGGCAGCAAGGACAGCATCCGGCAGATGGAAAATTCCCTGGATGAGATCGTGGCCGTCATCGAGGCCGTGGTCGGGCACAGCAAGGCCATCGGGGAGATGATCTCCACCCAGTCCCAGCGCTACACCAAGATCGTCCACAGCATCCAGGACATCAACGCGGTGAGCGAGGAATCAGCTGCCTCCACCGAGGAAGTCTCCGCCTCCACCCAGGAGCAGTCGGCCAGCATGGAGCAGGTCTCCGCCACCTGCAAGGAACTGGCGGCCATGGCCCAGGAACTCAAGGGCATGGTGGAGAAGTTCAAGGTCAACTAAAGGCAGCCGGCGGTCGGCAGTCGACTGTCGGCAGCTAACCGCAGGAAAACAACGTAAAACGGCGTTCGGCAAATATAAATACCCCTCACCCGACCCTCTCCTTCCAGGAACGAGGGGGAACACCTGAAACATCAACTTCTTTTTTTCCTTCCGCCTGGAGGGAGGGGGAAAATGACCGAAAAGTTTGCTTCTTCCCTTCCCCCGCCCCAGGTGCTTTTTTGCACCGGGGATTCAAAAGGGTGGAAACCCTTTAGGGTTTTTGAAAGGGGAAACACAATGGTTTTTCCCTGTGAGCGTTAGCCGGGGGAGGAGGGTAGGGTGAGGGGAAAAGTTGATTTTCTCCGGCTTCCGAAGGCCTAATCCCGATCCGCGATGACGACTTTGTCATCAATTCATTTCCATCGCCATCCGTGTTCATCCACGTTCATCTGTGGCTAATTAGCTGAAATTCTTATTTTGATTAGGTCTTGAAACTTAATCCCCGAAGGTTTTAAATCTCTCAATTCCAACCAATGTTCGATGGCCTGCCGGTTTAAAGTTTTTTTGTCTTCGCTGCCGACCGTCGACTGCCGACTGTCGACTTAATTCCGCCTTTTAGGAGTCTTTATGCCTTCACCTCTCTCGCTGAATCTCGACTATATCTCCGACCTCGTGTCCGAGGCCGATATCGCGTCCCTGGCGCCCCAGGCCCAGGCCGCCTTGAAATCCCTGCTGGACGGCACTGGCCGCGGCTCGGACTTCCTCGGCTGGATCAACCTGCCCTTCGACGCGCAGAAACAATTGAAGGATTTGAAAAAATCGGCCAAGGCCTTCGCCTCCTGCGAGTCCGTCATTTCCATCGGCATCGGAGGCTCCTACTTGGGGATCAAGGCCACCATCGAGGCCCTCGGGGGATCCGCCAAGATCCACTACGCCGGCAACCACCTCTCGGCCGTCTCCTTGAACAAGCTGATGAAGGAACTCAACCCGAAAAAAACGGGGCTCATCGTCATCTCCAAGTCCGGAACCACCACGGAGCCGGCCGTGGCTTTCCGCGTATTAAAAACCTGGATCGAGAAGGCCGTGGGAAAAAAGAAAGCCAAGAGCCGCATCGCGGCGGTCACGGACAAGGCGCAAGGCGCCTTGAAGGGCATGTCGGACGCGGAAGGCTACCGGACCTTCGTCATCCCCGACGACGTGGGAGGCCGCTACTCGGTCCTGACGCCGGTGGGGCTTTTGCCCATCGCGGTCGCCGGCTACGACATCGCCAAGCTCCTGAAGGGAGCCCAGGCCGCGGCGAAGGATTTTAGGTCCACCGACGTCCTGAACAACCTCTCCGCCCGCTACGCCTCGGCTAGGTTTCTTCTCTACCAAAAAGGCAAGACCACGGAAGTCCTGGCCAACTTCAAGCCCGAGCTCCATTACGTCAGCGAGTGGTGGAAGCAATTGTACGGCGAGTCCGAGGGCAAGGAAGGCAAGGGCCTTTTCCCCGCGAGCGTGGACCTGACGACGGACCTCCATTCCATGGGCCAGTACCTGCAGGAAGGCAAGCGCAACTTGATGGAGACCATCCTCTGGGTGAAGAAGGAAACCTCCGACATCACCGTGCCGAAGGACAAGGACGACCGGGAGGGGCTCAACTTCCTGGCGGGGAAAAAATTATCCTGGGTCAATGAGCAGGCCATGAAGGGCACGGCGGTGGCGCACCGGGACGGGGGACTGCCCGTGATCCGCTTAGGCCTCGACGAGGTTTCCGAATACAGCCTGGGCTACCTCTATTATTTCTTCGAGATGGCCTGCGGCATCTCCGGCACCTTGCTCGGCATCAATCCCTTCGACCAACCGGGGGTCGAGGCTTATAAGAAGAACATGTTCGCGCTTCTGGGCAAGAAGGGCTTCGAGAAACTCGCGGCGGAGTTAAAAGCCAAGGGCGTTTGACCGGCTAAAACTGAAATTTTTACCACCAAGACACCAAGGCGCCAAGAAAAGCGTGCTTTATGGTTAATGACAAAGCCGGACAAACGTTTGAATTGATAGGTTGTACTTGGTAGTTAAATGTTGTTGTTGGAGCTTTAAAACAAAATCTTTGAATTTGCTGTCCTTGGTGCCTTGGTGTCTTGGTGGTGAAATAGGTTTTGGCAGTCGTTTTTAGTTGGTTATTAACGCTGTGTCTCAGTGGCGAAAAGCTTCTGTTGAAGCCGTCTTTACCTGACTTTTTTGTAATAATTCCTTTGACAGGACTATATCTAGGGGTTATAAATAAATCGTCAACTAAATATGGTGTTAAATAACGTTTTTGGCCCGATATTCTTACTTTTAAGAAAAGGCGGGCAACCCTATTTGGTCGGCTTTTTTGGTGTGAATGGGGACCCTTCGGCAAGCCCGGGGAACTGGGCCAAGTAGAGGGGAATAAGTTCAACCGCCAAAAAAGGGGGGATACGATTTTTAGGGATCGATGATCGTCACGCCTTTTACTGCACTTGAAGCCTTCCCGACGAACCACACGACATCAACCACAATCCAAGTTTCTTCGCTGATGTAACGAAGCGTTAACATCAGGAGGAAATTCTTGGCTTTCGAGGCCTTCCAAAAAGCCCGAAGCCCGACGCGACGATAGTAGTGAAGCGAGTTTAATTTTTATCATTTTGAGGAGGATGCATGTCCGCTAAGCCTACGCAGAACCAGACGACGACGACCCCGACCACTTTCGTGAGGCCCAACACGTTCACCCGTGACGGCGGCCTGAAGATCAAGCGGTATTTTTCCAAGAAGGGCGTCCACCCTTTTGACGAGGTCGAGTGGGAACTGCGTTCCGCCGGCATCACCGACGAGAAGGGCAAGGTGATCTTCGAGCAGAAAGACGTCGAAGTCCCCAAGTCCTGGTCCCAGACCGCCACCAACATCGTGGTCTCGAAATATTTCCACGGGGTCATGGGCACCGAGCAGCGCGAACGTTCCGTCAAGCAGCTCATCCGCCGCGTCGCCGACACCATTTACGGCTGGGGCCTGGACATGGGCTACTTCCACAGCGACGAGGACGCGGAAATTTTCCACAACGAGCTCCTGCACCTGCTCGTGCACCAAAAGATGGCCTTCAACTCGCCGGTCTGGTTCAACGTCGGGATCGAATCCCGCCCCCAGTGCTCGGCCTGCTTCATCAACAGCGTCTCCGACTCGATGGAATCGATCCTCGACCTGGCCAAGACCGAGGGCATGCTCTTCAAGTACGGCTCGGGAACGGGAACCAACTTCTCGAACCTCCGTTCTTCCCGCGAGAAACTTTCCGGCGGCGGAACCGCCTCCGGCCCCGTCTCCTTCATGAAGGGCTATGACTCCTTCGCCGGCGTCATCAAGTCGGGCGGCAGAACCCGCCGCGCGGCCAAGATGGTCATCCTGGATTGCGACCATCCGGATATCGTGGACTTCATCAAGTGCAAGTCCGACGAGGAGAAAAAAGCCTGGGCGCTCATTGACGCTGGCTACGAAGGCGGCTTCAACGTCGCGGGCGGAGCCTATGATTCCGTCCAATTCCAGAACGCCAACCACTCCATCCGCGTGACGGACGAGTTCATGAACGCCGCCGAGCACGACGGCACCTGGACCACCAAGGCCCGCAAAGACGGCAAGCCCATGGAAACCTACAAGGCCAAGGAACTCCTGCGCATGATCGCCGAATCCACCTGGATCTGCGGCGACCCCGGCATGCAGTACGACACCATGATCAACCGCTGGCACACCAGCTCCAACACCGCCCGCATCAACTCGAGCAACCCCTGCTCCGAGTACATGTACCTGGACGATTCGGCCTGCAACCTGGCTTCCTTGAACCTGATGAAGTTCCGCGACAAGGAAGGCTTCGACCTCGAATCCTTCAAGCACGCGGTGGACATCACGATCCTGGCGCAGGAAATCACGGTGGATAATTCCAACTACCCGACTCCCGCCATCACCCGCAATTCCTGGGACTACCGTCCCTTGGGACTGGGCTACGCCAACTTAGGCGCGCTGCTCATGTCGCGCGGCTTGCCTTACGACGGCGACGCGGGGCGCAATTACGCCGCCGCCATCACCGCCATCATGCAGGGCGAGGCCAATTTGATGTCTTCCAAGATCGCCAAGGAAGTGGGTCCTTTCGCCGGCTACGCCCGCAACGAGGAGCCCTGCCAGAGGGTGATGAAGATGCACCAGTCGGAAGCCGCGAAACTCAAGCGCGAGGGACTGCCGGACGAGATGTACATCGCGGCCCAGAGCGTTTGGAAGGAAGTCCAGACCCACGTGAAGGAATGGGGATTGCGCAACGGACAGGTTTCCGTCCTCGCCCCCACCGGCACCATCGGCTTCATGATGGATTGCGACACCACGGGCGTCGAGCCGGATATCGCCCTGGTCAAGTACAAGAAGCTGGTCGGCGGCGGCGTCATCAAGATCGTCAACCAGACGGTTCCGGAAGCCCTCCAGAACCTGAAGTACACCGACACCCAGGTGAAGGACATCCTGGCCTACATCGAAGCCCACGACACCATCGAGGGAGCGCCGCACTTGAAGACCGAGCATCTGCCGGTGTTCGATTGCGCCTTCAAGCCGATGAACGGGACCCGTTCCATCCATTACATGGGCCACATCCGCATGATGGGAGCCGTCCAGCCCTTCCTGTCGGGCGCCATTTCCAAGACCGTCAACCTCCCCAACGAGGCCAGCGTCGAGGACATCATGCAGGCTTACATCGAGTCCTGGAAGATCGGGCTCAAGGCAGTCGCCATCTACCGCGACGGCTGCAAGCGCAGCCAGCCGCTGTCGACCAACCTGGCCGCGGACGGCAAATCCGTCCTGAAGCCCCAGCGCCGCCGTTTGCCAGCGGAACGTGAAGCCATCACCCACAAGTTCTCCATCGCCGGCCACGAAGGCTACATCACCGTCGGCAAGTTCGAGGATGGAACGGCGGGAGAGCTCTTCATCGTAATGTCCAAGGAAGGTTCGACGGTTTCGGGCCTCATGGACAGCTTCGCCACGGCGATTTCCTTGGCCCTCCAATATGGAGTGCCTTTGAAGGTCCTGGTGAACAAGTTCAGCCACAGCCGCTACGAGCCCTCGGGCTTTACCAACAACCCGGAAATCCGGATCGCCAAGTCCATCACCGACTACATCTTCCGCTGGCTGGCCTTGAAGTTCCTGCCGGCAGGGGAGCGCGGCGCGGCGGAATTGTCCGAAGCGGCCGAGAAAGACGCTACTTTAAACAGCGCCTCTCCCGCCAAGACCGAGTCTTCCACGGCGACCAAGTCGGCGCCTGCCCCGATGAAGGTCATCGAGGTTTCGTCCGAGACGGAGAAGAAGGAGAAGGGCATTTTCGTAACCCAGTCCGATGCCCCCCCCTGCCCCGAATGCGGAACGATCATGGTTCGCAATGCGGCCTGCTACAAGTGCTTGAACTGCGGAAGCACGAGCGGCTGTTCTTAACAAGTTAGTAGTAACTTAGATGTAAAGCCCCGTTCTCTAAATTGAGTTCGGGGCTTTTTTATTTAAAAGTTGAGGTAATGAACCATGAAAAAATTTTATGATTGGTTGGCGAACGTTCAAGAAAACTTACCACGTAATGTTTCCAACGGCGGTATGGTTTTGTTCCGTGGGCAAAGTGTTAATAAACCCTTGCTACCCGTTTTGTTTCGAGAAAACTTTATAGCTAAAAAGGGACAGGAAAGAAACGCGTTTTACTTTTTTTTATCAAGAGTTGGACATTCACTTCGCCCAATGAATTCCTGGGATTTGTTGTGTCAAATGCGACATTATGGTGTTCCCACTCGACTTTTAGATTGGTCCGGTTCTTTAGATGTGGCGTTATTTTTTGCATTAAGGAATATTACTTCTGATCAAGATGTTTTTCTTTGGTGTTTAAATGCGAATGGTCTTCATTTAAAAGAAGCGATGATGGGTAATGCCGCGTTACCTGTTTTGGCTCCTTTTGATTATCAAGAGTTTATCGATGGGAAAACAACCCCAACAAATCCAAGAAATGCATTTGTTTTACAACCTTTATATTTTGAAGAACGCCTTTCTAGACAACATTCGTATTTTACAGTACATATGAACGAACAGCGTTTGGAAGAGTTACATACATCGGATTTAAAACAATTTCTTTTGCCGGCAAATTTAAATGAAATGGCTCGGACACATTTAATGAATAATGATATTAATGAACATTTTGTTTTTGGCGATTTGGATTCTCTGGGAAAATCTGTCGTTGAAGGATATTTCGAAGATTAATGAATAAAGGGATCAGACTTGAAAAGGAATTTTAAGAAAGCTTTGGCTGGATATTTTCTTTTTCAAGTCTGGCTAAAGTCCATAGTTTTATTTCTTAACTCTCAACTCTTGGCCTAACCCCGCTTTTATAAAATTAATTAAAAACTTTTGAAAAATTTCGGGATCCAATAAGATATTGCGCCACTAAAACAGTTAATTAATATACTTAAAAAAATATAGGCGGAAATTTTCCAAACGCTATTTTGCTGTTTTTTTAGCAACTCGTTTTGAAGGTTTTTATCGCCAGTAGTAATTTCTATTGATTGATGCTTGTCACTTCTGTGAAGTATTTCGTGAATTTTATCAGACAACCATTCTCCGATTTCTGTAGTGAGAGGAATGGCGAAAAAGGAAACGAATAACCAAAAAGCAAAAAACTTTAATTGAAGAAATGATATTGGATCGTTTGCGGTAACTGTTGAAGAATATCTAATAAATGCCCAGATCCAAGCGAGTATGAAAATACTTGGGAATGACAAGTGAACTAATTTTAGTAATTTAGAATGGTATTTTCTTAACGACCAAAATGGTGAAAAGCAAAAATCAGGTTTTTTTAACGTTTTGTGCCAGCTGTCAATAATATTTAATATTTCTTCACTTAAAATTGCATTAATGAAATCAACGCGGCAAAACATTGGGGACATATCCTGGTCAGCATCATCAAGGTCGTCGGGATTTTTAGAAAAAATAGCTTGCAGGAAATGTATTGAAAAAGATCCTGCGCTAATACGCAAGGTGACGGCATGTCGTTGCGGTGTTTCATAATTAGGAAGCTTTACCATAAATTCCCACTTTATGGCGAGGGACTCGGATGTTTCGGGAATACTCCATGGATATTTATTGAAGGCAAGCCAATCCTTGAATTCGTAATTCATATTATTAGAACATGCAACGGTTATATTAGAAGTAGTCCCAATAACATCATGATTACTAAGCTTGTTGTTAATTTGGTTATTTAAAATTTCTATATCCGCAACTGAAACTACAAATGGTCCGGTGTATCTTTTGACGATACTATCTGGTTTTCCGAAAATTAAATGAAAAATTGATTTTAATGATTCTTTGGGAATGTCCTTTAGAAGTGAATTAAATTCAGTTGGTTCCTTTTTAGGATTTTGTTCTTTGCTTTCATTCATGGCGCATCCCTTCTTAAAATATTTAGAGTTTATTAAGTCATTGCGTTAAGGACTTGTAAATCATAATGTTGTAATTAACTGGTAACAAGCCAAAATAAAGTCATTATAAAAGGTGTCAGTCATCAATTATCAAAAGAACAATTGGCTCAGGTCTTCCCGCTTCGCTCAAAGAGCTACGCAGCGAACAAAGGGGTCAGACTTGTAAGGCGGACATCGGGTTCAGGTCTTGATTATTTTCTGAAAAAATAGGGTTTATTGTTGATTAATAATCAAAACCTGACACCGATGTTTCGGGTTGGCTCTTTTTGGAAATGGACGGGGAGGGTGTTTCCTCTTACAATCCTCTTGTTCCTTTTCTCCTCCCTCTTTTCATCACATCGGGCGGGGTCAAAATTCCCGGAGGTTACACCATGCGTCCGATTCATTTTATCCTGGTTCCGGTCTTGGCCATCTTCGCCTGCCTTCCCCTGGCCTGCAGTAATAACAACCCCGCCCCCACGACGCCGGCCCCGGTAACGGTGGTTGCCACCCGGCCACCCAGTACGGTGGCGGGGAAGGATTGGACCTTCGCCACCTTGAACGGAGCTTACTCCGCCCGGTACGGCCAAACTGCCTTGACATTTAATAACGCCATGTGGATCATCGGGGGAGTTAGCGGCACGGGCACCTTTTACAACGACGTCTGGACATCCACGGACGGGAAAACCTGGACTCAGGTGCTGGCCAACAACGCCTCACCGGGGCCCAACCAATTTTCTCAACGGGAATTTGCTGGCGGCGCGGTCTTCAACAACAAGATGTGGATCATCGGAGGGTATGGAAGTCCAGCCCTCAATGATGTTTGGTCCTCCAGCGATGGCCTAACCTGGACCCAGGTGCTGGCTGATAACGCCTCGCCGGGCCCTAACCAGTTTCCCAGGGACTTCATCCACAGCCTACTCGTCTATAATAACAAGCTATATGTGATAGCCGGGGTTGTAGGCGGTGTGGCGACCAACGCCGTTTGGTCCTCCCCCGACGGCATTACCTGGACCAATATCCTGGCCAATAATGCCTCACCCGGCCCCAACCAGTTTTCCCAAAGGGAATACTGCGGGGCGGTGGTTTTCAACAACGCCATGTGGATCATGACAGGGTACAACGGTTCCAACAGCTTTAACGACACTTGGACTTCCACCGACGGGATTACCTGGACCAATAAACTCACCAACGCCGCCTCGCCCCCCTATTACCAGTTTTCCCAAAGGTCCGAACCCTCTGTATTGGCGTTCGATAATGTAATGTGGGTCATCGGGGGGTCATCCGGTGCGGGACCCAGCCTGAACGATGTTTGGTACTCAGCCAATGGGGTCAATTGGTCCCAGATAACGGCTTCGGCCTCTTTCCCTGTACGATCCGACCAATCCGGACTGGTTTATAACAATGCCATGTGGATCTTGGCGGGACTTGGCGTGACCTACTTCAACGACGTCTGGTACAGTCCCTTTTAAAGCCCGTTCCCAGGCTTCGATGAAGGGGCATAGTTCATTTTTTAAAATAAAAAAGAACCCAGTTTGGGAACAAGCTGGGTTCTTTTGTTTTACTGGGAATGCTTCCGGCAAATTATAAACTTGTCTTTGGAATGGTTTGGGAAGGTGTCAGGCACCAATTACTTAAATATTTTTGACGTCTGATCCCAATGCGTTGATGAACCGGATAGCATGCTATGTGAAACAAAGGGGTCAGACTTGAAAAAGGAATTTTTAAGAAAACCTTGGCTGGATATTTTCTTTTAAAGTCTGGCCCCTTTTCCATGAAAATAAAGCGACACACCAAAAGGAGAAAATTATGAAATTTGTTTTGATTTCGAGGCATACGGATGGGGCGGAAGTACCCGAGGGTGAAAGAGAGCGGAACCTCAAAGATATGGGGGAATGGGTTGGTTTGTTGAAGCCCTTGATGGCGATGCCGATTAGGGGCGGAAAAAGTGTTACCGCCAAGAAGACCGACGAATACCGGGGGGACATCGGGGGAATCATTGTTTATGAGGCCGAAAGTCTTGAACAGGCCGTGGCGCTGGCCCAAAAATCGCCTGGGTTGAAGTTTGGCTTCACCCACGAGGTTCTGCCGGAAGTTTCAATGGATCAGGCGTCAAAAGAAAAAGTGTAGAAGTGATGGGAATAATGGGTCAGAATTGAAAAAGAAAATTTAAGATAACCTTGGCCGGATATTTAGCAAAGGGGTCAGGATGGACTTCCCCTGAAAAAATGGACACCTGATATAAGTGTAGAATACAGCTTACGGGGGTGTCTGTCATGGCGCATCGAACCAATAGAAAATATAGCCTTGAGTTTAAATTAGAGGCCGTCCGACTATCGAATGAGTCTGGTAAGCCCGTTACCCAAGTTGCCCGTGATCTGAATATCAACCCTGCCTTTCTTTACCGTTGGCGTGATGAAATCCATAAAGAAGGCCCCAAAGCTTTTCCTGGAAAAACAGGAAAGAGTGTCAAAAGTTCTGAAAATACTGAAATCATACGGTTGCGACGGGAACTTAAAAAAGTCACCGATGAACGGGACATTTTAAAAAAAACTCTAGTTTTCTTCGCGGCGGAAGAAGCCAAAAATTCGAATGCATCCGAGAACAACAAGCCCAATACTCCGTAACGATGTTGTGCCGTGTTCTTGGGGTTTCTCGTAGCGGTTACTACGCTTGGTCGAATCGAAAACCATCAAAGAGAGATAAAGAAAACTTGTTGGTTTTACAGGCGATTCGAGAAGTCTATTTGATATCCAGAAAGGCTTACGGATCCCCGAGGGTCCACGCGGACTTGAAGAAAGAAGGGTTTGGTTGGGGGCGCAATCGAATCGCTAGGTTGATGAAAATGGCTGGTATTCGAGCCTTGAGGCAGTACTACTACAAGCGGCATACATTGGCGCTGACGGGCCACGGGAGGTTTGAGACCACTAACCTGGTGAATCAAAACTTCGACGTTCAGAAACCCAATCACATTTGGGCGTCGGATATCACCCAATTTCGAACGGGAGCTGGGTGGTTATACTTGGCGGTGGTGATGGACCTTTTTTCGCGGCGAATTATTGGGTGGTCGATGCAATCCCATCTCCGTGAAGAATTGGCGATCGATGCCTTGAAGATGGCGATTCAAGAAAGAGGTGATCAAACACCGGCGATCCATCATTCCGATCAGGGTAGCCAGTACTCTTCCAGGGCTTTTATGGCAGAACTGAAGGAGCATCAGATTCAAAGTTCAATGAATCAAAGAGGAAGTTGCTACGACAATGCAGTGGTCGAAAGTTTCTTCAAAACATTGAAGGCGGAGTTGGTGAGAACGGTGCGGTTCAACACGAAGGAAGAAGCAAAGACTAAGTTGTTTGAATATATAGAGGTTTTTTACAACAGGAAAAGATTGCATTCTACCTTGGGCTACAAAAGCCCGGTGGAGTTTGAAGGAACAACTACGCTAAACTAGGTTGTCCACTAAATCGGGGGAACTCCAGCCTGACCCTGTTTTTCTATTTACAAAGCCAAAACCCCCATCGGTGAAGTATTGTGGTGATAGGAAGAGAGGATAAATGACAACGAATCCTTACGAGGTGCTCGGGGTATCGGCGAAAGCCACCCAAGATGAGATCAAAAGTGCTTATCGCAATCTTGCGAAGAAGTTTCATCCGGACCTTAACCCCGGAAATAAATCCGCCGAAACGCGTTTCAAGGAGATCAGTTCGGCCTATGAGTTGGTAGAGTCTCCCGAGAAACGCGCGAAGTTCGATCGAGGAGAGAGCGAAGCAGCTCAAGCGCAACAACATAGATCCGGTCCGTTCTATCAGGAAACCCAGGCTGGCGGTGGACGCTATAGCCAGGGGTTCGAGGGAATGGATGACGACGTACTTCGTTCGATCTTCGAGCAAATGGGCCGCCAAGGTGGTAGCGGCTTTCGCGGCGCGTCCGATATGCGGGGTGAGGATGTTCATTATCAAATGGAAGTCTCGTTTCGGGACGCGACTCTTGGCGGTGAGCGGGAGATTACGCTTCCAGACGGAAAGAAGATACGAGTAAAAATCCCAGCCGGGGTCCATTCGGGAGTCAAGCTCAGGTTCGGGGGTCTTGGCGAGCCTGGCGTGGGGAAAGCGCCAACCGGTGATGCTTACGTTGAGTTGAATGTATTGCCTTCTCCCCTATTTAAGCGGGAAGGTGATGACCTTGAAGTCGAGGTGCCGATCTCAGTTTCTGAATCGATCCTAGGCGCTAAGGTCAAAGTCCCGACCATTGATGGTCCTGTCTTTTTGACAATCCCCGCGGGCGCTAGTTCCGGAATGAAGCTCCGCCTTTCCGGTAAGGGCGTTTTGAACAACAGTACGGGAAAACGAGGCGACCAGTACGCGGTACTTAAACTGATCTGCCCGCCGAACGCCGATCCAGAAATTAAACAAGCTGTTCAAGCTTGGGCTCATCGCCAGACATTCGATGCGCGGGCCGGTTGGATCGGGTCGCAAGGAGGTGTGTTGTGAGAAAGGTCATGACCTTAAACGAAGTGGCGAAGTTTTTTGGAGTTGAGCAGGTCATTGTCGTTGAAATGATCCAGCACGAATGGGTGCGCCCGGCGGAGGAGCGCGCCCTCGATGAGGAAGATGTCGCCCGCATTCAACTGATATTGGACCTTCGCCATCAGTTCGGCGCTAATGATGAAGCCATTCCGGTGATCCTTCACCTGGTGGATCAGCTTTATTACCTGAGGAGTCAATTAGGCTTCTTGACATCTTCTAATAATAAAAAATAGAGATGAAAATTTTATGACCGATCTTATTAGTTAAATCTGATCAGTCGATGGGAAATCGTCCACGACGGGGACCCGAATTGGACAAGAAAAAAGTGCCGATGGCTTGTCCCGCTAAATTCTATCGTTGTTTTCTTCGAAGGGCCCGGTCGATATCGCGGTTGGCTTCCTTTTCCTTCAGCTTCTCCCGCTTGTCCTGCACGTTCTTTCCCTTGGCGAGCGCCAATTGGATCTTCACCTTCCCGCTTTTGAAATAAAGCTTCACCGGGACAAGGGAAAGGCCCTTCTCGTGGACCCTGGCGCCGAGGCGCTCGATCTCCTTGCGGTTTAACAGTAACTTGCGCTTGCGGGTGGGGTCCGGATTGTAGCGGTTGCCCTGCTCATAAGGGGAAATGTGCATGCCGTAGAGGAATATCTCATCCTCTTCCACCCTGGCGAAGCTTTCCTGGAGGTTGGCCTTGCCGTTGCGGATGGACTTGACCTCGCATCCCACGAGGGCGATGCCGGCTTCCGTGCTCTCGAGGATGAAATAATCGTGAAAAGCCTTCCTGTTTTGTAGGGAAGGGGCGCGCTCAGGCATAATCCCTCGTCAGGAGTAACCGCTGGAAAATCATGTCCACGGACAGGACCTGCACCTTGAGGATGTCGCCCATCTGGATCTTCGCGCCGCGCTTGCCCCGCAAGACGAGGGAAGGAGCGTCCAATTGGTAAACATCGTCCGTCAGGCTTTCCAGGGGTAAAAAACCCTCGATGCCGTAGGGATTCAGTTCCACGTAGGCGCCGTAGGGCGTCAGGTGGCGGACCGGACCGGAGAATTTCTGGTTGACCTTGTTCTCCATGAAGCGCAATTGGAGGATTTTCTGGCTTTCCCTCTCGGCCTTTTCCGCCGTCCTTTCCTTCTCGCTGCTGTGAAGGGCGATTTTTTCCAGGGATTGGGCATGGCCGGCGATTTTTTCCTTGGAGAGGGCTTTCTTCATGGCGCGGTGCACCATCAAGTCCGGGAAACGCCGGATGGGGGAAGTGAAGTGGCAATAGGACTTCAGGGCCAGTCCGAAGTGGCCGGCGTTCCTCGTGGAATAAACCGCCAATTTCAGCGACCGCAGGGCCAGGTTGTTCACGACCGCCTCGTAGGGCCCGCCCTTCACGGATTTCAACAGGGCCGACATTCCCGGGGGCGTGGTCAAGTCCATGCCCTTGAAGGGGATACGGTAGGCGTTCAGGAAGGCGGTGAGTTCCTCCACGTCGCTGTCGTTGGGAGGCTCGTGGATCCGGTAAACCGCCGGGGTTTTGGACTGCTCCAAATAGCTCGCGACAGCCTCGTTGGCCGCCACCATGAAATCCTCGATCAAGCGGTGGGTTTCCAAGCGGTCCTTCTTGCGGACATCGACGACTTTTCCGTCCTTGATGACGGCCCGGACTTCCGGAAAGTCAAAATCGAGCGAACCGTTCGCTTCCCTTTGTTTCCGGATCCAGCCGGAAACCTTCACCATGTCCGGCAATATTTTCTTGAAGGGAGAGTACTTGGCCTGGATCGCGGCGGAGGCGGTTCCATCGAGGATCTGCTGGACTTCCTCGTAGATGCCCCGGACGCGGCTTTGGATGACGGAAACGGCGAAACCGGACTTGATGAATTCGCCCCTGGGGCTGTAGGTTAAAAAGGCGCTGAGCGTCAAGCGCGGCACGCCCTGCCTCAGGGAACAGAGCCCGTCGGAAAGGGAATAGGGCAGCATGGGCAGGACCCGGTCCGCCAGGTAAAGGCTGGTGCCCCGGTCCTGGGCTTCCTCGTTGAGGGGCGTGCCTTCCCGGACATAATGGGAAACGTCGGCGATATGGACGCCCAACTGGTAATTGCCGATGGAATTGATTTCCAGCGAGATGGCGTCGTCAAAATCCTTGGCATCGGCCCCGTCAATCGTCATCACGGGCATGTCCCGGAGGTCCAACCGCCCCTGCCAATCGCTTTCGTTGGGATTCTCCGGAAGCCCCGCCACTTGGGCCTCCACCGGCTTGGGGAAGAAGTCGGGCCATTGGTATTTTCGAATGACGGATTTGATGTCCACCCCGGGATCGTCCGGAAACCCGAGGATCTCCACCAACTGGCCTTCCATGGGCCCGTTGCCGGGCCATTTGGTGATATTGGCGACGGCCTTTTGGCCCTCCTGGCCCTTCAGGGGTCCCCGGCTCAGCAGGATGGGTTCGGTGACCCTGAAATCGTCGGCCTTCAACAGATAGTCGGACTTGTCCTTGAGGATCGTCCCCACCAATTCCTCATGGGCCCTTTTCACGATGGAGACGACGGTCGCCGAGAACTTCCCCTCTTTAAAGGAGTCCTTGCCGACCCTGGCCAAAACCGTATCGCCGTTCAGGATGCCCCGCATCTCGCGGGGAGGCACGAAAGCGTCCGGGGAGCCGTCTTCCGGCACGAAAAACCCGAAACCCTTCTCATTGGCCTGTACTTTGCCGACCAACTCCCTGGCCGCGGGATCCTGGTGGCCCCCGCCTTTTCCGGACCGGGAAGAGTGGCCCCGGGAGGAGCCGTGGTCCTGGTGAAACTGCCTTTTCGGCTTTTTATCTTTTTGATTCCTCTGCTGGCGTTGCTTTTTAGACAATTTTTTTCCTTATGTTAATTTTTCTATGGGAACATTCGGCCAATACGCGAGAAGATTCTTTTGCGGCAGGGTGAATGTCCGGCTGATAAGCGGGGATTGACCATCCCTTGGGGGAGGTCCCGTTGCTTGACAGTGATAGGTGCCTACTTTATACTACGCCCTCCCTTGACACAAGGCCCTTGGCTGTCAAGTTCTTTTCAGCGCGGAAGTGGCGAAACTGGCAGACGCACTAGCTTCAGGTGCTAGCGGGGGCAACCTCATGGGGGTTCAACTCCCCCCTTCCGCACCATCAATCACTCAGGCCCCAACCATGAAACCCTCTCAACCCACGGCGGACGAAAACGGTGTTGTCCGCGTCAAATTAAAAAACGGAGCGACCCTTCTCGTCAAGGAGGACCGCGCGACCCCGGTCGTGTCCCTCAATATTTGGATTGAGGCCGGTTCCATCGACGAGCGCCCCGACGAAAGGGGAATGGCCCACCTCATCGAGCACATGATTTTCAAGGGAACGGACAAAAGGGGCGTCGGCACCATCTCCCGGGAAGTGGAGGCCGCGGGAGGCTACCTCAACGCCTTCACCAGCTTCGAGCACACCTGTTTTTACGTGGTGCTGCCCAGCCGCCAGATCGAGAAGGCCCTGGAGGTCGAGTTCGACGCCTATTTCAACTCCACCTTCGACGCGGGGGAGTTGAAAAAGGAGAAGGAAGTCGTCTTCGAGGAAATGAGGATGAGGCAGGATGATCCCTGGAGCTGGTCCTGGGAGCTTTTGTTCAAGATCCTCTACAAGAAAAACCCCTACCATTGGCCCGTCATCGGCGACATGGATATCCTGAAAAAAGTCCCGCGGGAAATCCTCTTGAAATACTACAACCACCATTACGTCCCCTCGAACACGGTCATTTCCATCGTCGGGGACGTCTCCAGCCCCGCCGTCATTTCCTGGATCAGGAAATATTTCGAGCCGAAAATCCGGCCGAAGGCCCCCCAACGCAAATTCTCGCTGGATTCCGAGCCGAAAAAACTCCAGGTCCATGCCGAGGCCGGGGAGCTGCAGCAGCTTTATCTTTCCCTGGGGTTCCCCACCGTCGCCTTGACCCATGAGGACGCGGCGGCCCTGGAAATTCTGGAGGCGGTTTTAGGGGAGGGTTCGGCCAGCCGCCTGAACCTCGCCATCCGGGAAAAGAGCCTTTCCGCCGATGAGATCGGCAGCGACCATTTTTCCGGAAAGTTCGGCGGCGCCTTCGTTTTCCAGGGCTTGACCGACGGCAAAAGGGCGGTCCCATGCCTGATGGAGATGATGGGGGAGGTCCAAAAAATCATCGACCGGGGAGTGGGCGAGGACGAACTGGTCAAAATCAAAAACAAGGTGAAGGCCTCCAAAATCTTCGAGAAGCAGAATATGGACGGGCAGGCCAAAACCCTCGGCTTTTGGGAATTGGCGGGTGGCTATTGGCTGGAGGACAAATTCCTCAAGGAATTGGACTCCATCACCTCGGCGGACCTCCAGCGCGTGGCGAAAAAATACATCCAGCCCAGGAGGGGTTCCCTGGTTTTGTACCACCCCAAATCGCAAAAAATGAACACCAGCCCATCCTACTGGCAATCCGTCCTGCAAAAGGGCATGGACCAGTCCAAGACTGTTGCCTCCCGGGCCGCGGCCAAACCGGCCCTCCGAAAATTCAAGCTTAAAAACGGCTCCACGCTTTTGGTGAAGGAACGGAAGGGCCTGCCCCTGGTATCCCTCGGGGTCTTTCTCAAGGGAGGGTTCTCGCGGGAGCAGGCCAGTCCCGGCATCACGGCCCTGATGACCAAGTGCCTGCTGAAGGGGACCGTTCAAAAAAACCACGCCCAATTTTCCAGGGAGGTCGAGTCCCTGGCGGCCCATTTGGACCCCCTCATGGAAAAGGACCATTGGGGGATCACCCTCGATAGTTTGGAATCCAATTTCGAGAAATCCTTCGACTTGATGAGGGAAATGCTGTTTGAGCCCCTATTTTCCAAGGCCGAGGTCGAGAAGGAAAAGAAGCTTCAGATCGCGGCGATCGAAAGGTTGAAGGACGACCCCTCCGAGTACGCCATGCTCCAATCCGATGTTTTGACCTTCGCCCATACCCCCTACGGCCATATGCCCATGGGGACGGCGGAGAGCCTCTCGCGGATTTCAACCGCGGAGGTCAAAAAATGGCACCAATCCCATCTCTCCCCCCGGAATATGACCTGGGTGGCTGTGGGGGATTTTGACCAAACCGCCTTAAGGAAGCTCCTCGAGAAAAAGCTCCCCTCCGGGCCAACCGCGAAACCGTTCCCCGGGAAAACGACCGCCGCCGCGCCCCTCCGGGCCTCCTCCTTCCAATTGAAGATGGACAGCCGCCAGGCCCATGTCGTCCTGGGATTCCGCGCGCCGGCCTTCGGCTCGGGGGAGTATTTCGTGTTCCGCGTCCTCAATACCATCCTGAACGGCATGGGGGGCAGGCTTTTCGTGGAGCTCCGGGAAAAAAGGAGCCTGGCTTACAGTGTTTTCGCCGCCCATGACGCGGGGCACTTGGCGGGCGCCTATCAAATTTACATCGGCTGCGCCCCGGACAAGGTCGTGGAGGCCAAGAGGGAATTGCTCAAGGTTTTATCCGGCTTCTCGAAAAACGGGATTACCCAGGAGGAACTGCAAAGGTCCAAAACCTACATGATCGGCCTCTACCAAGTGGGCCTCCAATCCAACCGGGCCCAGGTCCATTCCTACGCCCGATACGCCCTCTCCCGCTTGGGAGCAGGGACGGTCGAGGCCTTCCCCTCGATCATCCAAAAAATCACGGCCGCCGACGTCCAAAAAGCCGTCCAAAAATATTTAATGACGGACGACAAGACTTGGGTGACGCTGACCTCAAAATCTTAAGGAAAAAGGGAAAAGGCCATGTTTGTGCTCGGGAATTTATTGACGGCGGCCGCGGACGTTTTGGGAATGGTGATGGAGGCCCTCTATTGGGTGATTCTCCTGCGGGTTCTTTTGTCCTGGGCCAACGCCGATCCCTATAATGGTTTTGTCAGGGCCATCCACGCCATTTCCGAACCGCTGCTGGGACCCCTTCGAAGGCTGCTGCCTCCCTGGCGGTTCCATGGGCTTGACCTATCGCCTTTTTTGGCGGTTTTAGCCCTGATTTTCGCGAAAAAGTTCCTCGTTGAGACTCTTTACGGGATTGCCGCCAGGCTCTGAAAATTAGGGCTTTTTATCGACCTTGGGATGAATTATATTAACCTTCCCCATCAAAAGGACGCATTGGCTCAACCGCCGCAGGAGATGAAGTTGTTTTCGACTCGATACCCACACCTACTCCTACTTCTAAGCTTGTCCTGCTTTTCCCTAACCGCCCCCTCCCAGGCCTTTAACTCCAGTTTGGAACAGGATACCTACGGAATCGGCATGGGCAGCGCGGTCGCAGCGGTGGCTGGCGGAACCCACGCCATTCAATGGAATCCCGCCGGCATCGCCAGGGCCACGGTTCCCATGGCCCAATTGGGATTGGGCTTTAATCCCGCCACTTCCGACCTTCAATTCAACACCAGTGTCTTATATCCCTTTCCCGACGGCACCGTTTTCGCCCTTTCCCAATTCACCGACCTGCCCTCTTTCCCCACCTCCAACACGACCTACATGGGATCGGTGGCCCTGCCCTTGAACGCCTCCCGGGATTTTTTGCTGGGATTTAATTTAAAATACATGGCCCTTTCCACCCTGGCCGGAGGCGTCCGGGAAAACGGGAGGGGATTGGGGATGGATTTCGGGATTTCTTATGACCTCAGGAGGCCCCAGGGGACCATCGCTTCCTTCGCCCTGGCCGTCAAGGACGCTGGAACCCAAGTCCGGTTCGACAATACGGACGAGCAGCCGGTGACCAGGACTTTCGTGCTGGGCGCCGCCTACCAAAACATCCCCGATACCAGGATCGAGATGGATTACGACATCATCGACCAAACACTCCAAAACTCGGCCCTGCACAACCGGCTCCGGCTGGGGGCGGAGCGATTCTTCGGCGATAGGTTTTATTCCCTCCGCCTGGGATTCGACGACCTCTTCAACAACGACGGTTATTTTTCCATGGGAGCCGGCTACCATCCGGCCCAACCCTTTGAGATCAGCTACGCTTTCCGGGCCTCCGCGGCCAATACCCAGTTTTCCCATTTCCTTTCCTTCGTTTACAGGTTCGACGACCTGGGAAAAGCCGAAACCCCCTCGGTGAAAACTATCTCCCCCTCCTCCGCGGAAATCACCATCGGATCCGGGTTGGAATTGACCGAGGCGCCGGCGAAAACCGGTAAACCCATTTCCGATGTTCCCTTGAGAAAAATGAGCATTGAGGTGGATCCGCCGATCTTCTCGCCGGCGGGCCAGCAAAAAACCACGTCCATTTCCTTCCCGGAGGGGAAGGTGGCGGACATCGCCCGCTGGATCATTGAGATCCAGGCGCCGGGGCCCAAAACGGTGAGGCGCGTCGGGGGAACAGGACCCCTCCTGCCCATGCTCTCCTGGGACGGCTTGAACGAGGAGGGCAAACAGGTCCCGGACGGCAGGTACCAGGTGGTCCTGAAAACCTTCAACCGCAAAAACGAGCTGATCTCCAATGATGTTGAGAGGGTGGAAATCCTCTCCACCAGGGCCCATTTCGAGATTCAGGCCAGCGCCGATTATTTCTCCCCCCGGGAGGCGAAAAAAAGGAAGAACGAGATTCTTTTCACCTTGAACGCCGGAGGCTCGACGGAGGTTCAGGATTGGAACTTCGAGGTGAGCGACGCCTCGACCAACAAGGTGGTTTACTCGGCCCAGGGCCAAACCAAGCTCCCCAAGAGCCTCAAGTGGAACGGGAAGGGACTTAAGGGAGCTCCCCTGCCGGACGGAAATTACTTGTGCCGCCTGACGGCCCGGGACCTGGCGGGGAACAGCCTCAAAACGGATCCCGTGAGCGTCACCCTCGACAGCCTTCCGCCGGAATTGACCGTGAAGGGCGAGGATAACCTGGTCGATTTCAACTCCAGGAAAAACTACAAGATGAACCTCCAAGCGTCCGATCAAAGCGGGATCCAAAATTGGAGATTGGAAATCACCGATGAAAACGGCGATGTCCTCAAGCGTTTCACGGGGGAGGGGCAGCCACCGAAGGAAATAACCTGGGACGGGGGCACGGACAGCGGAAAGACCGTGGATCCGGGCTCCCTGGTGGACTTCCAATTGACGGCCTTTGACCGCGCGGGAAACTCCGCCGCGAGCGATCCCGCCAGCGTTCAAGTCGATTACCAGCCTCCCACTACCGGGGAGCAGATGACGCTGAATTTAACCACGGTTTATTTTGACGCCATGAGTTCGGCCCTGTCGTCGGACGCCAAAAAGGAAATCGAGAAGGCGGCCACCTCCATCCGCCCCTACCTGAACAAGAGTATTTTGGTGGTCAAGGGCTACGCCGCCCCGGACGAAACAGGGGACCTGCTGGTCCTGTCCCACGACCGGGCCCTGGAGGTCAAAAAGTTCCTGACGAAAGCCCTCAAGATTTCACCGGACGCCATTTTCGCGGTGGGTTATTCGGCGAGGGAGCCGGCCAAGTCCGCCGCGAACCCCGCCGCGGGAGAGACCAAACGCCGGGCCCTCATTTCCCTCACCACCAAACCCTAATTCCTCCCTTTTCCCCGAGGTCCTGGTCCCTCGGTCCTGAAGAAAAGCCGTTTTCCCCGGGGAAATTTTGTTAAAATAGCCCTCAACCATCCCCCCTTTGAGGAGCCGGTTTTTCCATGAAAAAAATCTTCATCCTGCTCCTCCTGGCATTGCTGGTCTTTGGATTGAGCCAATTTTTAATGCGCCGGAACCAAAAAGACCTCCAGGATAAGACCCTCGTCCACCTCACCCTGTGGAATGTTCCCCCCAAATCCCTGCCCTTGGACCGCCAGCTCTGGGAAGAAACCGTCCAACAGTTCGAAAGCGAGAATCCCGGCGTTAAAATCGAGGGAGTCGAGAGGGACTATCAGCCGGAGGAGTTCATCACGGTCATGGCGGGGGGCAAAGGACCGGACCTGGTCAAGGTCTGGGTGGGGGCGATCCAAACCCTCGCCAACCTGGGATTTCTGCAATCCGTGGATTCCCAAATCCAAAACTGGAGCCAAAAGGACTTCATCAAGCCTGTTTTGCTCGAAAGCACCAAGGTGGACGGCCATTTTTACGGAATTCCCGCCGACACCTACTTTTTGTTCCTGCTTTATCGGAAGGATTTGTTCACCGCGGCGGGGCTCAACCCGGAAACGCCCCCTGCCACCTGGGATCAATTGGCGGAAACCGCGAGAATCCTGACCCACCGTGAGAAGGGCCAATATGGCCTGGGATTGGTCCCCAAAACCTGGTATTTCCAGGATTTCGTTTGGCAGGCCGGCGGGGAAATGACAAGGGTCGAAAACGGCAAGGTTCGGTCGGCCTTTTTCGAGCCGGCGGCGGTCCAAGCCCTCCGGTTTTGGAAGGACCTCAAGTGGAAATATAAGGTGCTGCAGCCGGATCCCTTGATGACCGAGGCGGAGCTATTACACTTATTCGCCCTGGGAAAAATCGCGATGACCTTGGGCACGGAAAATCTCCTGCCGTCCCTGATCACCCGGTACAAAATCGACCCCCAATCCTTCGGGATCGCCCCTCTGCCGGCGGGCCCCGCGGGCCGGGCAGCCCATTTGGGAGGGGATGTTTACGTGATCAACGCGACGAGCTCGGACGAGAAAAAAGCCGCCGCCTGGAAGTGGATTGAGTTTGAGCTTTCACCGGCCAACCAATTACGCAAATGGGTCCGGATGCATCAGCTGAAAATGTTCATCTTTCCCGGCGCCTTCAGCTCCGCGACTGAAATCGCCAACCAGCCGGAGTTTAAAATGGTCAAGGACGCCTTGGAAACGGCCAGGGTGGAGCCCCATGTCAACGGCTGGCCCCAGGTCCGGGACCTATTGGACGAGGACCCGCTCCAAAACATATTTTTGGACCAGGACGCCGATCCCCAGCAATTGTTATTGACCTACGCGAAGGAGGCGGACCGGAATATTTTCGCCAAGGTGAAGGGGGCCCCATGACCGACTATAAGCCCTTTTCCATTTATGACGATGACGAGGACAAAAACAAGCCTGTGCCCATTCCGGACGAGCTCAAGGAGGGCCCGGCGAACTTGAACCTGGAAATCGAGGATGTGCCAAGCCCGGAGGATGAGGCGACCCGAAGGGAATTGATGCGTAAATTCGAGGGGGCTACCGCCCCCGGCGGGGGAAGCGGTCCAGCCAAGGAAAAATCCCCATCCGCCTCGATGGAAAACGTCCCCTTCCTGCAGGGACAATCCACCGAGTCCGTCGAGGACCGGGCCAAATCCATGATCCGCAAGCGGCAGGACTCGGGAAAGATCCGGGACCGCCGGAAGGTCGCCTCCATTTTCGACAAACCCATCGAGCCGGACAAATCCATCGCCGCCGGCAAGGCCTTCTGGCACCCGCTCAGCTACCGGGCCCAAACTTTTTGGTTTCTCCTGCCGGCCCTTTTGTTTTTCGGGCTTTTCTACCTCTATCCCATGGTCCAGGGCTTTCAGATCAGTTTGACCCATTACAGCCCCCTGGGCATGAGTGAACCGGTTGGGTGGGAGAATTACCAAAGGGCGTTCCAGGACTCGCTATTCTGGCAAACCGTCGTGAACGCAGCGGCCTTCACCCTCCTGTCCCTGGCGCTGGGCTTTTGGCCCCCGATCCTATTGGCGATTTTGCTGAACGAAATAACCTATGGCAAGGGCCTGTTCAAATTCCTGTACCTTTTGCCCTTCGTGATTCCGGCCG
>Ga0265318_10000551_pt1 | contig 26578 bp, 24 predicted proteins | sample 4821metaG_FD_192431 | JGI IMG/M metagenome (GOLD analysis project Ga0265318, IMG submission 192431) | Rhizosphere microbial communities from Carex aquatilis grown in University of Washington, Seatle, WA, United States - 4-8-21 metaG | ecosystem: Host-associated > Plants > Roots > Rhizosphere >... | reverse complement strand
GCGCGAAGCGCGGGTGGGGGACTTCCCCCTCCGCTCGCTGCGCTCGCCCCTCCCCCGTAAGGACGGGGGAGGATGAGTCACGGCTCGCCGCTGGCGACGATGCGGTGGATGCCTTTGACCAGCGACATGTCGATCTCGAACGTCTTGGGCGGGTTGAGCTGGGCCAGCACGAGCTTCCTGTCCGTCTGGCGCACATATTCCTTGATCAGCGCGCGCGTCGTCGAGCCCGTGGGCTCGCTGCGTTCGCCGAGCTGGACCAGAACGTAACAGCCGCGGCTCGGCGGCCGGCCGGGATGCATGAAGACGAGCTCGCCGTGGCGATAGCGCGGCGCCATCGAGTCGCCATAAACGTAGACCGCATAGGCGTTGGGCACGCCGATCAGGGATTGCGGCCGCGCCACGTTGTCGACGGTCTCGCCGTTCCAATCGGTCTCACCGTCGCTGCCGCCGGCGCCGGTGCCTTTCACCGGCACCATCTCCGGGCCGCTGTAGGAGAGCGACGGACTCATCGAGCGGTAGAGCGGCGAGGCCTGGATGGTGCGGCTCTCGGGGAACTCGCCGTCCTCCCAGGGCCTGAGCATGTGCTCGTCGATGTCGAGCAGGCGGGCGAGCTTGCGGCGCTGGATCTCGGGCAGGAATCTCGGGCTGCCCTTCGTCAGGTATTGCTGGACGTAGGTCTGGTTCATGCCGATCTCGCGCGAGAGCCCGGCCATGTCCAACCCGCGCTCCTTGATCTTCGCCGCCACCAGGCGGCGCGCGGGATCGTCGCGGAAAGAATCGGTCGCCATGTCCTTCACCATAATAGGGAGCATCCTATGACGAAAGTAGGAAATATACGCTTTACAGAATAGGAAATACCCTACATAGTCTCGCGATGCAACCCAACCGGAAGCGAGACCGCCGATGAGCGCCTTCACCCAGCGCATGCAGGACTGCCTTCAATTCATCGAGCGCAGCGTCGCGGAGAACGGCGTCTCGCCGTCGATGCAGGAGATCTGCGCCGGCGTGGGCCTCAGCCCCAAATCCAAGGCCTACGCCTCGGCGCTGGTGCGCTCGCTGGAAGAGCGCGGCGCGGTCAAGCGGTTGCGCATGGCCGACGGCAAGGTCGCGCGCCGGGGTATCGCGGTGATCCGCCAGCGCTGCCCCCATTGCGGCGAGAAGCTCGCCCCGGGCTCGGCGGCGCTCCCCGATTCCGCCCTGTCCAAAGAGGCGGCGTGATGTCCAATTCGGGGTTCACGCTCGAATTCGCCCGCCGCCGCTCGCGGCGCACGGAGCCTTCGCTGCGCACGGCGCTGGTGCGGCTGCTGCGCGCCTCGCTCTCCCGGGAGACGGCGTTCTTCTCGCTGCCCGAGGAGGAGCGCGCGCGCAATCGCGCGTCCGGCTTCGCGCAAGGCGCCATGGCGGGCGCACCCGATCTCGTCTTCATCCATGGCGGGCGCGCCTTCGGGCTCGAGCTCAAGGCGCATGGCGACGGCTTGAGCGACGAGGAACGCGCGGCGCAGGTCGCGCTGCGCGACGCGGGCATGCGCGTCGAGGTCGCGCGCGATCTCAACGAGGCGCTGGTGCGCCTGCGCGAGATGGGCATCCCGCTCAAGGCCGGCGTGTTCCGCGGGCGCGCGGCGTGAGGGGCGCGATGAGGTGGGGGCTGCTCGTGCCGCAAACAGGCGAACGCGACGCCGAGCCGTTCGAGGCGACGCATACGACGCTGTTCGCGCTGCTTTGCGGCTCCCGGGCGATCCGTCTCGCCGCGACGTTCTGCGCCGGCGCGTTCCTCGGATTGGTATTCGGCTTCGTGCTGGGCATCGCAGCGGTGGCCTGGTGGTGAACGGGAGAGCAAACGCGTGAGCAAGCCCAAGCGCAACGTCGGAAACGAATCATCCGCTCTCAAGATCGGCTATGGCGGACGCCCGCCCGTGCTCGAGGCGGTCCACGGCATCGCCGATTCGGACACCAAGGCGCGCGAGGTCGTGCGCCGCAACACCAACCATTGCACGCTCTGCCGGCTGCATCACCTGGGCCATCTGCGCGACCGCGCGGGCGGCGACCTGAAGCTCGCGAGCGTGCGCCATTCGGCCGGCGAGAAGCTGCAGGACGATCATTCGCTCGCGGGGCTGTCGGCGATCCCCGGCTCGTTCAATTCCGGTCCGCGCGGCGGAGGCTACGGCCCGACCGACATCAGCCAGATCAAGATCGACGCCGCAGACCGCAAGAAGAAGGCGCTGCGCGCGGTAGGGCAGTCGGCGCGATTCCTTCTCGAGCACATCGTCATCGAGGACATGACGCTCACCCAGACCGCGCAGCTCATGAGCGTGAAGGACAACGCCGTGCTGCCGGCCTTGCGCGTGGCGCTGGATGCGCTCGCGGCCCATTACGGCCTCAGCCATGCGGCGCGCGCCAGGATCCGCGGCGGCGAAGCGCTGCCGATCCACCCGTTCCAGCAGTTCGATTGAGAGAGTTCATCCTCCCCCGTACTTACGGGGGAGGGGCGACCCCGCACTTGTTGCGGGGGAGCGGTGGGGGAAGTCCCCCTCCGGCGCTTCGGTCCGTACGCTGTCGCTACGGATCCTCCCCCGTAAGTACGGGGGAGGATAAGAAGAACCAGCGCACACGCTCCTGAACATACCTTCTCCAAAACTTCGTCTAAAATCGTCGTCGAAAAAAAACGACAAGCGTGATTTTCTCGATTGACAGGGGGGCCCCCGCCGCGTAGTGTTTTCGTCATGGTGAGTAGATGCGCCTCGCGGACGAAAGTCCGGCGAGGCGTTTTCTTTTCCGCCGTTCACCACCGCTTCCGCCTCTTTCGTTTCGTCGCGAAGTCCCGCGTGGGCCACGCGAGCGCGCGTGGGACTCAAACCAACTGGAGAACCCGTCATGACCAAGAAAGAAGAGTACGTCGATTTCGTCGCCCGCGACGGCGTCACGATCTATCCGAGCCGCAGCTTCGCCGGCCATCCGGCGGGAAGCGTCGTGCGCATGCACAAGAGCCACGCCGACTCCTTCGCGCACCTGGCCGCGAAACCCGCGGATCCGGAGCCGGACGCCGGCTCCGATCGGGAGCCTGCCGGGCAGGAATAAAGTTCCACGAACGAAGCGGCCGCGCACGGCCCGGCTTGCCGGTCTCCCCCCCGAGGCCCGGCTTTTGCCCGGGACACCGAAGCGTGGCGCCGGCGTCTCCCCGCCGGTCCCGGCCGGACACAGCCCTCGCTCTCCGGCCGGGCGCTTCACCTTCGCAGGCCTCCATCTCGAGTTGAAAGGAAACCGCGATGCTTTGGCGGGCGATGCTGCGCGGCACTGCGAGCGGGCTTCTGGCGAACGCGGCTGCGGCCGCGGGTCTAGACGCGTCCTGGTTCGTCATCTATTCGCGCGACAGGAAGCGCGGAAACTACGGCGGCGCGCCGGAGTTCCGCACCTATAGCGAGTTCAAGATCGAGATCGGCGCCGATGCGACGGCGCCGGGCGGCACGTCGTCCGGCGACATCGAGAGCGTCGCGCGCAGCCTGGCGGAGGCCAAGCTCGACGATCTGTGCGAGCTCGCCGAGAACGCGCTTCTGGGCGGGCAGGGCACCGATCTCGCGATCGCCTGCACGCTGAACAGCGCGACCGCGACGCCCACCAGCACCACCGGGCTTTCGCCCGGCATGATGCTGAGCGGCGCGAATGTGAGCCCCCGCGATCCGTTCCTGGCGATCAGGGCGGTCAACGACGACGGCACGGTGACGTTGAGCGCGCCTTATGCCGGCGCCACCGGCACCTATCTTTTCAACGTCGGCTCGTTCGTCGCGCTGTTCGAGAAGATCGAGAGCGTCGACACCTACCCGCGCGGCCGCAGCTTCGACAGCGGCAGCGGCGTCTTCACCGCGCGGGCGACCATGCGCATCAACGGCTTCGTGCACGAGATCTTCGAGCCGGCGCGCGGGCCTTCGCTCAGCGGCATCAACCTCTACCTCGACAGCGTCAACATCTTCGACCCGAACGGCGACTTCACAGGCCAGGAGCCGTTCACCGTCGCGCCCGCGCCACGCACGGCGGGACCGGACGGCCGTCCCGAGATCGTGGCCGACATTGACACCACCCCTTAAGGAGACACGACATGACAGATATCGGCTTCAACTACGTTCCCGCCAACCAGCGCGTCCCGGGCATCTATCCCGAGGTCGAGGGCGACATCCCCGGCCAGCCGCCGCAGTGGACGCTGCTGATCGGCCAGACCCTCACGCCGCAGGCGCAGGTTCCGATCAAGATCAGCTCGGTCGCGGCCGCGGTGCGCCGCTTCGGCTCGGGCTCCATGATCGGCTCGATGGTCGAGCGCTATCTCGCCTCCGACCCGAACGGCACGCTCTGGGTCCTGCCGCTCGAAGATTACGGCACGCAGAACGCCACCGCGGTCGGCGCGACGACCGGCAGTGCGGTACTGGCCGGCATGCCGGGCTTCGCGCAGATCGGCATGACCGTCACCGGCACCGGCGTCCCCACGGGCGCCACGCTCACGAGCTTCAACTCGAACAACAGCACTTGGCTCTTCACCAGCCCTGCCAACTTCACCGGCACCACCGGCAGCGTCTCCGCCACCATCAACGGCACGATCAGCGCCACGATCGGGGCGACGAGCGGAAGCCCCAACCTCACCGGCCTGCCGAACACCGCCGCCAACGGCATGTCGATCTCCGGCACCGGCATCCCCTCCAACAGCGTGATCATGAACTACAACGCGGCCGCCGCCACCGCGACGCTCAGCGCAGGCTTCACCGGAACGACGACGTCCAACCTCACCGTTTCCCTCGGCGGCGGGGCCAAGGCGACGGGCATCATCAATTTCGGCACCGACAGCCACACCCCCAACGAGGACGGCGTACTCTATGTCTACATCGCCGGCCGCCTGGTTGCCGTGCCGGTGACGAAGAGCCTGCCGGTCGCCACCATCGCGACCAACGTCGCGGCCGCCATCAACGGCTATTACGACGCCAACGATCTCGGCCTGAAGACCAGGCAGCGCAACTTCCTCGGCGTGTCGATGCCGGTCACGGCCGTCGCCTCCACGGTCACCGTCAGCAGCGTCACCAGCAACATCGTGACGCTCACCGCCAACCACGTCGGGTACACGGGCAACACGATCGACATCCAGCTCAACTACTACGGCGCCGCGGGCCAGCAGGAGATTCCGGCCGGCATGAGCATCGCCGTCACCGCGATGAGCGGCGGTGCGCTGGATCCGCTCACCAACAGCCTCGATAGCGTGCTGGGCGACACGCAATACGACTTCATCGTCCAGCCCTACACCACGACCTCGGCGCTCAACGACTTCCAGACGCTGATGTCGGACGCGACCGGCCGCTGGTCGCCGCTGCGCAAGGTCTACGGCCACGCCTTCTCGGCCATCTCCTTCGCCGGCAACGGCTCGAACGCGACGTCCTTCGGCACCACCCGCAACGACCGCCACATGACGATCGTCTGCTACGAGAACGGCTCGCCGGCGCCCGCCTACGACGTCGTGTCGTCCTATGCCGGCGCGTTCGCGGCGAGCTCGCGCGTCGATCCGGCGCGGCCGACGCAGTCGCTTCGCGTCGTCGACGTCCTGGCGCCGCACCGCAGCCAGCGCTTCAGCAACGCGACGCGCCAGACGCTGCTCGGCGCGGGCCTGGCGCTGATGGACTACAACCCCGACTACACGTGCAACATCCTGCGCGCGGTCACGAGCTATCAGCTCGACGACAACGGCACGCCGGACATCGCCTACCGCGACACCGAGACGCTCTATACGTTGATGGCGGTCGTGCGGCAGATGACGGCGGATTGGGGCGCGGCCTTCCCGCGCGCCAAGATCCTGGACGACGACGTCGCGTTCGGGCCCGGCAACACCTTCACCGCCGGCCTTCCCGACCAGCCGGTGGTGACGATCAAGAGCGGCAAGGCCGTGCTCGTCGCGTCGTATTCGCGCATGGCGACCGGTAACGCCCAATCGGTGTGGCTGACGGATGTGGATTCGTTCAAGAACGGTGTCATCCTGCAGCGCAACGGCTCGGATCCGACGCGTCTCGACGCGCTGCTTCCGATCGTGCTGGCCTCCGGTCTGCGCGTCACCGCGATGAAGGTCGACTTCGCGCTGCAGGCCAATTCGTAAGCGAAACCTCTTTCCCAATCTTTCCAGCAAGGCGGAAATGTCCGCCGACAAAGGAGTGAACTATGGCCGGACAACGTCTTGGCGGTACGCTTTTCCTCATGATCAACGGCGTCCAGTACCCCGCGCGCGGGGCCTGGGACTACTCGCCCACCCTGACCGGGCGCACCGGCATCGCCGGGCAGGACGGCGTGCACGGTTATACCGAGCGGCCCGTGGTGCCCGCGATGAAGGGCGAGGTGTCGGATTTCGGCGGCATCTCGATCCAGTCGCTGCAGCAGTCGCAGATCTCGGTGGCGACGCTGTCGCTCGCCAACGGCAAGGTCGTCATGGGCTATGACGGCTGGGTCAAGGGTCTCGTCACCTCGGCCACCGAGGACGGCAAGTACATGCTCGAGCTCGAGTTCACGCGCGTCATCGAGCAGCCGACGAGCTCGGCGAACTGACCAGCGCTTCTTCCCTAAGCCGGCGTCCCACTTAAGGAGAAACCCATGGATACCGTTACCCTTGTCCTTGCCGAGCCCATCGCGGCGCACGGCAAGGACGTCACCACGCTCACCTTCAAGAAACCCAACGGCGCCACCATCCGCCGCTGCGGCGCGCCGACCAAGATCCAGCGCGCCGACAGCGGCGAGGCGGTGATGCTGCTCGATATGGACTCCTACGCCCGCTACGTCAGCGAGTGCGCGCAGATCCCCTTGCCTTCGGTCGACGCGCTCTCGGCCGAGGACTTCTTCGCCTGCGTGGGAGTGATCGACGGTTTTTTCGGACAGTCGAAGACCCCGGCAGAAGCTGGGACGGCGACGAGCTCCTAGAGCGTTACCACGCGCTCGCGCTCGCCTATCACGACCTGTCGGTCTTCGACTGGCCGTTCGCCGAAGTGGAACGCGCCGTTCCGGTGATCAACCGCATCATGGAACGCTGGAACCAGGAAAGTAGCTGACATGGCTTCCGCCGTCGCCGCCGGTCCGCTGCCGAACGCGCGCCCGCCCTCCATGCTCGACACGCTCTTCGACGCGCTCGGCAACACGGCTGGGCGCTTCGACCAGCTCACCGGCGCCAGGATCAACGCGCACGCTCTCAACGCCGCGACGACGGCCCTGATCCGCGAGCCTCTGCACGCCGTGGACGAAACCAACGAGAGAGCCCGCGACGCGTATGGTCGGGGAAGGAACGCGGCCTATCTCGCCACCCATCCCCGCGCCGCGGTCCACGCCCTCGACACAGCCTTGCGCAAGAGCGGGCACGGCAGCCAGCTCGACAATTTCTACAACGGCGCGGGCATGGCCACCTATTACGGCCGCAAGGGCTTCGGCTCCGCCGAGGATTTCTATAAACGGTACGACGCTTTGTTGAACGGAAAGTATCCGGCGCAGGGGACCCCGGTCGAGAAAGCCGCGTGGGATGCCAACAAGGCATTCGGAGCAATCAAAGGCTTCATCGACGACAAGGACAAGCTGAAGACGGTCGGCCGGTTTGCCGGCGATCATTGGGCGACCGTCAGGAAGTATCTGAAGAAGCACGACCCCCGCTTGTTGCAGACCTATCGCGAATGGAAGCCCATGATATCGGGAGCCGGGCGCGATTTCTTCAAAGGCGTGAGGTACCTCTCGCACAAATATCCGCTGACCTCGAGAATCCTGATGAAGGCGTCCGAGTACGGCGGAAGGCTGGGCGGGGCGATCGGCACCGTCTCGGGTTGGGCCGACAAGGCCATGAGCCCGATCATGGCCGGCGTCGACATGTACAATCTCTACAAGGACGTCACGGCCAAGAAGCGCGATTGGTGGAAGATCGCCGGCGACACAGGCAAGGGCGTGTGGGACACCTACAGCTCCCTCACGGCGTGGGGCAAGAAGCCTCTCACCTGGTTCTTCACCAAGACCGGCGCGGGCCGGAAGCTCGCGAACACCGGCATCCGCCTGGGCAGGCAATACGCCATGCCATTGGCGGAGAAGTATGTCCTTCCGCTCGGAAGGCGGTACGTCACGCCGCTGCTGGACCGCATCGCCACCCGGTTGGGGGGACGAGCCGGCATGCAGATCATGGAACGCGCCGCTCTTCAGTCGCTGGAACGCGCCGGCATCCAGGCGGGTGAAAAAGCCGGGCCGCGTCTCCTGAGCAATCCCTATGTCGCGACAGCCGCGGCTGTGATCGGCCTCGGCGCCGGCGGCGTCTATGCCTACCGCCATCCGAAGGAGAGAAAGCAGTTCCTCCACGACGCCGGCGACTTCTTCCACAATGTCGGCATCGGTCTGCACGGGACACCGAAAGAGAAAGCGCGGAGCGGCTGGCATCCGTGGGCGGACTATGTCTCGTCGATGCTCAATTTGGGCGGAGACCTGGCGACGCTCCATCTCAAGAAAGCGTCGCAAGATGCGTCCAGCTGGAAACACGCGGTCAACAAGATCGCCGGCCTCGAGCCGCCTCCGGGCGGAAGGGCGATGAGGCCGGAGGATATCTGGCAGAACAAGACCTTCAGGTTCATCAACGACGATCTCATGCCGGCGCTCGATCCCTTGGGCATCTCGCCGCATATGGACGTCGACCAGATGAAGAGCGCTTCGGAGTGGCTGCAGAGTCATCTGCACGCTGCGGCGCCTCGTTCGCGGCCGTCCACGCAGCTGCGCGCGCCGTCTTCCGGGCGCTCGCCGCAGCCGCACCGGCAAGGCGCCGGCAACACGCCCACCAAGACGCAGGCCGAGATTCGCGTGCGTTTCGACAATCTGCCGTCCGGCAAGCGCATCGACACCCGCGCCGCCGGCAGCAGCGCAGTGGCCGAGACCGGCGCGCAATTCGCGTTCTGAGGAACGCGCGGCCCGCGTCTCCCATCTGCCGATAGCGAGAGCATCACGCCATGCGCTGCCCCTTGTGCGGACACGACGACGCTCGGATCCAGGGCAGCCTTCCGCTCGATGACAATTCCTGGCGCAGCGCCGGTTGGGGCTTCATCCGCAACGGCGTGTTTCCCGCCGCACCCAAGCCGGACGCTACGCCGCTGCAGCAGCAGCCGGCTTACAACATGGGAAGCGTGGGCGCGCCGATCCATCATCAAGGACCGGACGGCGGCGTGCAGCCAGTCGATCCCCAAGCCGCGAAAGCGGCCGGTTCCCAAGCACCGGCGCCCAATGTAGCCGGTGCGGTCTCCGCTTCCGCGTCGAGAAGTTCTTCCGGCCCTTCGAACGCGCCGGCAGGCTTGCACTTCGATAAAGCTCGAAAAGAGCCGGTGAAGGACCAGAAGGGTCCGGTCGTCATCGTCAGTCACGTCGATGGTCACAAAGCCGAAGTCACGGTGGATCGGGCGCAGCTCAAGAACGGCGACTTCTCGCCTACCTATCAGCCTGGGAATACGCCGGCGGCGGACCAAACCTCCGCGCATCCCTCCACTCCGCAGGCCAGGCCGCCCGGCGACATGGCCGTATTGAGCCGCAAAGACGGCTACACGACCTCAGTCACGACGGATCCGAAGAAGCTCCAGAATTTCCGGCCTCCCGCTCTGCCGATAGAGACGGTGCGGGACCCAAACGATCCCGTCGTCATCGTGAATCGCATCGATGGAACCCAAGTCACGGTGGATCGCGACAAGTTCAAGAAAGGCGACTTCTCGCTTGATAAGCCCGACCAGCCGCCGCCGCCGCCCAAATATGTTCCGCCGGAAGACCGGTGGGGGCCGCCCAACGCCCAAGGCATTCGGAAACCCTCGTTCCGTCAAATGCAGGATGACTTCGTGATTTTCAGGTCGCAAGCTCAGGCTGCTCACATCCACTACACGGAAGGCCGCGACCCCCCGGATGTCGGGGACGCTATCAATGCTTTCTATGGCACGCCAACGGGGCAATATTTCTTGAGTTTGCCCACGCTTTTCAAGGCGAGGAGAGATTTCGACAAGTATGTGGATCGTGTCGCGTTCACTTATTGGGGCAAGCCGACCGAGACAGCGGACTACGACGAGGAGCGGCTATATAATGATGTGGAGTACGGACACCTATACCTGCCTCCCAGCATGGGCCAGCAATAGCGGCTGAATGTCGTGTGTGGTATGCTGGTTGCGGGCTTTTCGAGAGATTGCCGGGGATGCCGTCTCATATTCGAATCTTCTGGTGGCTCAGCACCGGGGCCGTAGCGCTCCTGGCTTCGGCGAGGATCTGGTTCCTCGTGTTTCCAAGCGCTCACCACTTGTCCATGATGGCGAGATTGCCGCCTGAGCTCCGCGACGCCACGCGACAAGCCGACATCATGGACGCCATCATCTACGTGGGAGGGGGCGGGATCGCGGAATTGGTGCTGGCTTGGTTTGCAGCGTTTCGCCGCGCGAATTGGGCACGCTGGGCCTATGCGGCATTGTTTGTGCTGGGAAAGCTGATGCCTTTTGCGGCACTCGCCATTTCTTTTCATCAACTGGATTTTTCCTTGTTGCTGCCCCCTTCCCGGGGCTGGGGGACGCTCCTGGACTATGCGATCTCGAGTTTGATGCTGGCCGCGATCATCTCGGTTTTTTCGGGGAACGCCCGAGGTTGGTTCGATCGAAATGATCCTCCCATTCGATAGCTCGCAGCCTCTGGATGATACTCCTTGAAGGGCCGGAGACCGGTGGTGAGACGAGCGGCTATCGTCTTTCTCTGTTTGCTCGGAATGGTCGTACCGTCTCAAGCAGGTTCTCTCGAGCGATATGTCGGCCTTTCCTACAAGGCCGCGCGCGCGAAGTTGATCCACGCGGGTTATCGGGCGGTTCCGCTGAAGCATCGCTCTTCGGACGTGTATTGCCGGCATGACAGATTTTGCCGTGTTTATCCGGAAGCGATCGAATGCTCGGATATCGGAGAGGCGCCCTGCCGTTTTGCTTTCCGCGAACGGAAGAGCGGAAAATACATCATCGTGACGACATACGGAGAATATCCGCGGGTGACGTATATCGGCGCGCCCGAATACTACGACGTTGAAGCCATAAAAGAGCGGCGATAGCACCGCGCAACGCCGGAACCCCGCCTGGTCTTCGGCCCCAGGGCGCGATTGCGCACGCGGCCCGCGTCTGCCGATCCGCCGATAGCGAGAACATCACGCCATGCGCTGCCCCTTGTGCGGACACAACGACACTCAGGTCAAGGACAGCCGTCCGCGCGAGGGCAAATCCTGGCAGGACGCCGGTTCGGACTTCATCCGCAATGGCGTGTTTCCCGCCGCACCCGTGCACGCGCCGCCGGACGTGCGCTCGCCGCTGCCGCGTGAACAAGGCGCCGCCAACACGCCCACCAAGGCGCAGGGGGAGATCAGCGTGCGCTTCGACAACGCGCCGGCCGGCACGCGCATCAGCGCCCACGCCAGCGGCACCGCGTTCAAGCTCGACGCCGGCAGCGGCGCGAATTTCCCTATCGGACAGACCGGTTCGGCACCGTCGAACCTTTCGTTTATGGAGAACGTCTCGACGCCGAGCGCCGAACCCGCCGGACCCAACGCCGCTGCGCCCGTCGCGGATCCTTCTGCCGCGCCCCCTCCCGCGCCCCCTCCCGCGGAGGGCGGCAAAGCACACGCCAAGCCTGCGGTGCCGAGCGAGGCCGACGACCTGGCCTATTTGAAGGCCCACAATTTCAAGAACATTCCGACGGAACAGGACTTCCAAAAGGAACTCGAAAGCGAAGGAGGCCGCAACATCGTCACCCAAATGGTCAATGGGCACGTGGCCGTCATGGAGGACGAAAATGGAAAGCCCATCAGGCGTACCGGCACGGCTGAGCCGGATCTGTCGAAGGCACATCCCGAACCGCTCGACATGAAGTCGTTCTACAGGGCGATGCGCCACGTCACGGAAAACAACCCGGGCGCACACAACGTCGTTCAGCAATTCTTCGACAATCGGGTGCCGATCATTCCGCAAGACCCCAAGCAAAAGCCGAATCCGGATCCAAGCAAGAACTACCATTCGACGTACTACCAAATGGGACAGGTCAAGGACGAGCAGGGCAACGTTGTCAATTCTGGACTCGATGCGATCTTCTGGAACCCGGCCGCGGCTCCCGAGGTGTCGAAGATAGACGAATCGGACTTGGAAAAGCACATTTCACCGTCACTCGCCCTTTTGCACGAGATCGATCACTCCATTGCCTACAGGATCTCAAACCTCGGGGCTTGGAATCTGTCACACACGAAAGCTCTGCATAATTACGAAAATCTGGAGGAGAAAAGAGTGATTTCCGGAGTCGACATAACCACTCCGGAAGGACTTGAGGAAGTGAAAAAGATGTTGAACGACAAATCGCCGGAGGCCGTGGAGGGAGCCCTCAAGATACTCCGCGATGAAGATGCCAATAAGCTGGAGAATAAAACCGCCGACATTCTCGGTGAGCCGAAGCGCGTCAATCATCACGCGCCTTACGGCCACGAGTTCGTGATGGTCAACGATCCAAACCAGAGTTAAAGTGATCCGCCGAACGAGAGCGGAAGGGTTGCCGTCGATGCTTCCAAGACTGGTGATCGCGGGCGCGATCGGGTCGCTCTTGCTGATGACGGCCATGGCCGAACCGAAGCCGCTGCCTCGGCTATCCAGCACGCGGTGGAATGCCGTCCTCGACAGGATACGCAGCGCGGACAGGGCCGAGCTGTTCTTCCTGCCTTGGGAGAATTCAATCGTGGCTCGGCCGCTCGATTCGGCGGAGTACGGCGCGCGTTGCCTGATCACCGATCGGGCGGATGTCGGGAAACTTGTCGCGATAGCATCCAGGCTGAAAATCTCCCGCGAGGAATGGGGCAGTTTCGAATCCGTGCTGGAGATCAGGTTTCTGAAGGGCGATCGGCTTCTGTCGAAGATGATGTTCGCCCAGACCGGAGGGCGCGATGCACAAAACGAGCTGATAACAGACGCGTTGGTCGATGGGCGACCCGTGGAGTTATATAAGTTTGCGGTTGATGATATTTTGGCCTTCGCCCAGACGAGAACGTCGGGCGAATCCAAAGGCCAGGGCTGCGCGGAGTTCGTGGAACGGAACAAGCCCTGAGGGACGCCGCCATACCGGGCGAGTTCGATGGCTTCCATGGCGTTAGCCGCTCGCTGGCCGCGGCAGTACGCCATCCCAGGGCCGGGCCTTGAATCCGGCCCGGAAAATGCTCCGCAACGACGCGACGCGAAAGGGTGCGACATGGCTCTCGCCGACGACACGCCCGCGCGGGCGCTGCCTGGTCTGCCCGGCACGATCTCGAACACGCTCCTCGGCCTGGGTGCCGGGCTCTGGAACTTGTACGCGCAAATCTCGCAAGGCCGCCCGGCGGCCCCCGCGCCGGTGTCCGCGCCGCGTTCCGCCAACGCGCCGCCCCGGCATCGGCAGGACGCCGGCAACGTCGCGCACGAGGCTGCGGACGAGATCCATGTGAGTTTCCACAACACGCCGGACAACGTGCGCGTCAGCGGCAACGTCAGCGGCGCCACGCTTCACATCGCTGCCGGCAGGGGGGCGCCGGCCCAGGTAAAGAGCGTTCTCCTGGCAGCGAGCTCGCCCTCCGTCGCGGCGCCCAATGCCGCGTCCAGGCCGGCCGCCGCGCATCAGCAGCAGGCGCCCGCGCCGCAGGCCAAGGCTCCGGGGATTCCCAAGCCTTCGGAGAAGCAGATGAAGCAAGACTTCGAGAAATTCAGGGGCGATGCCACGGGAGCCATGCTGAGCCCGCTCAAGAGGGACGAACCCACGAGCAGCGGCGACGCGGTCGACGATTTCAACTCCTCTGCGACGGGGCAATACATGTTGAGCCAGCCGCCCGATTCGAAGGCGTGGTCCGATTTCCACAAATACGAAGGAGACGTTGCACTCGATCCGCGGCCGTCTCGTTGGGACGGCGCGGACGAGGCCGAAGAGGCGCTGTATGGCGACCTCGGCTACAGGCGCGCTCCCGCCAAGCCTCCGATGAAAGACCTTGGCCACGAGAAGGGCTATTCGAAGAAGGTCACCACCGATCCGAAGGGGCTCAAGGCGCTCGACCGCAAGCCGAACGCGCCGGACGGCACGCCCGCCGCTCCTGCGAAGCCGGATCCGGACAAGCTCAAGGCGCTCGATCGCGGAGCACCGGCGCCCACCGTCGTCCCGGCGGCCCCGGTCCCTGCAAAGGGCGGCATCAAAGCAATCTCGGGCGAATTGAAGACCATCAGCCGGCCGGTGACCAATTTCGACATTTGGGCCGGGAAATTGCACGACCTATGGTACGGCTATCTGGCGCGTCCGGAGCAGTTCTCGCCCACGCGGGACAAGGAGATGCTGGACGACATCAGCCAGCGCGCGCTGCAGATCGTTCACGACAGTCATGCAACCGGCGCGCCGCCCACAGCCGTTGCGGCGAGCATCATGGAGGAGCTCCGCCAAAGACCGACTTTTGGAAAGGAAATTGAAGAAGCTTACGGCGACGGTCTTATACACACGCAGCCGAGGACGATCCCCAGGTTCGGCCCCCCTCCGCCGCCGCTTGTCAGCGATGCGGAGAGAGCCGAGCGCTACTACCAGGAAATCCTCCCCCGGGCCGCGGCCGGACAGCCGATCCAGGCAGAGAAGGGAGAGTCCGGGATCAAGAAAATTTTCGAGCAGGCCAGCAATCCGATGAAGATGGATATCGGCCCCGGGAACATCAATTTCGGAATGGCGTGCTATAACCTGAATCTCTACCTGGCCGCCCACCCGCACGACGACCCGCTGGGTCTCAAGAAATATAAAGGCAACTACCCGGCGCTTTGGGACGACATGACCGGTCCCAACGCGATGACGACCGCCGTCAAGATAACCGCCGTGCACATCGGACAGGTGCAGGACTACTATCGCAAAAAGGACGCCGCCTGGTACGACAGCCTGTCGGACGCGCAAAAAGACATCGCGCTTGAAGCCGGTTATCGGGCTTCGCGCAGCGCACTGGACGTGTACTTCGACCCCAAGAACAAGGAAGGGCTCAAACCCGCCGACCTGGTGGCGGCGAAGCCGCATTTGAATAGAGGCGAGTGGTACGATCTCTTCCACGATCCTCGCAGCCCGTACTTCCCGGCCGTCAAGATACTCAAGGCCCCGCTCGCGGAGGGCGGAGACAAGGGCTAGCCGCCGTCTAGGGCGCCGGGGCGAAGCTCAGGATCCACGGATATTGGAGTGTCCGCCGGTGGTCGCCGAGCACCGGATCGATGGCCGGATCCACATTGCTGTCGAGCCCTTTGGAGTGCAGCAGCTGTATATAGCTTTTCATGGGCCTGATATGCGTCAGCTCGAGCGATTCCCTGCCGGCGGCACGCCAAGTATAGGCCTGGTCCAGAGAAGGAAGGTCGGCGACCGAGTCGGAATACGGGCCCGCCGGACTCCGTCCTTTGAAGCGCAACAGGGCTACCGAGTCTTTCACCGCACGGCCCAGATCTTGAGGTGCGTAGATCATGCAGTACGCGCGGCCCTTGGCGGCAGCCTCGCCGGCTCGCGCGCTTTTCACGGAAACCTGAATGTCGCCGTGCCCCTTGACCTGGACGGTCCACGCGATCGATGACGCGTCCTGCAGCATGCAGTCGGAATCGTTGTCGTCGTCCCAACAGTCCTGCCACCGTATCCGTTCGATTTCGTCGCGCACCCAATCCTGATCCTCCTGGTCTATGCATTCCCGCTGAAACAAGTCCGCGAGCGCCTTCGCCGTGGGTTCGATTGGGAGTTTCGACGACGGCGGGCCGCCGCCTGCCTGCGTGCAGGAAAGCAAGGAAAACGCGACGACGCAGATCGCGGCCGGCTTCAGGCCCCCGACGCCGATTTTTTCGAAAGTTGGATACACGATCCACCTCCGGTTTCAGCATATTGGCAGAGCGCCTGAACGGCAATGAGACGTTGACGTCTCCGGGCCGGGCCGCCAACGGCAGAACGACGACGCCGCGCAATTCGCATCTTCAAGAAACGGAAAAAAGGCGATGGCCTGGAACGACTCTTTGCTGCCCGCGTCCTTTCGCGGCGTGCCCTTCTTCTATGAGGACACCAAGCGCCATGGCGGGCGCAGGCTCGTCGAGCACGAGTTCCCGCAGCGCGACGATCCTTACGTCGAGGATCTCGGCCGCAGGAAGAAAGAGCACCACATCTGCGGCTACGTGCTCGGCGACGACTACATCGAGCAGCGCGCCGCGCTCGAGACCGCGCTCGACGACGCCGAATACGGCACGCTCATCCATCCCTATCGCGGCGCGCTCAAGGTCAATATCCGAACCTGGCTCAGCCAGGAGGTGCGCGACGAGGGGCGCATGGCGCGCTTCGAGATCGACTGCGTCGAGACCGGCAGCGATCCTTCGCCGCTCTCCGCCATCTTCACCTCCGGCGACAGCCTGAATTCCTCGGACGACTCGCTCGACCAGCTCGTGGTTTCCTTCGACGACGACTGGATCGTGGGCGCGGGCGGCACGGTGGCGGCGGCGTCGGACCTGCTCGACCAGCTCGACGACGCGTTCGAGACCCTGATCACCTGGCCCGACATCGACACCGACGCCCTGGCGCCGATCGTGGCCGGCCTCTCCGACCTGGCGACGGACGCGGTGGCGGTCGCGACCGCGATCACCGGCTTCTTCGCGGGCTATGCCGATGCCGCGCTCGCAACCCAGGTAGCGGTCGATCAGACGCTGAGCTCGCGCGGGGCGCAGCCGCTCGCCGATCCGACCTACGGGCTCGCGACGATGGCGGGCTGGGGTGCGACGCTTGCGCCGCCCGACGCCACGCAGTCGGGCTTGAACCAGCAGGCGCTCGTGGCCCTGATCTCGGGCTCGGCGGTCTTAGCGCTCGGCCGCATCTACGCGCAGACCAAATTCGCGGCCCAGGAGGACGCCGACATGGCGCGCGACCAGCTCGCCTCCCTGATCGACGGGCTCGCCACTTCCGCCGCCGACGGCGGCGACGACCGTGGCTTCCTGTCCTGGCAGTCCTACTATCAGTCCGCCGTCGACGACCTGACCACGCGCGCCAAGCAGGCGCCGTCGACGCTCAGCTTCACGATAGGGATCGCGATGCCGGCCTTGGCGCTGGCACAGCGCCTCTATCAGGATCCGTCGCGCGGCGACGAGCTCGTCGCGCGCAACGACGCGCCGCATCCCCTGTTCGTGCCGCCCGCCATCCAGGCGCTGACCTCATGAGCGACGAGGTCCGTCTGATCATCGGTGGCCAGGAATACACCGGCTGGAACGAGATCCGCATCACGCGCTCGATCAAGGAGTGCGCGTCGAGCTTCGACATCGCGGTGAGCGAGCGCTGGGCCGGGGTGGACGGTGCGTGGCAGATCAGGCCGTTCGACAAGGCGATGGTCTATATCGACGGCGACGTCGTGCTCACCGGCTATGTCGAGAGCTACATGCCGTCCTACGACGCGAACGAGCACGCCGTGCGCATCTCGGGCCGCTCGCTCACCTGCGATCTCGTCGACTGCATGCCCGAGATCGGCACCGGACAGTTCAGCGGCTACAAGCTCGACGCCATCGCATCCGCGATCTGCGGCTATTTCGGGATCGGCTTGCGCGTCGAATGCGAGGTCGGCGATCCCTTGCCCGACGCCACGATCGAGAAGACCGAGACGGCGTTCTCCTTTCTCGAGAAGCTGGCGCGGCTGCGCTCGGTGCTCCTGACCGACGACGCGCAGGGCAATTTGGTGATCACCCAGGCGGGCATCAACGGCAGCGCGAGCGCGCTGGTGCAGGGACAGAACATCCTCGCCGCGCAAGCGACGCTGGCCGGCAACGCGCGGTTCCAGAACTATGTCTGCCTGAGCCAGACGCCGGTAAGCCAGGACGGCAGCGACGCGCAGCTCCAGATCAAGGGCACCGCGACCGATACCGGCTGCCCGCGCAACCGCCGCTTCGCCGAGATGGCCGAGCATCCGGCGACCCAGCCGCAGGCGGATGCGCGCGCGAAATGGCGCGCCAAGCACAATTTCGGAATCTCGACCCAGGCGTCGGTGACGGTCGTGGGATGGCGCCAGGCGCAGGCGTCCGGCGATCCCGGCGGCGCGCTCTGGGACATCAATCTGCTGGTCCCCGTGATCAGCCCGTTCCTGGCGCTCAACCGCCAGCTTCTGATCGGCAAGGTCGAGTTCCAGCTCGACGAGCAGGGCGGACGGCGCACCGTGATCACGGTCGCGCCGCAGAATGCCTACACGCCGGAGCCCGGCGGCGGCGGCGGCACGGGCGGCAGCGACGGCAGTTGGAACGATGGACTTTGAACATGCAAGCCGTCTTTGACCGCATGGCCGCGAGAGTGCGCAGCATGGTGACGCGCGGACGCGTGGTAAGCGCCGCGCTCAATCCGAAACGCCCGCTGGTCCAGCTCTCGGGGCTCGCCGGCGAGCAGAAGACTCAGGTCGAGCTCTTCATGCCGATGGGCATGAGCGTCTATCCGACCGGCAACGAGGATCTCGTCCTCTTGCAGGTCGGCGGCTCGCGCTCGCACCTGGTGGCGCTGTTCGCCGATAATCCGGCGCTGCGCATCACCAATCTCCAGCCCGGCGAGTTCGGTCATCGCGACACCAACGGCCAGCAGATCGTTTTCCGCCAGGACCATCTCGAGATCACCTCGCCGCTGAAGATGCAGATCACCGTCACCGGCGACGTCGACATCAAGGTGGGCGGCAACGTCACCGGCCAAGCCTCGTCGTGGAGCCTGAAGGGCGATGTCACCCTCGACGGCAACGTCATCGTCAAGGACGGCACCGTCACCATCAAGGACGGCGGCCTCACCGTCGACGGCAACGTCAGCGTCGACGGCAACATCTCGGCGACGGGCCATATCAGCGGACACTAACGGACGGCGGCCTCGAATATGACCGACATCGCTAGCTTCATCACCCAGGACCCGAAGACGGGCGCCTCCTATATCGACTGGCTCATGAACGGGCCGGACCTGCTCAGCGAAGAGGGCCTCGCGACCGCGGTGCTCATCTCGCTGTTCACCGACCGGCTCGCCGATGCCGACGATACGATCCCCGGCGCTCCGCCGACGGCGAGCAAGGGCCCGCCCGACCGCCGCGGCTGGTGGGGCGACACGCCTGCCGATCCGACGCAGGCCAAGGGGCCACAGGCCTTGACCGGCTCGCGCTTCTGGCTGCGCGCGGGCTGGCCCGCCAGCGACAAGACCGCGCGCCAGATCGAGCTCGACGCGCGCGAGGCGCTGCAGTGGATGGTCGACGAGAACATCGCGCAGAGCATCGACGTGACGACGTGGTGGTGCGCGCGCGACGTGATGTCGCTGCATGTCTCGATCGCGCAGCGCGGCGCCCGGGGAAAGCCCGAGCTGTTCGAGTACGACTATGTGTGGAGCCCGACGCTGGTGAACGCGGGCGATCCGGCGCAGATGGCGGCCGCCGAGTCCGCAATCCTGCTCGAGGCGATGCTCCAGACGGACGGCAAACTCTCGTACCTGACGACGGAAGGCGACAGCCTCCTGATCGACGAATAGGCCATGACCGACTCCGCCATCAGTGCCCTGAGGGGAGCGGACAAGCCGCTCACCGCCGATCTGCGGACCTGCGTCGCGCCCTGCGTGCAGGACGGGCAGAACGTCCAGGCGCCCGCCGCCGCGTTCTCCATCCCTTACGCGGGCACGGCGCCGCCGGCGCCTCTCGGCCAGTTCCAGACCTGGATCGACCGGTCGACGTCGCCGCCGACGCTGCGCATGTATATCGAGCGCATATGGACGGCGCTCTACACGCTGGGCCCCGACGGCACGCTCTCGGCTTGCGCGGCGCTCGCGCTGCCCGCCGACCCGGCCGCGGCGCAGCAGGTCGCGACCAAGCACTATGTCGACGTGCGGTCCGGCGCGATCGGCAGCATGATCTTCCGCGGCACCATCGATTGCTCGGCCGCGCCCAACTATCCCGCCGCCAACGAGGGCGACGTCTATATCGTAGCCAACCCCGGCAAGATCGGCGGCGCGTCCGGCGTCAATGTCGGCACGGCGGCGATGCTGCTCTGCATGGCCGACGCCACCGTGTCCGGGACACAGGCCGCTGTCGGCGCGCACTGGACGATCGCGCAGGGGCAAAATCCCAACCTGGCGCAAAATCCGGCCGCCTCCGCCGCGGACGGCAGCCTGGCGGTGTTCGACGCGGGCTCGGGCCGGCAGTTCGAATCCAGCGGCGTCACGCTCGACACGAGCCCGGCGATGGCCGCGAACAGCGACCTGCGCGTGGCGTCGCAGAGCGCGGTGAAGCAAGCGCTCGGCGGCAAGCCGCTCGGCGGCGACACGCCGGGCCAAGGCAACCTTCTCGCCTGGGACGCAAGGAGCGCGAGCTTCCGCACCGCGCCAGGCCGCGGGCGCAATCTGCTCGTGAATTCCTCGTTCGATCTCTGGGAAGAGGCCACGAGCTACAATTTCGGCATGTCGTTCAACAACGTGCACGTCGCCGATTTCTGGAACGTGGGCGGGATGGGCAGCACCGGCTCCTTCCGGACGGCCAGACGCGTGCCCGGATTTCCGGGCTCGAAAAACGCGATCCAGTTGCAGCGCTATCCCGGCACCATCGACACCAACAACATACGCCTGGGCCAGCAATTCGGCCACGAAGAGTCGCTGTTCCTGCCGGGCAAGCCGCTCGTCCTGTCCTTCGACATCCTGCTCGGCGCGAATTTCACGGGGCGCAACGTGCAGGCCGGGCTGACCTTCGGCACCGGCATCGACGAATATCTCACCCTTTCGCAGATAAGGCTCGGCGGGAACTCCTTCCCGACCGGTTCCGGATCGACCTTGCCCAATGCGGCGGGCGAGAACTCGCTGGGGCAGCTCTATATCAACACGCTGAACGCGCAGCTCCCCGCTCCCGGCTCGGTCGCGCGGGTGGTCAACCAGCCGCTGACCATTCCCGTCAATTGGTGGCCCGGACCGGTCACCGAGGTGGCGCTGGTGATCGATATCGGTCCGTTCTCCGGCCAGGCCGGTGCCGACGACAGCGTCACCATCACCAACGTCAAGCTCGAGATCGGCAACGTCGCCACGCCTTATCTGCGGGAGTGTCCCGAAGAGGAGTACGAGCGCTGCCAGCGCCGCTATCGCAAGAGCTTCCAGCGCGGGGTGCAGCCCCGTGGCGGCGTAGGCCTCAACACTGGCGAGCATCGCGCGCCCGCGGTGGTGGCGGGCACCGGCACGCAGTCGCTGGGCACAATCCGTTTTCCGCCGATGCGCGCCGCGCCGACGATGTGGCTGTACAACCCGTTCCCCGGCGACCTGACGGGCTTCGCGCGCGATCTGACCGCCGGCAATTGCACGTCGACGGCGGTGCAGAAGATCACCGAATCCGGTTTCGAGATCGTGGCCGGCGGCAACGCCGCGACGGCGGTCGGAAACACGCTCGCCATGCACTGGGTCGCCGACGCGAGACTTTGAGAATCAAAACGGCATTCGAGGAACAACAATGAGCGACAGTACCATCACCGCGATGCCGCCTGCGGCGCTTCCGCTGGAGAACGAGGCGGTGCCTTGCGTGCAGAACAACATCAACGTGCAGGCCCCCGCGGCGGCGTTCGGGATACCGGTCATGTCGCCCTCGGCGCCGATGGCGCTGGCGGAATTCCAGACCTGGATCCAGGACCATGACGGCGGACCGACGCTGAACATGTATATCGCCGGCAACTGGGTGCCGCTCTACACCTTCGCGCCCGACGGTACGCTCGCCATGGCGATGCCGCTCACGCTTCAGGCCGACCCGGCGCAGGACAGCCAGGCCGCCACCAAGCACTATGTCGACACCAGGCCCGCCGCGGCGGGCGCGCTGGTCTTCAAGGGCACGCAGGCCTGCAGCGGCAATCCCAACTATCCCGCCGCCAACCAGGGCGACGTCTATGTCGTGGGCTCGGCCGGAAAGATCGGCGGCGCTTCGGGCATCGACGTCCAGGCGGGCGACACGCTTCTGTGCATCGTCAACGGAACGACGTCGGGCGACCAGGCGACCGCGGGCAGCAACTGGGTCATCGGCCAGGGCAACATCGTCGACGCGGTGTCGGGGCCCACCACCGCTGCTTCCGGCAATTTCGTGCTCTTCGACGGCACCAGCGGATTGCTGGTGAAGGACGGCGGCCTCGCGCTCGACACCGACGGCACGATGGCGGCCAACAGCGACAGCCGCATCCCGTCGCAGAAGGCGGTCAAGGGCCAGATCGGCGGCCGGCCGCTGAGCGCAGACACGCTCGGCCAGGGCCAGGGCTGGTTCTGGGACGGTGTCACCGCGAGCTTCAGGGCACGCGACTGCGAAGGCCAGAACCTGCTCGTCAATTCCGCCTTCGACGTCTGGCAGGAGAACACGAGCTACACGCTCCTGACCTCGGTCGGGAAATCCTACGTCGCCGATTTCTGGAAGGCGGCGGCAGGGACCGCGGCCACGAGGACGATTTCGCAGACGGCCGGCATCCGCAACTCGCTTTGGGCCCTCAAGCTCGCGCGCGTCTCGGGCTCCACGGATACCGATCCCTACACCCTTGCGCAGCAATTCGGCGCTCGGGAATCGCTCGCCCTCATCGGACAGACGGTCACGGTGTCGTTCGACATCAAGCCCGGCGCCGACCTGCCGAGCCCGCTTGCGCTCTATGCGGCGGTCTACTGGGGCAAGGGCGTCAACGAGGACGTGTTCGCGAACCCGTCGTCGCCGGGCTTCGCCACCAGCGGCGGCTCGGCGGTGTCCCTGGACCTGTCCGGCCAGATGACGAGCGGATCGGTGACGCGCGTCGTCTCCGCGCCGCTCGCGATATCGAGCGACAGCGGCATCACGCAGATGGCGTTCGCCATCCGCACCGGCACCTATCCCGCCGGCACGGCCGCCGCAGACGACAGCCTGACCATCGCCAATGTGAAGCTCGAGATCGGCACGATCGCCACGTCTTATCTCAAGACCGACGCGAGCGACGAGCTCAGGCGCTGCCAGTCGCGCTACAACAAGACCTTCGCGCAGGCGACGGCGCCGGTGAACGGCGCGGGGACGGGCACCGGCGAGCACCGCATGCCCGCGATCCGCTCGGGCGTGCATGCGCAGAGCCTGGGCACGCTGCGCTTTCCGACCATGCTCTCGCTGCCCACGGTCACGCTGTTCAATCCCAACAGCGGCGGCGCGTCGGGCCAGGCCTGCGACCTGACGGCGGGCGTCGATTGCTCGTCGACCGTGGCGCAGAACGTCGTCGAGAGCAGCTGCGAGATCGTCACCACCGGCAACGCGTCGAGCGCGGCCGGCAACACTTTCGGCGTGCACGCCGTGATGGACGCCAGGCTCTGAGCGCCCGGCTGAGCATCGGACCCGCGAACGCGGCCACGACATTCCCATTCGAGAGATGACGCATGAGTGACAGCACGATCAGCGCCCTGGTCGCGGCGACGCTTCCGCTCACCAGCGAAGCGGTGCCCTGCGTGCAGGGCGGAGCGAACAAGCAGGCGCCGGCCGCGGCCTTCGGCATTCCGGTCGTGGGCAGCGGCACGCCCACGCCCTTGGCCGAGTTCCAGACCTGGATCGACAACAGCCACGATCCGGCGCGGCTCCTGATGTACCTCAACGGGGCCTGGGTGGAGCTCTACCGGATCGCCGATGACGGCACACTGACCGTTTCCGCAGCACTCGTGCTGCCGAGCGATCCGGCCAGCGATCTGGAAGCCGCCACCAAGCACTATGTGGACAGCCGCGCGTCGGCGACCCCCGGCGCGCTGATCTTCAGGGGCATGATCGACTGCTCGACCACGCCGCCGCCCGACTATCCCGCCGCCGATCAGGGCGACTTCTATGTCGTCAGCCATGCGGGCCAGATCGGCGGCACGTCGGGCGCCAACGTCGCCACCGGCGACATGCTGCTGTGCCGCGTCGACGGCACGGCGTCGGGCAGCCAGAGCGGCGCCGGCCTCAACTGGGTCATCATCCAGGGCAAGATCCAGAACGCCGCGGTCGGTCCCGGCACGGCGGTGGACGGCGACTTCGCGCAGTTCGACAGGACCTCCGGCACGCTTCTGAAGGACGGCGGGCTGTCGTTCGACACCGATGCGACGATGGCCGCCGACAGCGACAGCCGCGTCCCGTCGCAGAAAGCGGTGAAGGGCCAGATCGGCGGCAAGCGTCTGTCGTCCGACACGCCTGCGCAAGGCCAGGTCTGGGCGTGGGACGGTCCGACCGCGACGATGCGCACCACCGACTGCGCAGGACACAATCTGCTCGTCAATCCGTCCTTCGAGATCTGGCAGGAGACGACGCAGTACACGCTGAGCTCGTCGGTCAACAAGACCCACATCGCGGATTTCTGGAAGGCGAGCGGCGGCAACACCGACGGACGCACCGTCACGCGCATCGCGGCTTCCGCCAGCACGCGCCCGGCCGTGAAGTTCGCCCGCCAATCTGGCTCCGGCATCGCATATCGCTTCCGTCTCGCACAGCAATTCGAGAGCAGCGAGGCGCTGTTCCTTGCGGGCAAGAACGTCACCGTGTCGTTCGATTTCTTCGCCAGCACGGGCTGCCTCATGAGCAGCGGCCCCTATGTGACGCTGTATTCCGGCACCGGGGTCGACGAGGACATCGATCTGCGCAGCGCCACGCCGAACTTTCCCACGGGCGGCACCAACACGACGAGCGTGTCGCTCGGGTCGGCGACGCACGGCGCCTGGTTCAGGCTCTATGCCGCTGCCCTCTCCATCCCCTCCAACGCGACGGAGCTCGCCGTCGAGATCCATTCCGGCGACTACACCGGCACGGCCGGCAGCGACGACAGCTTCCAGATCGCCAACGTGAAGATGGAGATCGGCAACATCGGCACGCCCTTCTACAAGCCGGACTATGCGCCTGAGTTCATCCGCTGCCAGCGGCGCTACCAGAGCACGTTCTCCGGCAATGCGCCGGCCGACGGCGTAGGCAGCAACACCGGCGAGTTCATGTTCTGCCGCCTCGGCTCCGGCACCGCGGCCGAAGGCGCCTACGTGCCGCTCGCCGGCCGGATGTACGGCGCGCCGGCGGTGACGCTCTACAACCCGGTCGGCGCGGGCGCCGGCCAGGCCCACAACTACACCCATAGCGGCGACTGCACGGCGAGCGCGGCCGATTTCATCGGCGATCACGGCTTCCGCATCACCTGTACCGGCAATAGCGGCGGCGCGCCCGGCGACTGGCTGGGCGTGCACTACGTCGCCGACAGGCGCATCTGACGCGGCCGCCGCGCACACTCCCACATCATTCGAGAAGACACAGATGACCGATGCTCCGATCAGCGCGCTGGATCCGGCGACGCTTCCGCTTTCGAACGAAGACACGCCTTGTGTGCAAGGTGGGGACAACGTGCGCGCGCCCGCCGCGGCGTTCGGCATCCCGATCGCGGGCACCACGGCTCCCACTCCGCTCGCGCAGTACCAGACGTGGATCGACGAGTACACGGATCCGCCGACGCTGAAAATCTATCTCGGAGCGACTTGGCAGCCGCTCTACGCCTTCGACCTCGACGGCGCGATGACGTTCAGCCATCCCGTCGGGCTGGCGGAGGGCGATGACCTCACCGCCGCGCTCATCTTGCGCGGCGTCTTCGATTGCTCGGCCAACCCCGACTATCTCGCCGGCGATCAGGGAGATTTCTACGTCGTAAGCGCTCCCGGCAAGATCGGCGGCGCCTCGGGCATCGACGTCGATGCCGGCGACACGCTGCTATGCCTGGTCGACGGCTCGGCCGCGGGCGACCAGGCCACGGTCGGCATGAACTGGACCATCGGGCAGGGCAATATCGACGGCGCGGTGACCGGCCCCGCCTCGGCGGTCAACGCAGACTTCGCGCAGTTCGACGGCACGACCGGCAAGGTCATCAAGGATGGCGGCCTGTCGCTCGACGTCGACGGCACGCTCGCCACCAACAGCGACGCGCGCGTCCCTTCGCAGAAGGCGGTGAAGACCTATGTCGACAGCGTGGCGCAGGGCCTGGACGTCAAGCCGAGCGTGAAGGCGGCCAGCACCGCCAGCCTCACCCATAGCGGCACGCAGACGATCGACGGCGTCTCCTGCGTCGCGGGCGACCGCGTGCTCGACAAGAACAATTCGAGCGCCGCGCTCAACGGAATCTGGATCGTGGCGACCGGCGCGTGGACCCGCGCCGCCGACATGGACAGCTGGAGCGAAGTGCCCGGCGCGTTCTGCTTCGTCGAGCAGGGCACGGTGAACGGCAACACGGGCTGGACCTGCACCTCCGATCAGGGCGGCACGCTCGAGACGACGGCGATCACCTGGACCCAGTTCTCCGGCGCGGGCACCTACACGGCGGGCTCCGGCCTGTCGCTCACCGGAATGCAGTTCTCCGCAGTGATCGGCAGCAGCGGCGGCAGCGAGGCGTGGAGCACCGAACTCGACGCGCTCGCCGCGCTCGGCACGACGGGTCTCGTCGCACGCACCGGCGCGCATACCTATGTCCCGCGCGCCATCGCCGTGCCGGCGGGCATGTCGATCAACAATCCCGATGGCGTGTCGGGCAATCCCACGCTCCTCCTCGCCAACGACCTGGCGGCGCTCGAAGGACTGACC
>Ga0265318_10000549_pt1 | contig 26612 bp, 23 predicted proteins | sample 4821metaG_FD_192431 | JGI IMG/M metagenome (GOLD analysis project Ga0265318, IMG submission 192431) | Rhizosphere microbial communities from Carex aquatilis grown in University of Washington, Seatle, WA, United States - 4-8-21 metaG | ecosystem: Host-associated > Plants > Roots > Rhizosphere >... | reverse complement strand
GTCCTTACGGGGGAGGTGGCGCGCAGCGCCGGAGGGGGACTTACCCCCTCCGCCTCGCTTCGCTCGGCACCTCCCCCGCTGAAGCGGGGGAGGATGGGAAGTGATTTTATCCAAAGCACTAACAGCCCGTTCGGGAAATCGGCCTATTATGGGTCCCGGTTTGAACCGGGCCAACGGAATGAAGAACGCATCTTATGCAGCTGCGCTCCTGTGCACCGCGGCGCTCGCCATCTCCTCATCGTCCTTGGCCGGGACCGTTCCGGGCTGGCCTTCGTATCTCGCCATGGGGGCGATCGGCGGCCCCGACGTCACGCCTCCCACCCTCACCTCGCGCGGCAGCAATGACGATTTCGGCGGACGGCCCGTCGATGCCGTTTTCAAATATGCGGGCGCGAACGGCAATGGCGATCCGGGGACGATCGATCCGCCGACCAACGCGACGCGGATGACGGGCGACCTCACGATCCTCAGCGGTCTCAACAACCACGCGATGCGCGTCGCGATCGTCGAATACACCGCCCAGATGAGCGGCGGGTTCTCGCTCGCCGACTTCTCGAATTCGCCCGACGCCGATCCGGCGAGCGGCGGCACCTATCTCATGGCGCGGCATTTCATAAGCCTGGCGTCTGATACGATCGCGCTGAACGACCAGCCGGTCGCCTATGGCGGCGCCGACTACTACGGATCGCAGATCCTCAATCCCGATCTGCTGGGCGTCATCGAGCAGGGCAGCTTCATCGCCAATGTGAACGGCGCGCTTCCGGCGAAGGCGGTCGACACGGCCGTGGACGAGGCCTTGTGCTTCCTGACGAACACGCGCTCCTATTTCAACACCTCCAATCCCAATGGCCTCCAATCGGCTCCCTATCTCGACAAGAATTACACGGGCACGCCGGTTTCGATCCTGGAGCAATTGCTCGCGGATACCTATCCGGTGTGGAGCATCGACAGCGCGTCGGACCCCTATTGGAATACGGCTGTCAACAATCTGATCGGCGGGACGGGCACCAGTTACAGCCAGGTCGGCGCCTGGTTCAACCAATGCGCCGCCCATCCGAAATACGACCACACGCTCTATAAGCGGCCGGACTTCCGCAGCGGTTTCGAAGGCTGGGTCGAGGCCAACGACTGGCTGATCCGGACGTTCTCCGCGCAGGGCAAGGTCACATTCGGTTGGCAGGACAATATGTGGGCGGCGGGCAGCGGCTTTTGGCTGCACGCCGATCTGACGGAGCCCCAGATCGCGAGCGCCTATTCGAAGCCGGTGTCGAACTGGCTGAAGACGAACGCCCCCAGCGCGATCAGGAGCGGTGCTCTCGGCGCGTACTATGCACCCGACTATTTCGTGTTCGACCGCTACGAGTCCGACGACAGCGCCGCGCCCGATCAGGCGACGCTCTACAACGCGCGCGCATGGGACAACTACCTGATGGCGGTCGGCCTGGTCAGCAAATCGTTCGGCGGTATCCCGGTCATGCTTTGGCAGATCCCCGGCTCGCACATCCCCTATGTCGGCGAGGCCCACCCGGAGCTCTACAACAAGACCGACGGCCTGTACGTGTTCAGCACCGCGCCCGTCTATTTCTTCGGGGACAAGAAGCTGGCGCCCGACCTCGGCAACATCATCGCGGGCCCCGGAACCACGACGAACGGCGCCGTGGGCAACTACGCGATGAATTGCGGGGAGTACAATTGCGCCGGCGGCTCGGACTATCAGCAATATCTGCTTGCCTACAAGGGACAGCCGGACAATTTCGATTGGGGCCGGAACAACAAGAAGCTCGCTTTTGCCGCCGGCAAGGCGCACGTGTTCGCGATCCTGTGGGGCGGCGGCAACACCACCAACGTCATCAAGAACTTCAGCAACACCGACGACCACGGCTGGCTCGCCGGCAAGATCATCGAGTATTACAAGAAGCCGGTGATGTTGCCGAGCAATTGACCGTCTCCTCTCCCCTTGAGGGAGAGGACGCAAAATCTTGCACTTAGCGGAGCGTGAGCGCAGCTAAGTGCTTAGATTTTGCTGGTGAGGGGAGATTGCTTCGTAGAGCCGGACTCACCCCTCACCTGAAAAATCAAGGGCTTGGTCTTCGCTTCGCTCAGCCCAAACCCATGATTTTTCTTCCTCTCCCTCAAGGGGAGAGGACAGAGCGGATCATCTTCGCCGTCTGCGCACACCCGAACAGCGCCGCGAACGAGCCGAAGCGCGGGCCCTGGGTCTGGCCGAACAACACCTCGTAGATCGCCTTGAACCAGTCGCGCAGCGGCTCGAACTGGTGGCGCTTGCCGACCTCGTAGACCTCGAACTGCACTTTCTCCGCGTCGCGCTCGTCGCCGAATTTCTCGAGCACGCCCGCGAGGTCCTCGAGCGCGGCGCGCTCCTTGTCCGTGGGCGCACGGTACTTCTTGGTCGGCTTCACGAAGTCTTCGTAGTAGCGCAGCGCATAGCCCACGAGACGGTCGAGCCCCGGATTGTCCTTTGGGTTCGCGCTCGGCGCATAGGCGCGGATGAAGCCCCAAAGAAGATCGCGGTCGTGCGCGTTCGACGCGCTCACCAAGGTGAGCAGCAGCGCGAAGCTGACGGGATAGGTCTCCGCGGGCGGGTTGCCGCCATGGATGTGCCAGATCGGGCTCTCGAGCCTGACCGCCTCGTCGTTCGCCGCGTGGTATTCGCCGAGCAGCTTGATGTAGTCGTCGACGTCGCGCGGGATGACGTCGAAATAGAGCTTCTTGGCGGATTTCGGATTGCGGAACATGAAGAGCGCGAGGCTCTCCGGCGGTCCGTAGGTCAGCCACTCGTCGATGGTCAGCCCGTTGCCCTTGGATTTGGAGATCTTCTGGCCGTTCTCGTCGAGGAACAGCTCGAAGACGAAATGCTCCGGCGGCTCGGCGCCCGCGATGCGGCAGATCGCGTCGTAGAGCCCCTGGCTCGGCAGATGGTCCTTGCCGTACATCTCGTAGTCGACGCCGAGCGCCGCCCAGCGCATGCCGAAATCCGGCTTCCATTGCAGCTTGCAGTGCCCGCCGGTGACGGGGACCGTTTCCTCGCTGCCGTCCTCCTCGATATAGGTGATCGTGCCCTTCGCCTCGTCGCGCGCGACCACCTTCGCGAGCAGCACCTTGCCCGAGCGCGGCGAGACGGGAAGGAACGGCGAATAGGTCTGCTGGCGCTCCTCGCCCAGCGTGGGCAGCATCACCGCCATCACGCGGTCGTATTCGCCAAGCACGCGCAGCAGCGCCGCGTCATAGATGCCCGCCTTGTAGAACGCGGTCGCGCTTCCGAACTCGTAGTCGAAGCCGAAGCGGTCGAGGAACGCGCACAGCCGCGCGTTCATGTTGTGGCCGTAGCTCTCATGCGTGCCGAAGGGATCGGGGATCGAGGTCAGCGGCTTGCCGAGATTGGCTGCGAGCATCTCCTTGTTCGGCACGTTGTCCGGCACCTTGCGCAGGCCGTCCATGTCGTCGGAGATCGCCAGCAGTCGCGTGGGCACGTCCGACATCGTCTCGAAGGCGCGGCGCACCCAGGTCGTGCGCGCGACCTCGCCGAAGGTGCCGATATGCGGCAGGCCCGACGGCCCGTAGCCGGTCTCGAACAGGACTTCCTTGACCGGCTTGCCCTCTTTCGCGCGGCGTTCGAGGCGCGCGACGACCTTGCGCGCCTCCTCGAAGGGCCAGGCGCGCGTCTCCTTCGAGAGCTCGCGCATGTGTTGGGAGGGACCGGAACTCATTGGAAAAACTTAACCTTAAGCGTTTGGAAAGGCCGGCGAAGCTAGTCTTTGGCGAGGGATATCGTCAATGTCGGTTGCACAGGCCAAGCCGAACGGGCAGGCGCGCGCGGTCTTCGCGGGGCGCATCGAGATCCTTTACACGCTCGGCCGCCACTATCTTTCGCTGCCTTTCGCCGTGCTCTGCGTGCCCGTCACGCTCTTGGGTGCGCGCAATCCGGGCTGGCTTCCGCTCATGCCGATGGCGCTGCAGATCGCCGTCGTCGTCGCCGCCGAGCAGCTCACCACCGCCTATCGCCGCCGCGGCCTGAAGAGCAACCCGCAGTTCTGGGCCAACCGCTACACCTTCGTCTCGGCCATCGCGGGCGCGACCTGGGGCGTCGGCGCCTGGTACTGGTTCGTGCCCGGCTCTTACGCCGCGCAAGCCTATCTGGCGCTCGCCTTCCTCGGCATGACCGCGACCGAGTTCATCGCGCGCTCGGCGCACCGCCCCGCCTATCTGGCGCACGCCACCTTCGCGCTCACCCCGCTCGTGTTCCTGTTGCTGCGCGAAGGCGGCGTCTATGCGGTGATGACGGCGGTCCTGATCGTGCTCTTCACCGGCGTGCTCTACACCTACTGTAACGGCATCGTCGGCCTGATGGACGAGTGCCTGTGGCTGCGCGACGAGAACCGCGATCTGATCGACAATCTCTCCAACGAGAAGCAGGACGCCGAGCACGCGCGCGACGCCGCCCTGGTCAGCGCGCAGGCGAAGTCGGTGTTCCTGGCCAATATCAGCCACGAGCTGCGCACGCCCCTGAACGCGCTGCTCGGCATGGCGCAGCTGCTCGACCGCGCCGAGCTCGCAAAGCCCCATCGCGACCACGTGAAGGTGATGTTGGAGGCCGGCCGCGCGCTGCAGACCTTGCTCGACGACGTCATCGCGCTCACCCGCGCCGACGACGACCGCGCGCGCGAGGAGGACTGCGATCCGGCCCAGGCCGCGCGCGCCGTCGCCCGCCTGCTCCAGCCGCGCGCCTGGGAGAAGCATCTGCGGCTCAGCGTCACCGCATCCGCAGGGCTGCCGCGCGTCGCGGCCGATGCCAGGCGCATCCGCCAGGCGCTGCTCAAGCTCGTCGACAACGCGCTCAAATTCACCGATCACGGCGGCGTCGAGATCGGCGTCGAGCGCCAGGGCGAAAACTTCGTGCGCTTCTGCGTCACCGACACCGGCCACGGCGTGCCGAAGGAGATCGCGGGCAATCTCTACACGCCGTTCCAGCCCGGCGACTCCTCCTATGCGCGCCAGCAGCAGGGCGCGGGGCTCGGTCTTTCCGTCGTCAAGCGCGTCGTCGAGGCGGCAGGCGGCGCGACCGGCTTCGAGAGCGAGCCCGGCGAAGGCGCGGTGTTCTGGTTCACGCTTCCGGTCTCGGGCACCGCGCACGCCGCGCGCCCGCAAGCGCCGCAGCCCGCCGCCGACGCGCTGCCCGCGCCCACCGGCCTGTCGCTCCTCATCTTCGCGCATGACGACGTCGCCAACCGCCAGCTCGCCAATCTTCTCGAGCCCTTCGGCAACGACATCCGCTTCGCGCTTTCGACCGCCGACGCCGTCGTCCAGGCCGGGCGCGGCGATTTCGATGCGCTTCTCGTCGCCGCGTCCGACGCCGACACGCTGGCGGCGGCGCCCGGAAGCAAGGCGCCGATCCTCGCACTTCTCAAAGGCGGAGAGCGCGCGCCCGCCTGCGCCAACGAGCTTCTTCGCTGGCCGCCTTCGGCTTACGAGCTCTATCGCGCGCTGGGCGCGATGCGCGAGCGCGTGGCCAAGGATGCCGCGCCCGAGCCGCCGCCGCCCGAGAGCACCGCGGCGATCGACGCGTCGGCTTTCGCGGCTCTGGAGAAATCGGTGGGCCTGCCCACGCTGCTCGAGATCCTGAAGTCCTATATCGAGTCCGCCGAGAAGCTCTGCGCCGCGCTCGGCGAGGCGAGCGACGATGCCAATTGGCAGGAAGCCGTGCGCCTCGCCCAGGACATCGCCGGCAGCGCCGGTGGATTGGGCCTGACCGCGATGACGGCGGCGGCACGCGGCTTCGCCCAGGCCGCCCGCGACGGCGCCTCGGCGCACGAATTGCGCAACACCGCCCAGCTCATCGTCTGGGAGCACGAACGCGTGCGCCGCTCGCTGACCAACCTCTATCCGGACATCGCGGCGTGAGGCGGACTCGCTGCTCTCACCCTTCGACAAGCTCAGGGTGAGGGCCGGAGCCGACTGCCGCATTCCCTCATGCTGAGCCTGTCGAAGCATGAGGGGCAGCCTCGCTGATGAATGCCAGATGAATTCGGGCCTCCGCTAGCGTTCAGGTCCGCCGACCCATGATCCACGCCATCGATGAGCAGCGCTGTTCGCTCGAACACGCCGATGAAAAAGGGAGTGCATCCAATGAATGCGATCACGAAATTCGCGGCCAAGGCCGCGCTGGTTGGAGGTCTCGCGCTGGCGGGCCTTGCCGCGACCACGCCCGCCGATGCCGGCGTGGCGGTCGGCATCGGTATCGGCGGCCCGGGCTATGGCGGGCACTATTGCTACAACCACCCGCACCGTTGCGGGTACCGTGCGGGCTACTACGCCGGTCCGCGCATCGGCGTCTTCTACGGCGGCCGCGGCTGGTGGGACGGCCACCGCTATTGGGGCCACCGCGAACGCTTCCACGGCGGCTGGCGCTACCGCTAAGCGCGGTTGAAGCCTTAAGAAACAGCGGCCCTCGCCATCGCGCGGGCCGCTTTTTCCATCTTGAGCCCAGTCAAGCTCACCCTTCGACAGGCTCAGGGTGAGGGGCGGAGCAAACAGCTCATTGCATCATTCCCTCATCCTGAGCTTGTCGAAGGATGAGGGGCGTCGCGGGACCGCGCGGTCTTTGCGAGTCCCGGCAACAGAGAGTATTCGCCGCGTATGAACGCTTCCTTCTTCGCGCGACGCCAGCCCTTGAGCTGCCGCTCGCATGCGATCGCGTCGGTCAGTCTTTGGAATTGATGCGACCAGACAAGCTTCACCGGGCGGCGGGAAAAAGTGTAGCCGCGATGGCGACCGGTATCGTGCTCATGCACGCGAGCGTTCAGCTCTTTGCGCGTGAGGCCCACATAATAGGAGCCGTCAGCGCACAAGAGGATGTAGACATAGAACGACCCGGTAGAAGGCAGAGGCATCGTCAAATTCCGGTTCGCTTATAGCAGGTTATAAGCAGTACATAGCACCCTCACCCTGAGCTCCCTCATCCCGAGCTTGTCGAGGGACGAAGGGTGAGAGCGCAGTCCTCGTCAATCGTTCGAGACACCCTTCATCCTTCGACGGGCTCAGGATGAAGGAATGGGAAAGCTTCACTTCCCTTCTCGGGCCCAACCGGCATAGTAGTACAAATGCCGAACGAATCCTCTCGCGCGCTGGATATCCCCGCCCTCGTCCCGGCCCCCGGCGGCGCGATGGTGTGCGCGGCGGACGGGACTTGCCGGCGCGTCGGGATCGACGAGGCGCGGGCGCTGTTCCGGTCGGGCGAGGTGATGGTGGCGCATGCGGCGTTCGTGGGCGGGCGGCTCAAGACACCGCCCGCGGCGGCGCTGTTCGATGTGCTCGAGCTGTTCGCCTTCGCGCGGCCGGGCGCGCCTTGCGTGCCGAGCCCTCTCGGGCTGGCGCGCGCGCTCGGACTTCCCCTGCCGCAGACGGCCGAGGACGCGGCACAGGCGCTGCGCGACGCGGCTGCGCTGCTGCTGGGCGAGATCGGCCGCGAGACGCGCGCGCTCGCCGAGACGATGGGACGCTTCGGCTGGCGCTGGTCGCCGCTCATCCTGGCGCGCATCGGCCCCAGCGACGAGAAGCTCTCGCCCATCGCGGGGATGGAAGCATGGCGCGGGCTGCCGTCCTGGGACGACGATCCGTACCCGGACAAACCCGGCTCGCTGCCCGTCTCGGCCGAGGAGGCGCGCGCGCGGCTGGCCGAGCTCGTGAGCCCTGCCGGCGAGACGCGCCCGGAACAGGCCGCCTATACCGAAGCCGCGTCCTATGCGTTTCTGGAACGCGAACGTGTGGGCGCGCCGCGCGTGGCACTTGTGGAGGCAGGCACCGGCGTCGGCAAGACGCTCGGCTACCTCGCGCCCGCGTCGCTGTGGTCGGAGAAGAACGGGCCGGGGCTTTGGATCTCGACCTACACCCGCAACCTGCAGCGCCAGATCGTGCAGGAGATCGCCCGCCTCTATCCCGATCCGCAGGAACGCAACGAGAAAGCCGTCGTGCGCAAGGGCCGCGAGAACTATCTCTGCCTGTTGAACTTCGAGGAGGCCGCCAAGCGCACCGCCTTGGCGCCGGGACAGCGCGCGGTCGCGCTCGGCCTCGTCGCGCGCTGGATCGCCGCCACGCCCGACGGCGACATCTCGGGCTACGGCTTCCCGGCGTTCCTGGGCGCCTCGATCTCGTTGCGCGAGATCACCGACCGGCGCGGCGAATGCGTCTATGCGGCGTGCCCGCACTATCGCGCCTGCTTCATCGAGCGCGCGATCCGCCGCGCGCGCCATGCGCCCATCGTCGTCGCCAACCATGCGCTGGTGATCGCGCAAGCCGCCCAGGACTGGCTCGGCACCGACGAGACCAACGACGCGCCCGCCGAGCGGCGCGTGCGCTATGTCTTCGACGAAGGCCATCATCTCTTCGACGCCGCCGACAGCGGCTTCGCGGCGCTGGTCTCGGGCGCCGAGATGGCCGATCTGCGCCGCTGGATCCGCGGACCCGAAGGCCGCGCGCGCAGCCGTTCGCGCGGACTCGAAGAGCGCCTGAAAGACCTGATCGGCGACAGCGAGGAAGCGCAGTCGGCGCTCGACGAAGCGGTTTCCGCCGCGGGCGCGCTCGCGGGCGAAGGCTGGATGTCGCGGCTTCACGGCGGCGGCGCGCGCGGGCCTGGCGAAGTGTTCCTCGCCGCCGCCTACCAGCACGTGCGCGCGCGCACAGAGAGCGCCGACGCGTTCTATTCGCTGGAAGCCGACATCCATCCCGTGGGCGAGGACACGATCGGGGCTGCGCGCGAGCTCGGCCGCGCGTTCAAGCGGCTGGCGGGGCCGCTGCTGCGGCTGGCCTATCATCTGCGCAAGCAGCTCGACGACAAGACGAAAGAGCTCGAGACCTTCCAGCGCGCGCGCATCGACGCGGCCGCGCGCGGGCTGGAGCGGCGCTCCAAGCTCATCCTTCCGGCCTGGATCCAGATGCTCGACCGGCTGGAGACGGGCGAAATCGACGACGAGTTCGTCGACTGGTTCCAGCTCGAGCGCGAGGACGGCCGCGACGCCGATGTCGGCCTCGAGCGGCACTGGGTCGATCCGACGATACCGTTCGCGGGCGAGGTGCTGGCTAACGCGCATGGCGCGCTGATCACCTCGGCCACGTTGCGCGACGCGGGCGAAAGCGACGATTGGCAGAGCGCGGAGGTGCGCACCGGCGCCTCGCATCTGCCGGAGCCGCCGAAACGCGCGAGCTTCGGCTCGCCTTACCGCTACTGCGATCAGTCGCGCATCTTCATCGTGCGCGACGTCAACCGCCGCGACGCCGACCAGCTTGCGAGCGCCTATCGCGAGCTGTTCCTGGCATCGGGCGGCGGCGCGCTCGGCCTGTTCACTGCGGTGCGCGCGTTGCGCGCCGTCGAAAGCCGCATCGCAGCCCCCTTGAGCGAGGCCGGCGTCACGCTCTATGCGCAGCATGTCGACCGGCTCGACGCCGGCGCGCTCGTCGACCTCTTCCGCGCCGAGGAGAACGCCTGCCTGCTCGGCACCGATGCGCTGCGCGACGGCGTCGACGTGCCGGGACGCTCGCTGCGCCTCGTCGTCTTCGACAAGGTGCCGTGGCCCAAGCCCACGATCCTGCACAAGGCGCGCCGCGCGCGCTTCGGGAAGCACTATGACGATCTGCTCGCGCGGCTGCGCCTGAAGCAGGCGTTCGGACGCCTGATCCGCGGGGCACACGACAAGGGCTGTTTCGTGATCCTGGAAAGCGCCGTGCCCTCGCGCCTTCTCGCCGCGTTTCCGCAGGACGCGCCGGTGAAACGGTGCGGATTGAGCGAGGCGATTGGGGAAGTGAGAGAGTTTTTGCGATAGCGGCGAAACCCTCATGCTTCGACAAGCTCAGCATGAGGGAATGCGGCAGCTCGCTCAGCCCCTCACCCTGAGCTTGTCGAAGGGTGAGTTCGCCTAGGCGTGATCAATGCCCCGCTTTCGTCTCCGCCACATAAGACGGATTGAGCGTGCCGAGCTTGGTCGCCACGGGAAGCAGCGTCGGATAGAACTGCACGAAGGTCGTGTCGGCGGCGGCGTGCTGCTGATGGCAGGAATAGCACGAGGCGGTGGTCGGGATCATCTCCGCCGGCTTGTCGCCGTCGAAGCCGAAGAACGCCCAGCCGCCCTTGAAGCGCGCGGTGTCCTTCACATGCGCCTCGATCCCCATGACCTCCCCGGTCTGAACCAGACCCCGCCTGGCGATCGACACGTTCCCGGCGCCGACGCGGCCCTCGAGCAGCAGCACCGTCTTGTCGGGCCACACGCCGGTCTTCAGGAACGCGTCATAGGCGGCGCGCGGCACGAACACGTTGTTGAACATGTGATGGTCCGGCGCCGCAGATCCTTCGCTGTAGCTCATGTCCAGACCCGAGCTCAGGAACACCCATTCGCGGTAGTCGGCGGGAAGGATCATCTTGCCCGACGCGTCGTATTGCGGCGCGGACACGTCCAGCTCGCCCGCGCCGCCCAGCAGCACGAGCGCCGTGGCCGCGCCGGCGATCACGTTAAGAATGTAGAGCGATCTCATCGTCGTCGTCCTTTGCGATTGGAGCGGCAAAACGGCTGCGATAGGCGCCGGGCGTGACGCCGAAGCGCCGCTCGAAGGCGCGGCGGAACGCGTCGTCGCTGGAGAAGCCCACCGCATGAGCGATGCCCGCGAGCTTGTCGCGGCCCGCCGCCAGGCGCAGGCGCGCCTCGTCGAGCCTGAGCCGCTCGACATAGACCGCGGGCGGCGCGTGGAACGCGGATTTGAAGCGGCGCGTGAACTGGCGGCTGCTGAGGCCGGTGCGCGCGGCCATGTTCTCCACCGACCAATCGGCGGAGAGATCGCCCACGATATGCGCGACCAGCTCGGAGAAGCGATCGCCGGCGCGCGTCTGAAAGCGCAGCGGCTCGGAATATTGCAGCTGCCCGCCCGAGCGCTTCATGTAGACGACCATCTGCCGCGCGGCGGAAAGCGCGAGCGCGGTTCCGTGATCCTCCTCGATCAGCGCCAGCGCGAGGTCGATGCCGGCCGTCATGCCGGCCGAGGAGTAGAACTTCCCATCGCGGATGTAGATCGCATCCGGCTCGATCTTCACTTTGGGGAAGCGCCGCGCGGCATCGGCGGCGTGGTACCAATGCGTCGTCGCGCGGCGGCCGTCGATGAGGCCGCTCGCCGCAAGCCCATAGAGTCCCGTGCACACCGAGACGACACGGCGCGCCTTGGCGCCATGCTCGGCGAGCCATTCGGCGACGATCGCGTTCGTCTTGTCCTCGCGCAGGCCCGGACCGCCCGGCACGACCACCGTGTCGAGCGCCGGCGCGTCGCCGAGCACGACGTCGGGCATCAGCCGCAATCCGGACTCGGCGATAAAAGGTTTCGCGCTCACGCCGATCACATGCGTCGCGTAGCGCGTCGAGGCTTTGCGCCAATCGGCGCCGCCGGCGATATGGAACGCCTCGAGCACGCCGGTCAGATCGAGCGCTGCCACGCCGTCGAAGCCCAGAAGGCCGATATGCTTGAGCCGGTCCGCCATGCCCGGCTTATAGCGCGTTGCGCCCCTGTCCCTTAGGACGTTCTTCCGGCAAATCCGGACATGTCGCTCCAGTCCTGGCAGGACGGCGCGCCAGTCCTGGCGGCGGCGGCGGGCCAGACCCTAGAGTACTGGCTGTTTTGACGGAATCGCGGCCCCCCATGCTTCGACAAGCTCAGCATGAGGGAATGCGAGAGGGTGCGCGGTGTCTCATTCCCTCACCCTGAGCCTGTCGAAGGGTGAGGGCCGCGAGTCCGTCCGAACACGTTGTGCTCTGGGCTGAGCAGAAAAGGGGATTCCCATGAAAACGCTGATCTTCGTTGCCGCCTTGCTGCTCGCGCCGGCGGCGCAGGCCGAGGAGCATCTCGTCATGGCGCCGTATCCGGCGTCCGTGCCGTGGAAGAACATCACCGACAAGCACAACGACGTGCAGACGCTGAAGGAATGGATCCCGGCGGACCAGAACGAAGCCGCCATCAAGGACATCCTCACCGAGCAGATCTTCCGCAACCTGAAAGGCCGCGACCCGTCGGACTTCGTGAGCGACTTCCTGCGCCGCATCGGCGGCGCCTGCGCGCGCGTGCGCGTGAACGGCCCCAAAGCTGGGACCGAGAACGGTTATCGCGTCGCCTATGCCCAGGCCTATTGCTCCAACCAGACCGGCGCGAACATGGACGTCGACATCTTCGCCAAGGCGATCGCGGGCCGTGACGGGCTCTATATGGTCCAGCGCGAGTTCAGACGCCCGGCGCAGCCCGGCGGGGTGCCAGGCGTCGCGGAGTTCTCCAAGGACCAGCTCGGCGAGATGAACGCGCGGATGAAAGCGCAAGCGGCCGCCAACGACTTCCTCGTCAAGCAGGTGGAGTTGAAGCCTTAGGGCATGAACCATCCTCCCCCGTACTCACGGGGGAGGTGCCGAGCGGAGCGAGGCGGAGGGGGCCCCCTCCGTCTGCGCCGCTGTCGCGGCGCATCCACCTCCCCCGCTTTGCGGGGGAGGATAAGTGGGGCGTACAGTGTTAGTGCAATTTGCTCCTAAGTTCCAAAAATAAAACCCGGCCACGGAACTTACCGAGCTTGATCCTGGCGAACGCCGCACCAAATTCGTGCGATGACATGCGCGAACGCAAAAGCCGCAACGAATGTTCACGGCCGGAAAAGACCCTTCCGGGCGCGCAAACGCGTTCTGTCTGCGAGGGCGAACAGCAAGCGCGATCAATCGCTTGAAACCGGCCCGGACCAGGTTGAATTCAGCTTTCATAATAATTTTTCTTCGCGCGTATCTGTACAGAAGTCCAAAGGCGGCGCGCCGCACGGAAACACGAACCGGCTGACGCACGGCAAATACACCCGCGAGCGGCGCGCGCTTTATGCGCGGATACGCGCCCATATCCGCGAAGGCCGGGAGATCGTCGCGCGCGCCAAGCTGATGGCGGCGCAACAAGCGGCCGCACGTTCAATCGGTCTTCTGCGCCAGCACCCAGTCGAGCACGGGATCGCGTCCGGCTTTGACGTCGTCCCAGCTCGGGATGATCTCCTTGTCGGGCGCGACGACGTTCGGGCCGGTCTTGCGGAACGCGTACCACAAGGTCGAGGCGCGCACGACGAGATGCGAATTGGGCAGCCGGAACTGGCGCGGCTCCTGGTAGGAGTTAGGCTTCTCGCCGATCGTCTCGCCGACGAGGATCGCACCCGTCTCGTCCTGGAACTGGGCCGCGTTGTTCATCGCGGCGGAGAACGTTTCCGCGCCGATCACCACGTAGAGATGCCCCTTGCGGTTGATGTCGGCGCGCGTCTTCAGGGGCTTCAGCACCTGCGCATAGCCGACCGTGTTGTCGCCCCCGCCATTGCCGCGCATGTCGATGATGAGCTTGGTGGCGTGCGTCGTGTCGAGGAGCGCGAACATGGTCTTGGCGCTGGTGGCCAGATCCCCATAGCCGCGCCAGTCGCAATAGACCGTGGCCGCGCCCACATCCTTGCACCAGAAGGGCGCGCCGTCGCTCTGCCTGCTGAGCGAACGATCCGGCATCGCCGAGCGCAGCGAGACGTCGGCGCCCGGCGGTGCGCCCGCGAGATCGAGATCGAACACGGTCCCGTCGTCGGCCTCGAACGTGTAGACCGCGTCCTCGCGCCTCGGCGTGATGTCGAGCCCGTGCAGCGCATAGCCGCGCGCGAGATAGGCGAGCGCGTTGACGCGGCGAAGCTGCTCGAGCTCGCCCGCGGGCGCCAGCGTCAAGGCGCGCCGCCACGCTTCCGCGATGGGCAGGCCGCCAATCTTGATCACCTTCGCGCCCATCGCCTTGGCGGCTTCGGGAGCTGTCGCCACGACGCGGAAATCGTCGCCGAACTTGCCGATCTCCAGCGGCATGGGACGGCGGTCCTTCGGCGCGACGAGACCGGTGTGCCCGTCGCCGATCGATTTTGTGATCGCCTGAAGGCCCACGAACATCTCGTCGCCATTGGCCGTCGCGGCGCGCTTCGACAGATCCGCGACCGCCGCATCGAATTGCGCGCGCGGCAGCGTGAAGAAGGCGTTGGCGTGATGCTTGGGCAGCTCGATCGCGTAGGTGGCGAGATCGGCGAGCCATTCCTGCGGCGTGAGGTCGAGGCGCGGCTCCCACGCGCCCGCCGCGAGCGCGTCGCCGCGGCGCATGAACGCAGCAGTCCCCTTGTCGCCCGCGATGGTGAACGCGCCCTCGACCGCACCCTTCCTGGGCATCAGCTCGAGCGTGCTCGCCGCCCCGAACACGCTGAAGCCGATGGCGACGCGGCCTGCTTCGGCCGTGATGCTCGTCGCCGGGAAATCGCCCACCGAAGTGAAGAGCTGGCCGCCGAGCTTGCCGTCCGCGCACAGCACGTTGAGCGTGACCTCGAACGTCGTGCCGTCGCCGGTCTTGACCGTGCCCTCATACAGCCCCGTCACGCCGGGTTCGGGACAGGACGAAGCGGCCGGGCCTGCCCACGCGGCGAGCAGGATCGAAACCGCTTCCACCAGGCGAAAACGCATCATGGTTCACTCCCCGGACGGCCGAGAGCCTTGCACAGCTTTGTTATTTCGGCCGCGTGACGGCTGCGCAGGCCAGCCCTATAACCCGCACATGGCTCAGGTCGACGATACCCTGTTCGGCGAGGCGGAGACGGTCGACACCTTCGGCCGCCATACGACCGGGATCCTGCCGAGCCATGTCCTCAAGCGCCTGATCCGCGCCCGGCGTGAGATCGTGGCCGTCGAAGATTTCGACGACGCCCAGCTCCAGCCCGCGAGCATCGACCTGCGGCTGGGCCCCGTCGCCTGGCGGGTGCGCGCGAGCTTCCTGCCCGGCGCGAACGCCACGGTGGAGGAGAAGCTCCACAACGTCTTCATGCACGCCATCGACCTCAAGGACGGCGCGGTGCTGGAGACGGGTTGCGTCTATGTCGTGCCGCTGCTCGAGAGCGTCGAGTTCTCGGCGCGGGTTTCCGGCATCGCGAACCCCAAGAGCTCGACGGGGCGCATCGACGTCTTCACCCGGCTGATCACCGACCGCGCCGTCGCCTTCGACCGCATCGAGCCGGGCTATCGCGGCCCCCTCTTCGCCGAGATCAGCCCGCGCACCTTCCCGGTGCTGGTGCGCAAGGGTTCGCGCCTGAACCAGCTGCGTGTCCGCCACGGCAATCCGCAATTCACCGACACCCAGCTCAAGCGCCTGCATGCCGAGACGCCGCTGGTCGACGGCGAGGCCGATATCGATAACGGCTTGGGGCTCTCCATCGACCTGAAAGGCGACGGGAAGGGGCGGATCGGCTGGCGGGCGAAGCGCCATACCGCGCTGATCGACGTCGACCGCCGCGCCTATCTGCACCCGGAAGCGTTCTGGGACCCCGTCAACGCCCACCCGGACGGGCATATCATCCTGGACCCGGACGAGTTCTACATCCTGGCCTCGCGCGAGGCGGTCGCGATCCCGCCCGACTACGCCGCGGAGATGGTGCCGTTCAATCCGCTGGTCGGCGAGTTCCGGGTCCACTATGCCGGCTTCTTCGACCCCGGCTTCGGCTTCGCGGCAGGCCAACCGCCCAGCGCCCGGGCGGTGCTCGAGGTCCGCTCCCGCGAGGTGCCCTTCATCCTGGAGCACGGCCAGACCATCGGGCGGCTCGTCTTCGAGCGCCTGACCGATCCGCCCCCGGAGGTTTATGGTGAAGGGATGGGGTCGAACTATCAGAGCCAGGGTCTGAAGCTCTCCAAGCACTTCCGGGCGCCCGCCTGAGAGTTCCCTTTTGTTGCAAAAAATCCTCAGCCCCGTTGCAAAATTGGTCCCACATATGCGTGACCATTGCGTCTAGCTCATAACTGAGGCTCTCCTTTCGCCGCTGCAGGGACGACGATTTAGGGGGTTCGGTCCTGTGGCGGGTCCACTTGAAGGGGGCAGCGTGAGGCGGTTACGGCGCGGAAGTGCCGGCCGCCTCACGAATTTCTGGCCTAGCCCATGATCCTGCGGACAAGCCGCCTTTGCCTCAGGCCCATCGCGGTCTGCGACGCCGACGCCCTCTTCGAGGCGCGCGGCGACGCCGAGCTTATGCGTTTTTGGGACTGGCCGGGGCAGGACAGCGCCGCCCAGGTCCGCCAGATCCTGGCCGCCCATATCCCCAAGCCCGACGACCGGACGATGCTGTGGTGGGCCGTCGCCCTCTCCCCGGACGGGCCGGCGATCGGCGAATGCGACCTCTCCGAGATCGACCGCCATCATGGGCGCGCCGAGGTCGGCTTCCTCTTCGCCCGCCGCCATTGGGGCCAGGGCTATGCCCGGGAGGCGATGGAGGCCGTGATCGCCCACGCCTTCGGGCCGCTCGGCCTGGAACGGCTCTGGGCCCGGTTCCATGACGGCAACGAGGCGTCGCGGCACCTGCTCGAACGCCTGGGCTTCACCTATGAGGGGCGGCTGCGCTCCCACATCGTGCGCGACGGCGAGCGACGCGACTGCCTGATCTACGGCCGCTTGCGCCCTTCGACAGGCTCAGGGTGAGGGTCTGAGCCGGCTGCTTGCATTCCCTCACCCTGAGCCTGTCGAAGGGTGAGGGTTTCGCCGAACCAGATCCGCGATGAAGAACGGCGAATAGAGGATCAGGATGAAGGCGAAGGCGATCGGCACGAGCTCGGCGATGTACCACGGCCAGGGCGAGAGCAGGTCGAGCACCGACGGGTCCTTCGACTTCGCGGCCAGGAAGCCGAAATTGACCTTGAAGGCCCAGTCGACCGCTCCCGCCGCGAGGCCGTAGACGAGCGTCCAACCCACGACGCGCGGGATCGATCTTGGGTAGGGCCGCATCCTCATGCCCAGCGTCATGTAGAGCACAGCCGCGATCACGCCGCAGTGGAACGCGAAGAACACGACGAAGCGCAGGTCCGGCCAGCCGAGCGCGAGCTCCGGCGTCAGCGTCGCCTGCAGCGTCGCGCTGAGCGCCCAGAAATAGGCGAGCTCGTAGGTCCGCTGGTTGGGCCGGATGAGCGAGACGATGCAGGCGATCGCCGCCCAGTCGCACAGATGCATCGGCAGGATGTTGCCCACGCCTGCCCAGCCGCGCGCGATGAGCAGCCAGTACCACAGGATATAGGTCGCGATCAGCTCGGCCGCGAACAGCCAGCGCACGGCGTTCACGAGCGCGGCGCTCTTCGACATCCGCACCACGAGCGCGAGCGCAAGCGGCACCACGAAGGCTAGCGCGATGGCGATCTTGTGCGCCGTGCCGAACAGGACGAAATGCGGATCCATCGAAAGTCCCCCTTTGAGGTGCTGAGCTTAGCCGCCCCTCATGCTTCGACAAGCTCGAGCCATGAGGGAATGCATCAGTGTGCTCAGACCCTCACCCTGAGCTTGTCGAAGGGTGAGAGCCGCGAGCTCGACTACCGAACCGGTCGATCACGAACCAGGGCGAGTACAGCACGATCACCGCGACCATCCCGATCGCGACCGTCTCCGGGATATAATAGGGCCATGCCGAGAGCAGGTCGTAGAACGTCGGATGCGTCGGCTTGGCGCGGAAGAAGCCGTAGTTGGTTCCCAGCACCCAGTCGGTGAGCGCGGCGGCGCCTGCATAGACGAAAGTCCAGCCGATGACGCGCGGGATCGACGCCTCCACCTGGCGCAGGCGCGTGCCGAAGGTGAGATAGATGACCGCGGCGATGATCCCGGCATGCCCCAGAATGAATACGACGAATTGCGGCTCGGGGAACCGGTAGTTCACGTCCGGCGTCACGAGGCCCTGGATCGTTCCGGCGAAGGCCCAGAAGTAGGCGAGCTCATAGGTCTTGCGGTTCGGCTTGAAGAGCGTGACCAGCAGCGCGATCGTCGCCCAATCGCACAGGTTCATCGGCAGCGCGTTGCCGAGACCCAGCCAGCCGCGTTCGATGAAGAGCGCGTACCACGCGATCCATGTGCCGATGAGCAGGCTTGCGAAGAACCAGCGGAAGAACGGATCGAGCATGGGGCGCCTGTGCACGACGAGCGACAGCGCCGCCGGCACGAGAACCGTGAGCAGGATCGCCGCGACATGATCCGGCCCGAACGGGACGAACTTATCGTGCACCTTGCGCCCCAAGGCTGCGCACGCGGTGGGCCAGATAGAACGGCGCATAGAGGATCAGCATCGCCGCGACGGCGATGGCGAAGCATTCGGCGATGTACCACGGCCAGGGCGACATCGCGTCGAACAGCGTGGCCGTCGCAGGCTTGGCGCGCAGGAAGCCGTAATTGGTGCCGAGAAAAAAATCCGCCGCGCCCGCGACGGCGACATAGGAGAGCGTCCAGAGGACCACGCGCCGGATCGATCCGGGCACGGGCCGCATGCCGAGCGCGAACGTCAAGTAGAGCACGCCGGTGATGATGGTCGCGTGATAGAAGAAGAAGAACACGAAGCGCCAATCGGGGAAATCGTATTGCAGGTCGGGCGTGATCGTGGTGAGCAGCGTTCCCGCGAGCGCCCAGAAGTAGGCGAGCTCGTAACTTTTCTGGTTGGGCGCAATGAGCGTCACCACCACCGCGATGGTCGCCCAGTCGCAGAGATTGAGCGGCAGCACGTTGCCGAGCGCGAGCCAGCCCTTGAGATAGAACATGAGGAGATACAGCGCCCAGTCGGCGAGCAGGAAGGCCGCGAGCGTCCAGCGCAATGCCTTGTCGAAACCGGGGCTCTTCGCCGCGCGGCTGGCGGCGATGAGCGCGGCCGAGACCGCGAACATCAGCACCACGGCGCTGATGTGCGACACCCCAAAGGAATGGAATGGAGCCGGCACGGCTTGTCCCTCCTCGACGCGCCGTCAGGGAAATGCGCGTCCATGGCGAATTGGTGGCGGAGCACCTTTCCTGTCCGCGATTTCACTTCGATACGGAGCTGCCCCTTCATCCTTCGACGGGCTCAGGATGAAGGGTCGTTGAGCAACCTCACCCTGAGCTTGTCGAAGGGCAAGAGCGCGATTCCCACTGTCGCGTCCGGCGCGCTTCGTGCTATCAGGTGCCGCGTCGCGGGCGTAGTTCAATGGTAGAACGGCAGCTTCCCAAGCTGCATACGAGGGTTCGATTCCCTTCGCCCGCTCCAGCCTTCGCTCGCGAAGCGCAGCGAAGGCTGTCGCGCCGTAGCCCGAAGGGCGAAGGCGGACTGGTTGCCGCGGGCTACGGCTCGGCAGGCCAGGCTTCGCCGCTCGATGAGGGCCGCGAGGTTCTAGCGAGTGTGGAACACCACGCTCTCGCCGTCGTAGACATTGCTGGCATCGAAGACGATTACGCGGAAATCTCCCGGCAGCATTGCGGGATCGACCGGAATGCTGTCGCTCGTCACGGCGGTGTTGACTGTCTTGCATGTTGCGAAGGTGGTGCCGAAAGAGTTGCGGAAGCAAAACTTGCCGCCGGCGGGCTCGCTCGAATAGCTCACCGTGACCGTGGCCGTGTGGCCGTTCCCGTCGAGCGTCTGACCCGTGTAGACGACGTAGTCGGCATGGGCGGGCTGGACGGCGAAGACAACAAGAGCGACGCATGTCGCCGTGACATGAAAGAGCTTCATGATAGACCTCCTTGCGGCAGCCCCCGGGGCGCCGCGCTGATGCATCTATGCTGGAACTCGGAAATCCCGCACCCGGAAATGACGCGGCGGAGGCGGCCATTATAGCGCCGCTGTTAACTTGGGTCTTGGACTCCGCCGACATTCGAGAGGTTTTGCGCGCCATCGACAGCCGACGAATGGAAAAGCCGTCGATTTGGTCGAGTTTTGCAGCTAACCTGTTGATCGGACACGAGGAGAGCCTGCTTCTCAGCCTTCGCTCGCGAAGCGTGCGAAGGCGTCCATACGCTGTCGCTACGAACCGCCGTAGCCTGAAGGGCGAAGGCGGACTGGTTGATCGCGGTCGATACGCTGTCGCTATCGACCGGCTCGGCAAGCCAGACTTCGCCCACGATCAAATTGAAAAAGACTTCTCCCATGCCCCTTCTCCTCCGCCGCGATTTCCTCGCTCTCTCCGCCGCCGCGCTGATCGCGCCGGCGGCGCGCGCGGCGACACCTTGGGCGCGCGGCTTCGGCGATTTCGTCGCCGACGGTCTGGCGACCACGAACACGCCCGGCATGAGCGTCGCGATCGTGCGGCATGGGCGCACGGTGTTCAGCGCGGGCTACGGCTACGGCGACGTGGAGAAGGCGCGGCGCGTCACGGCCGATTCCGTGTTCCAGATCGCCTCGGTCAGCAAGACGGTGACGGGACTGGCGATGATGATGCTGTGGGAGGACGGCCGCTTCAGGCTCGACGACGCGGTCGCGCCGCATATCGATTTCGCGGTGGCGCATCCCAAATTTCCCGACGTGCCGATCACGTTCCGGCACCTGTTCACCCACACCTCGGGCATCTCGGACGCGGTCTACGACACGCTGGAATTCACCGATGCGACGACGCCGCCCTTGCGCGAGTTCCTCGCGAGCTATCTTTCGCCCGGCGGACGCTTCTACGATGCGGACAAAGGCTATTCGGCCGCGAAGCCCGGAACGGCTTGGAGCTACAGCAACGTCGCGGTCGCACTCCTCGGTTACCTCGCGGGACGCGTCGGGCGGCGCGAGCCGCTGGACGCGATCACCCGGACGCGCCTCTTCGCTCCGCTCGGCCTGCGCAACACGGCGTGGCGCTATGCCGGCATCACCGACGGGCAACTCGCGCTTCCATACGCATTCCAGGATGCGCGCTTCCATCGGCTCCCGCGCGAGATCTATCCGGACTGGCCCGCCGGGCTGCTCTGCACCTCGGCCAACGATTTCGCGAAGATCCTGGCGATCTACACGCAGGATGGAAGTCTCGGCGGCCATCGCTTCGTGAAGCCCGAAACGCTCGCCACGATGTTCACGCCCGATGCGGTGCTGCCCGCCAAGAGCCATCCCGAGATCCGCCAAGGCCTGATCTGGCGCCTGCGCGAATGGAACGGCGCCCGCGTCGCCTCGCACAATGGCGGCGACGCGGGCGCGGCCACGGTCGCGGTGATCGACCGCGACCGTCACACCGCGGTGCTCGCTTTCGCCAACATCTCGCAAGGCCCCAACTTCGCGCCTTTCCAGAAAGAAGTCGCCGAGCGGCTGCTGGAGAAAGCGCGCGAGGGGTAGAGGCGATGAATCTCGACCTTGCGCCCGAAGACCGCGCCTTTCGCGACGAGGTTCGCGCGTTCCTGGAAGCCTCGCTGCCGGAGCACCTGCGCGAAGCCGGACGCAACCCGACAAGCGTCTTCACCGACAAGAAATACAGCCTCGCCTGGCAGAAGATCCTGCACGCGCGCGGCTGGGCAGCGCCCGCATGGCCGAAGGAATTCGGCGGCCCGGGCTGGAGCGTGATGCAGCGCTACATCTTCGCAGCCGAATGCGCCCGCGCCGGCGCGCCCGGCCTGTCGCCGATGGGGTTGCGCATGGTCGGGCCCTGCATCATGCGCTACGGCACGGCGGAGCAGAAGGCGCACACCCTGCCGCGCATCCTTTCGGGCGAGGACTATTGGTGCCAGGGCTATTCGGAGCCGGGCTCGGGCTCCGATCTCGCCTCGCTGCAATTGCGCGCGGTGGCGGACGGCGACGACTACGTTCTGAACGGCTCGAAGATCTGGACGACGCATGCGCATTGGGCGAACCGGATGTTCTGCCTGGTGCGCACGCGCGCCGAGGGCATGCCGCAGGCGGGCATCACGTTCCTGCTGCTCGACATGGCGTCGCCCGGCATCGGCGTGAAGCCGATCATCACGCTGGCCGGGGAGCACGAGGTCAACCAGGTCTTCTTCGACGACGTGCGCGTGCCGAAGACGAACCGGCTGGGCGCGGAGAATGACGGCTGGACGGTCGCCAAATACCTGCTCGAATTCGAGCGCGGCGGCGCGTCGGGCACGGGGTTGAAGAGCGCGCTCGAGCGCCTGCGCGCGATGGCGCGCGCGGAAAGCGACGGAAGCGGCCGCACGCTGATCGACGACGATGCGTTCCGGGCGAAGCTCGCAGCGGCCGAGGTGCAGGTGCTCGCCATCGAGATGAGCGAGCACCGCGTGATGAGCGCGCTGGCGTCGGGACGCAATCCCGGCCCCGCCTCGTCGATGCTGAAGATGCAGGGCACCGAGGCGATGCAGATGCTCGACGAGCTAGCGATCGAGATCGCGGGCACCTATGCCCTCGCCGACCAGATGGAGGCGCGCCAGCCGGGCTCGAACGTCGAGCCCGTCGGCCCCCGCCACAGCCTGTACGCGATGCCGCGCTACCTGAACAATCGCGCCGCCTCGATCTACGGCGGCTCGAACGAGATCCAGCGCGGCATCATCGCGCGGCTCGTGCTGCGGCTGTGACGAGACCGAGCACGCACCGCTCCCGCTAGCGGCGGTCGCCCCAGTTCGACGAATCGCGGTCGTCGTGCCAGCCGTCGCCATAGACGTTGCGCGAACCCCAATCCGCCTCGCCGATCTCCTCGCCGACGCCGCGCAACTCGCCCGCATAACGGCAGAACGCGGCATAGTCGATGCCCTCGTCGCTCTCGTAATAGGCCTGCTCGACGCGCGCCTCGATGCGGTCGAGCTCCTTCTGGATCGACCAGGCGCGGCGCAGGTCGATGCGGTACTGGCGCACCCGGTCGGAGATCGTGTCGTCGAGATGCTGCTCCCAGCGCGAGAGCCTGGAGTAGCCTTCGTCGGAATCGCGGATCTGCACGGGATCGGCCGAAGCGGCGGTCGCCGACAGCCATACGGCCGCCGTGAGCGTCACGAATGCGAATTTGATCATGATGGTCCCCAATGTTGCGTCCCCAGTGATCGTTCCAGCGTGGCCGGAACGCGCTGAACAGCGTCTGAACCGATCGTGTCGGATTCGTGGCGCCTTCGGGGAATCTCAAAGATCGGGAAATCAGAAATCGGAGCGCAGCTGCCGGCCGCAATCGGCGTCCACCGGGTCCGTCACGCCTTCCACGCTGCAGCCGACGAGCTGCATCTCCACCGCGCCCTTGCGATTGAGATCGTCGCAGCTTCCGCCCTGACCGTAATTGTCCTGCGCCGCCTGGACCTTCACGGTCTGGCGCACCGTCTCGTCGGGGCGCACGTCGAAGCCGTAAGGCGTGTCGCTGGGATCGGCGTTATCCTGGCCGTAGCCGCCGTCGTTTTGCTGCGAACCGCCATATTGCGAATCATACGAGCCGTTCGGTCCCGCATTGCCGTCATAGGAGCCGTTGTCGCCGCCCCCCGAGGACGACCCGTACGAGTCCTGGCTCGGCGTGGTGGCAATCGCCTGTCCTTTGCGCCGGACGTAGAAAGACAGACTTACCGCATGGCTGTGGCGGTTCTCGATCTTGACGGTCGCGCCGCACAGCGCAGGGCCGTAGTAGGATGGATCCTGGGCGACCGGCGCGAACGGGCTTTCGAGACGCACCGAAACATAGGATGCGCGGCCCCAATCGCCCGGCGCGCCGAGAAAATGCGGGACGCCGAGGAATTTATAGGCGGCCACCGAAACGACCAGCCCCAGCACAAAGGCGACGACGAATTTCGAAACCTCAGACACGGCGCGCCCTCCCCACTCCGCGTGGACAATGGCGATTTAAGCATAAATCCGGCGGGCCGGACAGCGGGGCGGGCTTACGGCACCCACCGCACAAAAGGGCCGATGTCCCAGGTGGCGATTCGATAGCCGGACGCACCGAAGCGGCGCCATATCTGGGTGGACGGCGCGACATATACGATCGTTTCGTGCGACACCTCTTCGGTCTTGTCGACCGTGCCACTTATGACGACCGATCCGCCCGGCCGTCCGTCGATGGTCAGTTCCGAATCCACCGGGAATCCCAGGCACGGCAGCTCGCGCAAGTGTGAAGCGAGTTCAGCGCCGCTCCAGGTCTTTCCATCCTGTGTTATCGTTGCGTCCGACGCAAAAAAAGCTGCGAAGCCTGCCACATAGCTATCCTTGCAGCCTTGGTTCTCGAACGCGTCGAACGAAGCCTCGGCCTCGGCGGCCTCGAAACGGTCGCCCTTAAGAGCGAAGCACATGTCACGCCGCTTCTCGGGAATGCGCGCGCAATAAGGCACTCGCGCCAGGAGATACCCGGGCAGGTCTTCAAGGATGTCGAACGTGGCCGGATGGTGGCAGCTGTCCGTCGAGACGCGCGCGACTTTGCCGTAGCGCACGAGTTCGAAATCGACGGATTCATCTTCCGCACACAGCCAGTTAGCCGCTTCACTCGTCGTACCGGCTTCGTCGCGCTCGAATTGCCTCCAATCCGCGATGACATGGTTCCAGACATCGATGTTCGCGGCGGCGATGATTTCGCCACGCTGCGAGTCCATCGAACGCATATCGAGAAGAACGCCGCCGTCGGACGCGCGCCTGATTTCATAGAACGCGTCGTAGTCGAACCCCGTCACGCGAAACCGAAAGAGCTCTATGCGGCGCTTCGCAAGGTCATCGGCGTCGTCGCCGGCGGTGGCCCACCAATGGCACGGCGCGTTGGACATGCCGCATCCCACCGGAGTGCCGTCGGCCCGCGCGGCGCCAGCGATCAGCAATGCCATGAAAAAAGCCGCAAAAAGCCGCATCACCCCGCCTCCGAAGCCGCGTCATTATATCCTGCTTTCGCGGGCCTCGCCTGCTATAAGTAGTCACCGTGCCTGCGAGTCTCTCGCTGGCGAGACTATTCATCCGGGTACGGACAATGGCGAATGTGGCGGTGATCGGCGCCCAGTGGGGCGACGAGGGCAAGGGCAAGATCGTGGACTGGCTGTCCGCGCGCGCCGACGTGGTCGTGCGCTTCCAGGGCGGCCACAATGCGGGCCACACGCTCGTCATCGACGGCGTCACCTATAAGCTCAGCCTCCTGCCGTCCGGCGTCGTCCGGCCCGGAAAGCTCGCGGTCATCGGCAACGGCGTCGTAGTCGATCCCTGGGCGCTGCTCGCCGAGATCGAGCGTCTTCGCGGCCAGGGCGTGAGCGTGACGCCGGACAATCTCGTCGTCGCGGAGAACGCCGCCCTCATCCTGCCGCTGCACCGCGAGCTCGACGAGACGCGCGAGAGCTCCAACAGCCTGCAGGCGCTCGGCACCACCAAGCGCGGCATCGGCCCGGCCTATGAGGACAAGGTCGGCCGCCGCGCCATCCGCGCGATCGACCTGAAGGACCCGGCCTCGCTGCCGGGCAAGATCGCGCGGCTGCTCGCCCATCACAACGCGCTTCGCCGCGGCATGGGCGCCGACGAGATCTGCGAGAAGGAAACCCTGAAGGCGCTGACCGAGGTCGCGCCCAGGTTCACGCCTTTCGTGCGTTCGGCGTGGCGCACGCTCGACGCGGCGCGTCGCGACGGCAAGCGCATCCTGTTCGAAGGCGCGCAGGCGGTGCTGCTCGACGTCGATCACGGCACCTACCCCTATGTCACCTCGTCGAACACGGTGGCGGGACAGGCGGCGGCGGGCTCCGGCGTCGGACCCAAGCAGATCGGCTACGTGCTCGGCATCGTGAAGGCGTACACCACACGCGTCGGCGAGGGGCCCTTTCCCACCGAGCAGACGAACGAGATCGGCGAGAAGCTGGGCACGCGCGGGGCGGAGTTCGGCACCGTCACCGGCCGCAAGCGGCGCTGCGGCTGGTTCGACGCGGTGCTGGTCAAGCAGACCGTCGTCACCGGCGGCATCGACGGCATCGTGCTCACCAAGCTCGATATCCTCGATGCGTTCGAGAATATCCAGGTCTGCATCGGCTACGAGCTCGACGGCAGGACGCTCGATCACCTCCCCGCCGACGCCAACGAACAGGCGCGGCTCAAGCCGGTCTACGAAACCATGGAAGGCTGGAACTGCTCGACGCGCGGCGCGCGCAGCTGGGCCGACCTTCCGGCCCAGGCGGTCAAATACGTCCGCCGCGTCGAGGAACTGATCGGCGCGCCCGTCGCGCTTCTCTCCACCAGCCCCGAGCGCGACGACACCATCATGGTGCGCGATCCTTTCCTGGGTTGACCGGCAGTAAGTAAATGGTAGAATTCTATCATACAAGGTAGAACGGAACGATGAGCCTCAACATCAAAAGCGAAGAGGCCCACCGCTTGGCGAAGCGTCTCGCGAAGCGGACCGGAGAGAGCATGACGACAGCGGTCACCACTGCGCTTCAAGAGCGCCTGGCTCGCGTCGATAAAGACACCCGGTTCGACGAAGCATGGGCAATCGCCCAGCGCATCGCCGAGCGTATCAAGGCCACCGGCGGACCGGCGATGAAAATCGAAGACCTTTACGACGAAGAGACAGGTCTGCCTAAGTGATCTTGGATTCATCCGCAGTAATCGCGATCCTTCATCAGGAACCCGAAGCGCGGGTTTTGTTCGAAGCGATCAGGAACGCCGATACGACATCCATGAGTGTCGCGACATTCCTGGAAACTTCGATCGTTGTAGACGCTCGACGCGATCCCGCATCGAGCACGGCGCTAGATGAGTTCTGCAGGGAATGCGGCATAAATTTCGTCCCCGTGGACGTGACGCAGATGGGCATCGCACGTGAAGCCTATCGCGATTTCGGTAAAGGTAGCGGACACAAGGCGCGGCTCAATTTCGGCGATTGCTTCGCCTATGCGTTGGCGAAAGCCGCGGGCGAGCTGTT
>Ga0265318_10000548_pt1 | contig 26669 bp, 22 predicted proteins | sample 4821metaG_FD_192431 | JGI IMG/M metagenome (GOLD analysis project Ga0265318, IMG submission 192431) | Rhizosphere microbial communities from Carex aquatilis grown in University of Washington, Seatle, WA, United States - 4-8-21 metaG | ecosystem: Host-associated > Plants > Roots > Rhizosphere >... | reverse complement strand
GCCGCCGTCCCAGCCGATCCCGACGCTCCCCGTGGTTCACCAATTCCGTATTTACCGTAGTTCCCATCCCGCCACTTTATCACATCGTAAGTCCCGTAACTACGGGGTACCCGCGACGACGCTTACATTACAATGTAAGCACCCGGTCCGTGACCCACTGGTGAGTGGCGGCGGAATCCGGTAATCTGCCTGGATGGCCGTATTGGAAACGCAACTTATCGAGACCGGGGAGAAACGCGATGGACGGGGACGAAAAATCCGGCCGGCGGATCATCGGGCGGAGTTTGTCCGTACCTATCAATCGAGCGGGTTGACGATGGCCGCGTTCGCTCGCCGGGAAGGATTGAAGTACTCGACCTTCGTTGGCTGGGTGCTCAAGGGGACCGCTCGCGGCCCCGGTCGCGTCGCGCCGGTGCGTTTTGCCGAGGTGCGGCTGCCGCTCCCGCCGCCGAGCGGACCGGCGCCCGGTTTGGAAGTACGCATGGTGGACGGGACGGTGGCGCGTGGGACCAACGCCGGGGAACTGGCGGCGCTGGTGCGCGCCTTGCGGAGCTGAACGCGATGCTGCCTTTCCCGACGGCGATCAAAATCTTTGTGGCCATCGAGCCGGTGGACATACGCAAGCAGTTTAACGGGCTGTGGTCGGCGGTGCAGGAAAAGTTGCACGAAGATCCGAAGAGCGGCGCGGTGTTTGGTTTCATCAACAAGGAGCGCACGCGCTTGAAGCTGCTTTATTGGGACGGCACCGGCGTGTGGGTGCTGGCGAAGCGGCTCGAACAAGGCCGCTTCTCCTGGCCGGCGCCGAGTGTCACGCAAACCAAACTCGCGCTCGCGCCCGAGGCGTTGGCGCTGCTCGTCGGTGGCATCGAACTCAAGCACGGCTCGCTCAAGCCGTGCTACGAGCGCTGAGGGAAAAATGGTTTTCCCCGAGGGAACTTGTGTGAGCCGCGCTGTTCTGATCCGGCGCGATGAACGCCACTGCGATGCCGCTCAATGAAGTGCAACTCCTGCGGGAGGAGAACGCGCATCTGCGGACGCAAATCGCGTGGTTGAAAAAGCAGCTCTTCGGCCCGGGCAAAAGCGAGACGCTCGACCGGGCGCAGTTGCTCCTGACCCTCGGCGAACTGGAAAAACTTGCCGCCGCGAAACCGCTCGTCGAGACGATCACGTACGAGCGGACCAAAGGTCCGGCGGCGCCGCGCCCGTTGCCCGCGGAAAACTTTGCGCACCTGCCGGTCAAAGAGACGGTCGTGATCGAGCCCGCCGCGGTGCAGGCCGATCCCACGCTCTACGAAAAGATCGGCGAGGAGCGCACCTTCGAGGTCGATGTGACGGCGCCCCAACTCTACAAACGCGAGATCGTGCGGCCGAAGTACCGGCACCGGCTGGATCGCACCCGCGCTCCGTTGATCGCGGCCGCACCGGCGCGGCCGGTGGCCGGCGGCTACGCTTCCGCGGGATTGCTGGCGTGGGTGTTGATCGCCAAATACTGTGATCACTTGCCGTTGTACCGGCAGGAAAAGATGCTGGCCCGCTGGGGCGCGAAGATCTCCAGCCAGACGATGACCGACTGGGTGCGGCTCAGCGCCGGGTGGTTGGAGCCTCTCTACAAACGCATGCAGCACGACTTGCTGACCGGCGGCTATGTCCAGGCCGATGAAACGCCGATCCGTTGCAATGACCCCGATGAAAAACGCGGTGGGACCACGCAAGGCTGGTTGTGGGCCATCAGCAAACCCGGCGGCGATGTCGTCTTCGACTGGCGGCTGACGCGCCAGCACGGCGAACTGACTTCGTTGCTCAAGGATTATCGCGGCATCCTCCAATCCGATGGGTTTGGCGCGTATCCCGCCTTCGCTCGCGATCACGAGGGCGTCGCTTGGGTCGGTTGCTGGGCACATGCCCGCCGAAAATTTTTCGAGGCCCTGGGCCACTCCCCCAAAGCGGCCCAATGGGTGCTGCGTCTGATTGGCCGGCTCTACGAACTCGAACGCCAATGGGACGAAGCGAACGTCGGCGAGCGCCGCGCTGCTCTGCGCGCCGAACGTTTTGCCCGGCCTCTGTATTGGTTGAAGTGCGTTGTGCTTCGGATGCAGGCCCAAGCCCTGCCACAGTCCCAACTCGGCCAAGCCTGCACCTATCTGCTCAACCAGTGGACGCCGCTCACCGCACATCTGAACCACAGCCAGACCCGGCTCGACAACAACCTCGTCGAAAACGCCATCCGGCCCTCAGCCATCGGCAAAAAGAACTGGCTGTTTATCGGTCACCCCGACGCCAGCCAACGCTCCGCCATCATTTACTCGCTTGTCGTCTCCTGCCAGCGCCACGGCAAAGATCCCCTCGCGTACCTACGCCACGTGCTCACCCGCCTGCGCGCGATGACTAAGGACGATCTCGCCCCGCTGCTGCCCGCGAACTAGTCCGCTTCAGCGTAGCTCTCATAACTCCAAGTCGGAATGGTGACCATTACGCTGGTTGCCACATCAGATCCCTGATCAGAGATGTCACCATTATGTCCTGTCTACGTGGTACCCGACCGGGAGCTTACAAAGCAAGCAGGAGTTATTCGCATTAGCCGAACGGCCCATGGAGGAAATTCCGTCCATGAAAAAGGCCGGCGTGAGCCGGCCTGAATTGCCCGATATGACTGAAGAAAGTTCCTCCGCCCGGTGGCTCAATTGCCGATCTTCAGGAGCTCGGCTGCGGTCCATGGCGCGGTGCGGGAGGCGTTCTCGGCGCGAATTTTGGCGACGGTCTCGGCGCTGACGGCGGGGGCTTTGTTGCCCCATTCCTGACGGACGTAGGTGAGGACGTTGGCGATCTGCTCGTCCTTCAACGTGCCGCCGAGCGACGCCATGGCGTTTTCAAAATCTTTTCCAGAAACCGTGATCTTGCCGTTCAAACCGTGCAGCACGATGCGGATGATGCGCTCTTCGCTACCCTGCGCCCAGTCGGAACCGGCGAGCGGAGGAAATACTCCGGGGATGCCCTGACCGGTGGCCTGGTGGCAGGTGATGCAGATCTGGTTGAAAACCTTTTTGCCGAGCTGCGCGGGAGTGACCGTGACAACTTCGGGAGCGCCGCTGCGCGGCTTTTGGTTTTCGTTGAAGATCGTGGAATCGAAATGCGCGGAATAATGTGCGAGGTAGATCGAACCGAAAAATACCAGCGAGCACAGGATGCCGAGCAGCACGAGGGGAAACGAGGAGTAGCCTTCGGCCTTCTCGGGCTTCGTGTGCTGCAGGTGCGCGTGCACGCGCTGGATGCTGTCATCGGACGCGCCGGATTGTTCGACGGAATTATTTTTATCGGAGCTCATCTTAATGGCCTTCCTCTTTTTTCGCGGTCTCGACGAAGGGTTTGGCCTCGGGATATTCGTAGGTGTCTTTCAGGCTGAGCAGGTAGGCGACGAGCGCCTCGGCGCGGCGGGTGGGAACGATTTCCTGGCCGGCAGCGGTAACCTTAAACGACTTATGTGAAGACTGGACGGACCCCACCGGACGGGATTCAAAGAGGAAGGGATAGGCGGGCATCCCATGCGCCAGTGGAGTTCCGCCGATGGTGGCTTCGGGAGTATAAAGCAGCTTGTACAAATAATCAGCCTTGGCCGAATCCTCGGCCCCAGGAATGCGGGAGGCAATATTGCGGAGATCAGGTCCGATCCGACTGGAGCCGATGAGCACCGTTTTTTCCCGGATATAATCGCGGGCGACGCTTTGGCGGGTGCCCCACTTGCGGCTGTGTTCACCGACATCGGCACCGAAACCTTCGCGACGAACCTGCTGCGTGTGGCAGGAGACGCAACCGAGATCCTGATAAACCAGGCGGCCCTGGTTGGCGATACCGGTGAGCGGCTGCGGATACAGCGCGTCATCCGTCGGGTCCTTGTACTGGGTCAGGCCGCTGAGGTCATTATGCGCAGTCAGCACGACGCCGGCCCAGGACAGGGCGAGCGCGGCGAAGGCGCCGGTGAAAATGAGGAGTCCGTTTTTCATGCCTTGTGCGCCTCCATCTCGGGAGGATTTTCGATCGTGGCCGCTTCCGTGGATTGGGAGTTAACCGGGCAGGCGATCCAAACGAAGTTGATCAGAAAAGCGACGTGACCGATCGCCAGCAGGATCAGCGCGACCGAACGGAAGGTCAGCCAAGGAGTCAGCGTGTTGGTGATGCTGGCAAAAGGAACCGAGGCATCATTCAACATCCGGCCCTGCTGCCAGCCGGCGATGAACAGACCGACAACGAGGGCGAGAATGCCGAGGGCGGTGGTCGCGTAGTGGGCCGAAATCAGCACGGGAGCGCGCCATACTTTGCCGGTGACGCGCGGCAGGAAGAAGTAGGCGGCACCGAACATCGCGGTGGAGAAGCAGGCGTAGAGCAGCAGCCAGTCGCGCAGCTCGGGAATAAGGGTGAACTGGGCCACCTCGGCGAAGCTGCGGATCGAGAGCGCGAAGTTCAAAAGCGAAGCCAGGAAAAATCCGACGAGGCTGAGGAGAACAAAACGCAGCGTGGTGCTTTTCTGGGCCCTGCCGAAATTGCCGGAGAGCGTGCCGAGGAGATTGACCCCGATGATGACGACCGCCGCGATCACAAGCATGCTGGCCACACCACCCAGCGTGGCGACCCAAGCGGGAACCGGACCGCCGATCAGACGGGAACCGGCGGAGAAAGCGCTCCAGATGGCAAACCACCAGAAACCGATGACGGCGACGTAGTAGTTGTAGATCGGCTTACCCAGAATTTTTGGAATGAAATAATAGGCGGCGGCGAGCGCGAGCGCGGCAAACCAGAGGTTCAGCAGGCCGTTCACATACCAGACGTTGACGATGGCCTGCACGACCCCGCCGACAGGCGAGGTGGAAAGCATCAGGCGCGCCACGAGGAACAGCCAGGGGAACCAGAAGGCCGCGCCGAGGATATACCATTGGGAAGCGTAGACGTGCTCGGTGTTGCGCACGCTGAAAGTGGTGACCGCCCAGACACCGATCATGAGGTAGGAACCGAGAAGCAGCAACGTCACGAAGCGCGGCATTTCCAGGAGCTCATACGAGTTCGAATAACCGAAGAGAATGCCGAGAACACCAAGGGCGACGCCGAGATTCCAGAATTTGGCGGCAATCATCAGCCAGCCGCCCGAACGGAGAGCGGCGGCCGAGAGGCGCGCCATCAGCCAGAGGGCAAAGGCGAAACCGGCATTCATGCCCCAGCCGTAGACGAGCGCGTTTTGCGCGGCGGGGGCGACGCGGCCGTGGGTGAACCAGGAGCAGTCCGCCAGGAAAGCGGGCGTGTGCAACTGGATCGAGGAGACAAGCTGGAGGGCGCTGCCAATCAGGAGCCAGAGCAGGGCCGAACCAAAGAAAACGAGCACCGGCCACTTGGCGGAGGCGTCGATCTCCCGCTGTTCGGAGCGGTCGCTCCCGGCAGCGGGTTGAGGACGGGAATGGTCAGGGGAATTCATCAGCAAAAGTTACTTCTTCGCGTGGTCGCGGACAATGAGTTCGACGGCACGGTCAATGGGAAGACGGGCGATGCCGGCCTTCTGGTCGACCCAGCCGTAGGTATTCCCCAGCGAGACATCCTGCCGCAACTTGCTGAGCGCGGCAGCCCTGCCCGGTTCAGTGTATTTCCAGCGCTGGTCTTCGGCGATATCGGCGGGGTTGGTATTACCGCGCGGATCAACCGGGGCAGCGGAGTGATAGAACCGGTTGACGAAAACGCCGAACAACAAGATGCCGACGATAACAACGAAGGCCGTGAAGACCGGCGCGCGCTGGGGGAAGGCGTAGGATTGAGGTTGATCGCTCATGGTGCGCTGGCCTCGTGGTGGGTGAGTGATTCACCGATGCGCGGATCGCGGATCGGGATGAGTTTGGTGGTCACGAAACTCCGCAGATAGGCCCAGATGACAATGCCACCGATGCCGACCACCGCGGTGATGTTCCAGAGCAAGCCGCTCCGCAGGAACGGCAGCGGATCACCATTGGACAGCTTGACCGACGGCATGATGTTGTAGCAAAGATCGACAAAGAACACGGTGGCGATGAACCAACTGAGGCGGGAAATCCAAGTCTTGCTGACCTTCACGGGATACTGGATCAGCAGCAAAAACGGAAAAAGAAAGTGCCCGAAGAGCAGAAACATGCCGACCCATTTCCACTGGTTGGGCAGTCCGTCGCTGTTGTTGATTTCGCGGAGATTGTACCAGAAGGTTTCCTCGGGCACGTTGGCGTTCCAGATCAGGAAGTATTGGGAGAAGGTGACGTACGCCCAGAAGATCGTGAAGGCGAGCATCAGCTGGCCGATGCTGTGGAGATGGTTGTCGTTGAGGACACCCTTGAAGTCACCGCGCCGCCAGAGCCAGACCATCAGGATGACGCCGAGCGAAAGCGCCGCGCGCATGCAGTTCGCAAAGAACCACACGCCGTACATCGTGGAGTACCAGTGGTCCTCCATCGATTTCACCCACAGGATGACACAACCGGTAAGCGTGATGGCCGTCATGGGCAGACCGGCCGCGGACCATTTCCGGCTGGAGGTCGTCCATTTGACATCGCCGTCGTTGTCCTGAGTGAAGGAATTGCGGCGGAAGCGCGAAGCGAGAAACCACCAGGAGAGAAAGGAGAAGATCGTGAAGCCAGTGAAGAAATTCCGGTTCAGGAAACCCGCCTTCTTGGTCAGAAGAATATCCTCGCTGACCAGGCCGTGGCCGCCGATCCGGGCCAGATCATAGTGGGGATTCATCCAGTTCCAGATCAGGTCGGGCTGGGTCCAGGCGACCACCACAAGCGGGATGAAGAGCAGGCCAAGCCAAGGAAAGGCGGAGAGCACATGCTCGTACTGACGGCGGAGGACGGTGGACCAGCCGGCATCAAAGATGTAGTGGATCATCACCAGAAACAGCACGCCCAGGGCGATGCCGGTCCAGAAGACGATGCCGACGAGCCAGGAAACAGCGACGGTAGCGGGACCGTTGACGACGAGTCCCAGGAGTGTGAGGGCGATGCCGGCCAGGCCGACGCCGAGAGCCGTACCCGATTTAGTGGCGGTGGGAGCGCTCATGTTACTTCAGGTCCCCCCGGTTTTCCAGCGGCACATCGTCGATGGTCGCATGGTGGGCGCGCTGCAGGGCACGGACGTAGGCGATGACCGCCCAGCGTTCGTCCGGCGACAGTTTGTCGGCGTAGGAGGACATCGTGTTTTTGCCGTGGGTGATGGTGTTGAAGATTTCGCCTTCGGGCATGTTGCGGATGCGGTCGTCGTGATAAGACGGCGTGGCGATCATGCCGTATTGTTTGGTGATGCCGTTGCCATCGCCGAGCGCGCCGTGGCAGGGCTGGCAATAAATCTGGAAGCGTTCCCCACCCTTTTTCAGGAGCGCGGCGTTCACCTCGACCGGGAAACCGCGGACGAAAGAACCGTCGGCGTTTTTACCGGCGTAGTGAGCGTCGTCAGCGCGGAGGAAATCGGGATCAGCCACCACGCCGCGACCATGCGGCACGGTGCCAGGCACGGGCAGACGGTCGGCGCGGCCATCGCCAAAGAACTTGGACGGTGTCTGGGGCTTGAATTTGGCCTGACGGTCCATGTCGGGGAAAACCTCGATGGGCGGAAGCGTTGAGTTCATCCCGCGGATGCCCATCACGGAAACCGTGAGGAGGCACAGGAAAGCGAGCGTGTAGTAGGCGTAACGCATCTTATTCTTCCAGTTCGGCGATGTCCGTGCCCCCGATCTTCTCGAGGAAAGCGCGGGTGGCGGCGGCGTTGTATTTCGGGTCGTTGGCCTCGATCACAATGTGAAAACGGTCATCGAGCAGACGGGTGAGCTTGGGCGCCTTCTGCACGGGATGGTAGTGCATGGGCAGGCCGTTCACGACGAACATCCCGATGATGGTCGCGAAGGCGGTAAAGAGAATCGTGAGCTCGTAGCTCACGGGAAAGGCGAACATCGGGGAGAACAGCGGCTTGCCGCCGACGATGAGTTTGTAGTCCACGCCGCCGGTCCAGAAGATCATGCTCATGCCGGTGCAGAATCCCGTGATGCCGCCGCAAATCGAAATGCGCGGCACCTTGGAGCGCCGGATGCCCATGGCGGCATCGAGTCCGTGCACCGGGAACGGCGTGATGGCGTCCCATTGTTTGTAGCCGGCATCACGCACCTGTTCGCAGGCGTGATAGATCTCGGGCGTGGTGGCGAAGGCGGCGATTAGTCCGTAGGTTTTTTTCATGGCGCCTCCCGATTAATGGTGATCCGCCCCGTGAGGGTCGGCTTGGGGGATGACGCACTTCACCTCGGACATCGGCATGATGGGCACGAAGCGGATGAAGAGCAGAAACAGCGTGGAGAACACGCCGAACGTCCCGAAGAAGGTGAAGATCTCGACGATCGACGGCGAGTAGTAGCCCCAGCTCGACGGCAGGAAGTCGCGGGCGAGCGAGGTGACGATGATCACGAAACGCTCGAACCACATGCCAACGTTGACCACGATGGAAAGAATCCAGACGAACCAGGTGTTCTCACGCACCCACTTGAACCAGAAAAATTGTGGGGTGATGACGTTGCAACTGACCATGATCCAGTAAGCCCAGGCGTAGTGGCCAAACGCGCGGTTGATGAAGGCGAAACCCTCGTAGGGATTGGCACCGTACCAGGCGATGAAGAATTCCACGGAGTAGGCGTAACCCACCATCGTGCCGGTCGCGAGGGTGATCTTGCACATGCAGTCGATGTGGTACTGCGTGATCAGATCCTCGAGACGGAAGATGGCCCGCAGCGGCAGCATGAGCGTGAGCACCATGCCGAAGCCGGAGAAGATCGCGCCCGCCACGAAGTACGGCGGGAAGATGGTCGTATGCCAGCCTGGGATCAGAGACACCGCAAAGTCGAAGGAGACGATGGTGTGCACCGAGAGAACCAGCGGGGTCGAGATACCGGCCAGAATCAGGTAGGCCATCTCGTAGTTGCTCCAGTGGCGGTTGGAACCGCGCCAGCCCATGGCGAAGAAACCGTAGATGCGGGCCTTGAGAACATTCCCGGCGGCGGTGAAGCGGTCACGCAATGTGCCCAGATCGGGGATCAAACCGATGTACCAAAAAAGGACGGAGACGGTACCGTAGGTCGAAACCGCAAACACGTCCCACTCGAGCGGCGAACGGAAATTCTGCCAGATGTAATTCGAGTTCGGGATCGGGAAGAGATACCAGGCCATCCATACGCGACCGACGTGAAACACGGGGAAGATGGCGGCGCAAACCACCGCGAAAATCGTCATGGCTTCCGCCGCGCGATTGATCGACGTGCGCCATTTCTGGCGCAGCAGGCAAAGGATGGCCGAGATCAAGGTACCAGCGTGGCCGATACCGATCCAGAAGACGAAGTTGACGATGTCCCACGCCCAGTTGACCGGATTGGCATGACCCCACACACCGACGCCCGTGCCGACCAGATAGGTCAGGCCGGCGACGGTGAACGACGCGACAAGAATCGCGAGGCCGAAGCAGATCCACCACCAGCGCGGGGTCGGGCCTTCGATGATGCCGCAGATTTTTTCGGTGATCCACGAGAAGCCGCGGTTGTTCAGCACAAGCTGAGCGCGCGGCAGTGAAACCGGTTTGACCTCGGCGAGAATCGCGGGAGCGGGATGATCAGAAGCGTGCGCGCTCATCAGCCCTGCCCTCCGTGTTCAGCTTCGTGCTTCTCGGTTTCGTGACCATGCTCATGGCCCTCGCCGGAGGCACCGTTCTCATGGCCGTGTTCGCCATGACCTGCACCATGGGGATTCTTCCGGTTATATTCGACCCGGCTGAGCGGGAGAGTTTGGTAATCGGGCATTTTTTCGTTCGGATTACGGAGCTTTCCGAGATAAGTCGTGCGGGGACGGATGTTGAGGTAGCCGAGCACCGCATAGTCACGCTTCTGGGCTTTGGCCTTGGAGACTTCGCTGGTCTCATCCTTGATGTTGCCAAACACGATGGCTTCGGCCGGGCAAACCTGCTGGCAGGCGGTCTTGATCGTGCCATCGGGGATCTCAACCTCGCCGGAAGCGCCGGCCTTGCGGATCTGGGCAATCTTGGCCTGCTGCACGCGCTGGACGCAGTAGGTGCATTTCTCCATGACACCGCGCATGCGCACGGAGACGTCCGGGTTTTTCACCATCTTCAACAATTCCGGCATCTCGCTCTGGCTGCCGAGCGGCCCCATATAGAGTTCGTCGATCGAACGCTTGTTGAAATCAAAATAATTGAAGCGGCGGACCTTGTACGGACAGTTGTTCGCACAGTAGCGCGTGCCGATGCAGCGGTTGTAGGCCATGACGTTGATACCCTCGTCGTCGTGGACGGTGGCATTGACCGGACACACGGTCTCGCATGGCGCGAGTTCGCAATGCTGGCAGGTCATCGGCTGGACCATCGCCTGCGGATCCTCGGGGATGATATGATTGCCCTCGCCGCCGAAGGCTTCGGCGTCGATGCGACCGTCGGCATAATAACGGTCGAGACGGATCCAGTGCATCTCACGGCCGCGCTTCACCTGCTCGCGACCGACGATCGGGATGTTGTTCTCCGCCTGACAGGCGACCACGCAGGCATTGCAGCCGATGCACGTGTTGAGATCGATCGACATGCCCCACTGGTGGAGACCGTCAAACTTCGGTGTCTCGTAAAGTGAGTTGCCGCGCGGAATCACGACTGACCGCTCGTTCAGGGCCATGCCCTTGTCCTTGCCGAGATTGGCGGGAGCGTGCGACTCCATGCCGATGCCGGCGACGAAACCGGGATTGCGCATGAACTCTTCGAGGTTGGCCTCGCGAATGATGTCGCGGCCTTCCATCGACCAATGTTCCTGCGTGGTGGCGATACTATGACGTTCGCCTGTGTTGCGAATGGCGGCGCCAGTGGCAAAGTGCATCGCGTCGCTGGAGCGAACGGAGTAGGCGTCAAAACCCGAGCCGTTCCCGACGTGGCCGGCCTGCGTGCGACCGTAACCGAGTGGAAGCACGACCGTGTAGTTGGCCAGACCGGGCTGGATGTGCATCGGGCCGCGGACGGTGCGGCCGTTGACGGTCACTTCACCGATATAAGCCAGCTCCTTGTAGTGGTAGACCTCGGCGGTTTCCACGCGGGCAACCTGCGGGCCATTGGCACCATGCGGATAAATTCCCAGTTTCTTCGCCAGGCGCGGGCTGACGAGAATGGCATTATCCCAGGCGAGTTTGGTAATCGGATCCGGCACCTCTTGGAGCCAGCCATTGTTGGCGAAGCGCCCGTCATCCATCTTGTGGTCGGTGACGAAACGCACCTCGACCTTGTCCTCGGTCACCGCCACCGGAGCCTGCGCGACCGCGAGCAGAGCCGCAGCCGGGCGCGCATGATAGGAAACATCGGCGATCTTGTAGGCCGAATCGGCCAGCACGCCATCGTGCAGGAATTTCTGGAACGCCTTTTCGTCGCCGCCGAGAGTGGCAAAAACCTGCTCGTATGCCTGCGGATTATCCAAGCCGGCGAGACGAGCGAGCAGCTCGACCTCCATCAGACCGTTGAAGAGCGGGAGAATCATCGGCTGGACCGGCACGATGGTGCCGTCAACCGTGCGGGCATCGCCCCATGATTCGAGATAGTGGGTGGCCGCGAGATGGGTGCCGGCTTTGGCGGAAGTCTCGTCGGCGTAATAGCCGTACCGGATCACATCCGGAACTTTCGCCAGCAGACCGGCAAAATCGAGATCAGCCGGAGCGTTGTAAACCGGATTGCCATTCAGGATGAAGAGCGTCTTAACGGAACCGGCATTGATGGCGGTGGCGAGCGCCTTGATCGTCGAAGCGGTGTTCGGCTCGACGGCGACGAAATCAACCGTCTGGCCGATGTTGCCCAGCTTGGCGTTGATCGCATTGACGAGCGTGTGCACGGCGGCGGACTGATGCGCACCGGCGACGACAAGCGACTTGCCCGCGTGCGCAATCAAATCCTTGGCGCACTCGGAAATCCACTGCTCTTTCTTCTCGAATTCGAGATTGGCGGCCAGCGAGGCAAATTCATTCATGCCCAGCACGGCGTCGGCGAGCGCCGCGGCGAGCGCGATCACCTGGCTGCTGGATAGACGCAGGCGGTGGTCCGCCATGCTGCCCGTGATGGTGAAACCGCTTTCCGCGACGTACAGGCGGTTCATCTGCTCAGCGTCTTCCTTGCTACTGACACGACGCCCCTTGGAAAATTCGCGGGCAAAATACAAACTGCCGGACTCGGCCTGGAGGAAATCGGCGTCGAGCGAAACGATGCACTTGGCCTTCGCGAAACGGTAGATCGGCTTGACGCTCTGGCCGAACGACGCGAGGGCGGCCTCGACCGGCGGCTCTTCCTGCACGGGCTCATACTCGGCCCAGATGGCGCGGGGAAATTCTTTCTTCAGTTTGGCGACGAGCCGGGCGCGGGTCGGCGAACTCGATTCGTTGGCCAGAAAAGCCAGACCTTCGCCACTGCCGGCGTAGGTCTTGTGAATCGATGCGAGCAGATCGTTGACGTCGGCGACCGGGAGCGTGCGACCACCCTTGGTGTGAGTGGTAGAGCGGTCGGGATCGTAGAGATCCAGCACCGAGGCTTGGGCGATGAGAGTGGTGGCGCCACCGTGCGGCGTGTAGCTGGGATTGCCCTCGAGCTTGGTCGGACGACCCTGATGCGTCTCGGCGAGAAGCGGAATGGCCGATTTGCGCAGCGGCATCGCCGTGGCGTAGTACAGCGGCAGACCCGGAACGATATATTCGACGGATTTGCCATACGGCAGAATGTTGGCCTCGGGACGACGGCAACCGGCCAGGCCCATACCGCCGAGGGCGAAGGAGGCGGCCATGATGCGCATGAACTGACGGCGGTCCACGCCCTCGATCGACGAAGCGCCTTCGGGAAATTCGCGGGCGAGATGCTCCTTGAAACCCGGCGAGGCGGAGAGTTCGTCGAGACTGCGCCAGTAACGGGGACCGGCGAGTTCGCGCTGCGAAGCGGGAGGATGGTCAAATTGGCGTTTCATCAGCGGTGGCAGCCGGAGCAGCTTTGCGGGGGTTTGACCTTCCAATCATGCACGAATTTCTCGGCGGTCTTAACCCCCTCGGGGCCCTGTTCGGACAACGGTAGGGAATTGAGATTAAAGACGTCCTTCGGATCACGGATGTGCGCAGCGGGATCGCGGTGGCAATCGAGACAGAAGCCCATGGAGTGGGACTTCGCATGCGCGACGGTGGTCATCTCGTTCACCTTTCCATGGCACTCAACGCAACTGATGCCGCGAGTAACGTGAACCGAATGGTTGAAATAGACGTAATCAGGCGCGACGTGGACTTTCACCCACTGCACGGGTTCGCCACTGGCAAAACTCTGGCGGATGGGCTCAAGCAACGGACTCTTCGGCTTGATCGTGGCGTGACAGTTCATGCATGTCTGGGCCGTGGGGATGCTCGACGTCGCGGATTTTTCCACCGAAGCGTGGCAATAACGGCAATCGATTCCGAGGTTGCCGGCGTGCAGGCTGTGGTCGAACGGCACCGGCTGGATCGGCTGATAACCCACACGCAGATATTTCGGGGTTGAATAATAGGTGACCGCCGCCGTGGCGACACCGGCAAGAACCGTGATGAAAATCACGATCTGCAGTGGCAGTGAATTGGCGGATTTGGGAAAAATCTTCGACATAGCTGTCGTGAATGCGGGTTACCCGGATTGGGGAAATTAGTGGGTTCCTTCCTGCCGGGCCACGGCCCTCGGCTCGGCCCGCAGCGGGACGGGAGCAGACGCAGGAGTGGAGGAGCCGGACCGGGCAAAAAGCTTTGGCACGAAGCCAGCGGCCACAATCAGGCCGCCTAGTTTGGCGAAGAATGCTTTACGCGTAGATTCGGTGGTCACAGGTGTGTGTTTCGGTTCAAACCACGAACAAATGAACCAGTTTAAGCGATGTAAAACAAATTTTCCTATAGATCGAAGGATAAACGACTATTAGTAGCAACGGGAACGGCCTGACGGAATCTTATCAAGCCATTCCAATAGCTGCGTAAGTGATGGTTTAGCTCAATGTGGCAGCCCGGTTACTGCTTGAATCCCCGCTTCGATCATTCCCGACCAGGTCACCGCGGCGTTCCGCTCGATGACGCCGGCGTAAAACAAGCCCATGACGTAAAAATTCCAGACCGCGGCCGAAACAGCCGCCGCCCGGAGGATTCTTTGCCAAAACAGTGGCAAACGCATCAATAATGCTGCCAGGCCCGCCATGAGAAAGAGCAGCACGGCGTCAAAGGCGCGCGACCCGAAGGAATTTCCCGCAAACCACCAGCACCACCAAGCCGCATTGACGTACCAGGTACCCGCTGTCGCGACGAGTCCGGCGAGAAGCATTCCCCGTGATTGCCGCGCCAGCCGGACGAAACCGATCATCCCCACCAACAAAAGAGGATGCCAATAAAACAGACCGTGCAGGGGTGAGAACAGAATATTAAACAACTCGGGATGCGCCCAGTTGAAACCCTCGCCCTCCGTCCCATAAGTGAAAACAAACCAGTGCCCATAGACAACCCGCCAGGCGTAGCATTGCAAAAACAACAGCGGCACAGCACCCGTCAGCCATCCGCATCCCGAGCGCAGGAGATTCGTGCGACCGCGATCCATCCGCAGTTGTCCGAGCCAGATCCATAACGGTAATAGTCCGAAGACCGCGAGTTGGAACCGCAAGGTGACGGCCAGGCCCCACCCTGCCCCGGCCAGCAGCCAGGGCCAGATTCGATCGGGCATTTTCTCTGCGGCCAGACAAGCCCAGGTCATCAGCGCGATGGCAAAAAAGGCCGCGTTATGACTCAGGCTGAGTTTCATGGTCAGATAATAGAGCTGCGGGCTGGCCGTCAAAATCAGCACCACTCCCCAAAGCGCGGCCGCCGGATCACCGCACCACTGGCGGACACAGCGCCAGGCGAGCAGAAGTCCGGTCAAACCGAGCAGAAAATGCCCCGCTTGGAGGACAATCTGGTAAACCGGATTGTATCCATCGCGCGCCAAATTCCAGAGCCCGGCCGCCCGGCCCGTCGCGACAATTCCGTCGGCCACCAGATAGAACGGCACCGAAAGCACCGCCCAGCCCACGCCATATTTGTTGGGCAGACGACCGGTTTCAGTCCGGGGAAGGCGGCGCAATTCTGCGCGATAGGCGTCGGTGAGCGTGTTGCAGGCTTCCAGATCGTTGGCAAAATCCCAGTCGCCGTCCACCATGGCCGAACGCAACCAGAAATAATAGAAGGTGTTGTCTGTGCCGCGCAGCATACTGAACCGGCCGATCTGAAAAAACGGCACCGCAAAAAAACCCAGCACGACCAACGTCAGGCCGAGCAATATTTTTTTCTGCAACCCGGGCATCCCCCGCACCACGCCGCTGAGTTCGCGCCACCAGCTCATGGGGATCGAGCCAAAGCATGGCCGCCGCGAGCCCGGCCTCCCGGGCGGGGGCAGGTGACGCGAGCCAAATAAAACCCGACCCTCCCGCCGGCTCCGGGCTCGTCCTGACTCTGGGCTTTCGGCGGCATCGTCAGGCCTCAGCCGACAAATTCGCCATCGCGCATCGGCTTGATCTCATCACACCGTTTCGCGATGTCGGGATTGTGTGTCACCAGCACCACCGCCTGGCTGTTTTCCTTCGCCAGCCGGGTCAGCAGGTCGAACACCAATGCGGAGTTTTTCTGGTCGAGATTGCCCGTCGGCTCGTCGGCGAGAATGATGGCCGGCTGATTGGCCAGCGCCCGGGCGATCGCCACGCGCTGCTGTTCGCCGCCGGAAAGCTGGGTGCCAAGCCGGTGGGTTTTGTCGCCAAGCCCGACCGAGTTCAGCAGATCGCGCGCGCGATCCGCCATCTGCGGCTCGCTGAGGCGGCCGAGTTTGCGCATGGGCATGATGACATTCTCCAGCGCGGAAAACTCCTGCATGAGAAAATGAAACTGGAAGACAAAACCGATGTGCTCGCCGCGCGCCGCCGTACGTTCGAGATCGCCGCTATTGGACATCAGCCGGTCGCGGATCCAGATATTCCCCCCATCAGGACGATCCAGCAGCCCGAGCAGATAAAGCAGCGTGCTCTTGCCGCAGCCGGACGGGCCGACAATGGCGCAGACATGGCCGCGTTTCGCCTCGAAGGTCACCCCGCGCAGCACATGCACGCGGCCATCGCCTTCGCCGAGGTGGCGGTGGAGCTGTTCGCAGCGGAGCGCGAGATTGGAATCAGCGGCGGCCATCGGGTTTATTGCGCGGTGCCGCGGATGATGTCGCCCGGCTCCAGCCGGGCGGCACGGCGAGCGGGAATCAGCGAAGCGGCCATGACCATGATTATGGCGGTGATGGCGGCGGCCACGTAGTGCCAAATGGACCACTGCACCAAATAGTGATCGGTGGAAAATATCCCGCGAATGTGAGTGGACTTGTGCTCAACGGCGTAAGTCACAGCCGCCCCGAGAATCCAGCCGAGCACGGTGCCGATCGTCAGCACGATGGTCGCCTGCCACACGAAAATGCTGGAGATGTCCTCCCGCGTGTAACCCATCGAGCGCAAAATCGCGATCTCCTTGGTTTTTTCCATGACGATCATCGCGAGGGTATTGAACATCGCCAGGCCCGCGATCAGCGTGAAGACCGAGACGGTGATGCCCGATGAAATCTTCAACGTCTTGAACACTTCGAGCCACGTTTTCTCGCGCACCTGCCAGCTTTTCGCCCCGTGGCGCAAGACTTCCTCCATCTGATCACAGTCCTCGTTGGCCCGGTCGTTATCATAAAGGCTGACCTGGATAAAACTGGCCCCGTTGACCTTCTTCAACTGGGAGCGCGCTTCGGGCAGGTGCAGATACACGCGCTCCTTGTCGATGTCACTCACCCCGGTTTCATAAACGGCCGACATCCGGTAATGGCGGGCCTGACCGGCCGATTCCAGAATGAAAGAGTCGCCGACGTCCAAGTGCAGCCGTTCGGCGATGACCTTGCCGACCAAGGCACCGGTGGGGTTGAAACGAAAATCATCGAGGCGCCCCTGGACGATCTGCCGCCCCAGTTCGGAAACCATCAGGTGATTGTCGAGGACGATCCCGTAAATCTTGACCGAATCGCTCTTGAACGAGCTGCGCAAGATCGCCGCCCCTGTCACCACTTCGGATACCCCCGAAACATTGCGAAACTGGTGGAGGGCATCGATGAGCAGCTTGGGTTCCTCGACGCCCTCAATATATTTCCTCCCCTCTTTTTGCTCCACCTGGAACGTCGAACCGCTGCCGCCGCCACCCGCCTCCATGGAGCGGATGGTATCCTGAAAGCGATCCTCGATCTTGATGGCCCCATTGGTCCCGAGAATGGTCTTGATGAAAAAATCCTCAAAGCCGCTGGTCGTCGCCTGGGTCACGATGAACAGCCCGACGCCCAGCACGATGCAGGAGAGGCTCATGAGCATCGCCCGTTTTTTGGCGGTGAGAAAGCGAAAGGCGATCCGAAGGGTGGGTGACATCAGTGTGAGGGCGGGCGCAATCTCCCGACTATTATTGGGCCTTTTTCACCCGCACCCGGTCACCCGGCTGGAAGCGATCCAGTTCCTCGACGATCACCTCATCATCCTTTTTCAAACCTTCCAGGATCTCGGCCTGCACAGTCAAGTATCCCACCTTCACCTTGCGCAGCTCCACCCTGCCGCCGTCGACGACAAAAACCTCGCCGCCCCGCAGCGCCCGCCGCGGGATGATGGCGGCGGCATCGCGCGTGCCCAACACAATGCTCACCTCTCCGGTGAGACCGGGCACGAGCTTCTCGACCGGGATATCCACCGAAAGATGCACGATGTAGCGCTGGGTCTCGGCGTTGGCCGTCGGCAGCACCTTGGTCACCGTGGCGTTGTATAGCTGCGCCCCGTAACCAAGAAACCGAACTGAAGCTTTTTGCCCCACCAGGATGCCGGCGAAATTTTCCTCGCTGACCTTCGCCTCAACGGTACGCGAGCTGGAAATCAGCGTGGCGATCGGGGTATCCCGGCCGATGAGGTCGCCCGCACGGGCATTCAGCTCGACCGATGCGATCACGCCGTCCGTCGGCGCAATAATGGTCATCTTTTCTTTTTCGCGCAGCTTGGTCCGCAATTCATTCTCGTTGTTGTCCAAGGCCAGTTTCAAGTTCACCTCGTCAAGCTCCATGCGCTGCTCCAGTTGCTGGAGGCTGCGCCGGGCTTTTGCCATCTCCGACTCGGGATAGGAGCCGGTCTTGGTCTGGAGCTCGAGATTCGCATTGGTGTCGCGCATATTGAGCACTTCCATCCTGAGCGAGGAGCCCAGCTCCACCTTGCGTTTCGCCGCCGTGATTTCATTTTTGATCTTGTCGATTTCCAGATCAATGTCGCCCGTATCGATCTGCACCAGCACATCGCCCTTGAAAATCTTTTTGCCCGGATCCAGCTCGGAGACCACAATGCGTCCGCCCACTTCGCTCTTCAGCTCCATGACGTATTCGGCCTTCACCTCCACGCTGCCCGGCACGGCATTGACCGCCCGGCCGCTGACGACCGGTACGACCAAGGCCACCGGACGCATGGCATAGAAATACACGTACCAGAGGGTGAGCAGGGGGATCGCGACCAGGAGCAGGCGCACGACCCAACGGGATTTGGAGCCGGTAGCAGTCATGGATTATTTGGCGGGAAGGTTGGCCACGATCGGATCCTCGTTCAGGACACCGAGAAAATCGCCGGTGCGGATCAGAAAATCCGAACGGGCGTTGGCGGCGTTAAGCTCGGCGTCATAAACGGTGAGCTGCACCTGCCCGACATCGGACTCTGATTTGACGCCCCGGTGAAAATCGTCCCTGACCGTGTTGAGATAACCCAGATTGGAGGTCAACTGGCGGTCATTGATGGCCATGTTACGGGCGGAAAAATTGATCTGCTTCACGGCCGTCTGCGCATCCTGTTTGAGCTGTTCGGTCATCTGCTGATAATTGTTCTCCAACTGGCGGCGGCGAATCAGGGCGTTGCGGGTCGCCGCACCGGCGGCAAAACCATCAAAAATCGCCCAATTGACGGAGATGCCGACATACCGCGATGCGGTGGAGTATTTCGTGCCCCTGCCGTAAATATTATTCTGTTCGTCCTCGCTGAGACCCAGGACCCCGCTCACTTTGGGCCGGAGGCGGGTCTTCGCGTTCGCATAATTCAGGTTTTCGATGTCAATTTGCTGGCGCAGGAAATAAGCCTCAAGCGTTTCCGGCTCTTTCTGGTTGAGAAAGTCGGCAAGCAGCCGATCAAAAGGCCCGGCCGCATATTGGGCCGTCGCGACCGAATCGGGGATGGCGGCATCATCCAGCGACGCCAGACCGGCCAGCCGCACGAAGGAGCGTTTGGCATTCTCATAGTCCAGCTCGGTCCGTTCCAAGGCAAGCTGACCCTGCTCGGCATTCAACCGGGCAATGGAAATATCGACTTCCGAAATCACTTTTTTGAGCAGCCGCTCCTCCTGCAGTTTCAACTGATTGTTGACGTATTCCTGATAAAAATGGGCCCGTTTGAGCGCGATTTTCTGCACGATCAGACGCAGATAACCGCCCCGCAGCTCCTGCGCCAGCAGGCGGTAACCCTGAAGGTATCTGCCTTGGGCCAGTTCGCGCTGAATCTTGCCGATGCGGTCATTGTTCCGGCGTTCTCCCCAAAAGAACAACGGCTGGCTCAAAGCCACGCTGTAGGGTGTCTTGGTCACATTCTGTGGGATGGCGGGAGCGGAACCGGGGCCACTCACATACTGAATCGTATCTCTGGTGTAGTTGTAACTGTAGTTGCCATTGACCGAGGGCAGCAGGTTCGCGCGGGCCGCGATCCGGTCATTGTCAGCGGCCTCCAGATCCAGCGCCTGGTTTATCATGCGCGGAGACTGCTGGACGGCACTGTGCAGAATCGCGTCGAGGCCGGGATGAATTTTCTCAGGCAGAGGAATCTCGCTGACCACCGGGGATGCCGCCTGCACAAAACAGGCGAGAAGCGGCAGAGCCGCGAAGAGTTTCCAAGCTTTTTTCATAGGGTAGATTTCATGATGACCGGTTATCTATGAAGTAATTGCAATCTGGAAATTGTTCCGGCCGACCATGCCGAAACATAAATTTTCTCCGCCCCCGCATTTATAGTGGAGGCATCCGGCAACTCGGTTGTCATCGCGAAACAAACGCGTCCTCAACCGGGCGAATTGCCCGTCAGGAAACCTGCCCGGGAAAAAATCCGGCCAAGACCGCGCCGGCATCCGGTGCTCCGACCGATTTTCAACTCAGATCGTCACGGGGCCATGCAACAGTTTTTCGCCCAGACGCACCGTGGCGCGTTCGAGCACGGTCGGCATCGCGTCCTCCAACACCTCGGTGGTAAAACCCCACTCATGCAGGAAATTTCCGTGGAGCGTGACGAGAAAACCTTCCTCGGTGACGCCCGGACCCATCGATGTCGCCAGGTATTTGGCCGCATGCAGGTGCGCCAGCAAAGGCTGCACGGCCGCCGGCGCCTCCATCGGACGCAGCATGAACTCGGCGGTCTTCACGAACAAATCGGGAAATTTCCACGCCTCGAGCAGCCGTTTGCTTATGTCGGCATGGTGGAAACCCAGCACGGTGCGTTCGGCCTGTTCCCATGTGCTCTTCGTCTGCGCGCAATTGGCCCTCACGGTCGGATAATATTCGGCACAAGTATGGGCGAGAGCGAGTTTGCCCAGATCGCACACCAAGCCCGCGGTGTAGGCGGTCTGCGGGTCGATCTTTTCCATGGTGGTGGCGAGCACTTCGGCGGCAATGGCCGTGCAAAGCGCATGGCGGCTGAAATCGCCCGGCTCCCAGCGCAAAAGAACTTTCGAACCGGTTTCCCAGCGGCTGACCAGAACCAGGGCGGCCAGACGGAAAATCTCCTTCGCACCCAGGCGCAGAATCGCGCCGTCAAGCGTGTCGATGCCACCGCGGCCGAACACCGCGGAATTGGCGAGGCGCAGCGTGGCGGCGGCCAGCGAGGGATCCAGCGAGATCAGCCGTTCGATCTCGGCGGCCGAGCTGTCGTTGCTTTGCAGGACCAGCGCGAGGCGCGGCAGCAGGGAGGGCGAGCAGGGCAGCCGCAGGGCTTTTTCGCAGACCTGTTCGATCGTGGGAGGAGGAGGGAGGGGAGCGGGCATGACAGGATTGGGTTAGGCGGCTTGTAAGAGCGAAATCGGATCGAGGATGAGGGCGATGTTTCCGTCGCCCAGAATGGCGCCGCCCGCCACGCCGGGCAGGCCTTGCATGTAAGCGCCGAGATTTTTGATCACCACTTCCTGCTTGCTGACCATTTCGTCGACCATGAGCGCGCTGACCTTGCCGGAATGCTCGACAAGCACGACGATGCCTTCCCAGGGCTGCTGGGCGTCGCAGGGAATGCCGAAACGGCGATGGAGACGATGGAGCGGCAGAATGCGGCCGCGCAATTCGAGGACTTCTCCCGAGCCATGGATGGTGCTGATGGATTCGCGCGAGGGCCGCAGCGCCATCTGCACGGAGGTGCTGGGCAGAATGAATTTGTCCGTGCCCACGCGCACCACGAGTCCGTCGATGATGGCCATGGTGAGCGGAAGCTTGATCTTGAAAGTGGAGCCCTGCCCGACCTCGGAGGTGATCTCGATCTTGCCGCGCAGTTTTTCGATGTTCCGTTTCACCACATCCATGCCGACCCCGCGGCCGGACACCGAGGTGACTTTCTCCGCCGTGGAAAATCCGGGGGCGAAAATCAGATTGAACGTCTCCTCGCGGGTCAGTTGCGCGCCCGGTGCAATCAGGCCCTTTTCCACCGCTTTCTTGTGGATGCGCTCGGGATTGATGCCGCGACCATCGTCCTTCAGTTCGATGACAATGTTGCTGCCCTGGTGGTAGGCGTAGAGATGCACGGTGCCGGTGTCGGATTTGCCGGAAGCCAGACGCTGCGCCGGGGTTTCGAGGCCGTGATCCAGGGCATTGCGCACCATGTGCACCAAAGGATCGCCAATCTCCTCGACCACGGTCCGGTCGAGTTCGGTGTCCTCCCCGCTGACGGTGAAATGGACTTTCTTGGAAAAACTGTTGGCGAGATCGCGCGCGAGCCGTTCCATTTTCTGGAAGGTCTGCTTGATGGGAATCATGCGCAGCGACATGGCAGTGTGCTGCAGTTCCTTGGCGATGCGCGAGAGCTGCACGACGTTGCGGTGCAAGGGCGAGCCCTCGACACTGAGCACGCGGGCCGACTCGATGAGCTGGCTCTGGACGATCACCAGCTCGCCCACGACATCCATGAGTGAATCCAGCTTCTCCGTGTTGACGCGCACCGTCGGTCCGCCGGCGACTTTGGCCGAGCCATGGTTTTCGGCGGCAACCGGCGCGGCAGCCGGCGCCACGGGAGCGGCGGCGGCCACGGGTAACGCAGCGGGGGCCGCTGGTGCCTGCGCGGGAGCCACGGGCGACGGAGCGGCAGCCGGTGCGGGAACAGCCACAGCGATCGGTTGGGGAGCGGAGCTGATGAGTGCGGTCGCATCCCCGGCGTCTCCCGAAACAGCCGCTTTTGCGAGCTGTTTCACGGAACGCATCAAATGGGCAACGGGAATGATCTCCTTGGGAATTTCTCCCTTCTCCAGCGCCACCGCGACCTGCTGGGTGAGGGCTTGCAGCGCATCGCGGCTGTTGAGAATCTCCGTGACGATCACCGGAGTGAGCCGGAGTTCGCCATTGCGCGCCAGATCGAGGAGCGATTCGACTTCGTGGGCGAGGGATTGCATCGGCACCAGCCCGAGAAATCCGGCGTTTCCCTTAAAGGTGTGAAACGAGCGGAACATCGAGTTCAACGCCTCGGGATCGTCGGGTTGCTGGTCCAGCACCAGCAGCGCCGCTTCGATCTGTTGCAAATGATCGAGGGCCTCGGAGTAAAATTCGCCGAGCAGCTCATGATTCTCGGCCATGTTCAGCTCAAGCAGCACATCGATGGCGGCATGGTCGCCCGATTCTTCAGGAGCCGGGACCGCAGCCGCAGCCGGCGAGGCCCCGGCCGCAAAAGCCTCGGGAGTCTTGCCGGTTTTCACCGCCTCGACCGCATTCGGCAGCCAGTCAATCAATGTGCGCAATTGTGCGATTGAACTCTCATTAAAAGGTTTCGCGGCATCCAGCAGTTTGTCCAACGTGGCGTGCATGCCCTGGACTGCGGCATGCAAGGCCGGCTCGCCCGTACAGAGTCCGGCAATTTCACCCAGCAGACTGTAGGACGGAATGAGCCCCTCGTCCCGGCCGGGGGTGGCGAGCATGGATTCGGAAGCAAGACGACTAAGGGCGTCGTCGAGCGCCTGGTAGATTTCCGCGGCAAGTGGCATAAGCAAAGGATTGGTGGCAATACAGCTATTGCTTGGGTTATCGGTTCCCGGCGGGAAAACTTAACAGCTCATCCGGCGTTTTACCGCTAAATTTCCGGCCGGCCGCGCCGATGAACTGGCCGGCGACCCTTCCGCCTCAACCAATTCCATCCATGAGTTCAGCCCCCGCTCCCGCCACTTCCTCCGCTTCCAACAAACAGGCGGGCAAATACCTCACCGTGGTGCTCGATAACGAAGCCTACGGGCTCAATGTCCTGAAAATCCGCGAAATCATTCGCATGCAAAAGATCACGCCCGTGCCCCAGATGCCGGGTTTTGTGAAAGGGGTCATCAATCTGCGCGGTCGCGTGATCCCGATCGTCGACCTGCGCGTGAAATTCGGCCTGAAGGCCGAGTTTGCCGAACGCACCTGCATCGTCGTCGTCCAGGTCAAACTCGCGAACGAGCAGAATGTGCAGATGGGCTTGATCGTCGACAGCGTCGAAGAGGTCGTCAATCTCACCGCCCAGGAAATCGAACCCGTCCCGGAGTTCGGCGCCCGGATCGACACCACCTATCTCCTCGGCATGGCCAAGATCAAGGACCAGGTGAAGACCCTTCTGGATATTGACCGGGTGGTCGCTCCCGAGACGATGCAGAACATCGCCTCGGCGCTCTGAGCGGAATTGATTCTGGATTTTTTCGTCCTGATACCGGCGTGCGAGCCCGTCGGCTTCATTCACGGTCCCGGTATGCTGCCCATCGGGTGTTTTTCACCGGACGTCCGAGATGGCAGGCATGCCGGAAAATCACTCCCCCACCCGCTTCCACTACTAAAGACATTCCTCTTTGTGCCGAACCAAATGGAAGCATTGCCCTGTGCTTACGGCACAGACGCCTGGCTGATTTCGGCCTGCACCGTTGGTCGGAATCAGGCGCGATGCCGGCGGGTTTCCCCTGCCGCAGGAGCCAATCCAATTATTTAGCCCTACATGAACTCGCTCACCTTTGGTAAACGCATCGCCCTCGGTTTCACCGCCATCATCACGGTCACTTTGGTTTTGGGACTGGTCGCCTTCAGCCTCTTTCGCGGCATCGCCAGCAAGGCTGAATATGTCGCGACGGATCCGATGCCGGGCACAATCGCGATCATCCGCATGACATCAGCCGTCAAGGATAACTTCGGCCTGGTGCAGCGGCATTTCAACGCGACCGAGAAAGAAGCCGTTGCGGCGGCGATTGAGAAAAACAGTGAGCTGACCGACAAGCTGGCCAAGGAATATGAAATCACCGTGACCGATCCCGAGGACAAGGCGTTGTTTGCCACTTTTAAAGAGGACCGGGCGGCTTATGTGGGCGAATTTAAAAACGTGCTGGCGCTCAATGCCCAGGGGAAAACCGCCGAGGCGGTCGCCGCCAGGGAAAACCGCCTGATGCCGGCCTACCAGAAGGTCACGGCCACTTTGGACAAGATGCTGGCATTCGATGTCAAACAGCTTCAGGAAAGCGTGGCGAGTGTCCAGTCATCCGCGCAATCGGGCAAGCGCACCACTCTGGTCGGTCTGCTCATCGGCTTCCTCGTCGCGGCCGCCATTGCATTTGCGATCATCCGGGGCACCACCCATGTGCTCGGAGGAATCACGGAAACGCTCGACAGCAGCTCCGAACAAACCGCCAGTGCCGCCCGGCAGGTTTCCAGCTCCAGCCAGTCCCTCGCGGAGGGCGCCAGCGAACAGGCCGCCTCCCTCGAGGAAACCTCCGCCTCGCTTGAGGAAATGTCCTCCATGACCAAGCGCAACGCCGACAGCGCCCAGCAGGCCAAGCAAATCGCCGGCAAGGCCCGCACCGCCGCCGACACCGGCGCCGAACGCATGCAGGCCATGCAGACCGCCATGCAGGCGATCACGACCGCCTCCGCCGACATTTCCAATATTCTAAAGACAATCGACGAGATCGCCTTCCAAACCAACATTCTCGCGCTCAATGCCGCCGTCGAAGCTGCGCGCGCCGGTGAGGCCGGTGCCGGTTTCGCCGTCGTCGCCGAGGAAGTCCGGGCCCTCGCGCAGCGTTCCGCCGCCGCCGCCAAGGAGACCGCCACCAAGATCGAGGACTCCGTGGCCAAAAGCCAGCAGGGCGCGCAAATCAGCTCGGAAGTCGCCAAGAGCTTCGATGAAATTCAGCAGGGCATCCGTCAGCTTGACTCGCTCGTCGCCGAGATCGCCACCGCCTCCAATGAACAGAGCTCCGGCATCGAGCAAGTCACCACGACGGTTTCCCAGATGGACAAGGTCACCCAGAGCAACGCCGGCAACGCCGAGGAAACGGCCGCCGCCGCCGAAGAGCTCAACAGCCAGTCGCTCATGTTGAAAGATGCGGTGGCCCAGCTCCAGCGGCTTGTGGGAGGATCAGACCGTTCCGGCCACCACGATCAAGTCCCGATCCGGCCGGCCGCACCCCAACATAAGCCGGCGCCGATACAGACGCATCCGCCCAAGACGGCCCAGGTGCCGATGCACACCACCCCCAGCAAATCCGGCTCGTCCGCCCTGATCACCCCGCCTCCGCCGTCGCGCAAATCCAGCCAGAAAATGGCCGCGAAAGCGGACGACAATGTCGATTTCTTCGAGGACACCTGAGCGAGCGCCGGACTCACTAGCATTGATGTCGCCAAGAGCAGAGTCGAGGGGCCAGGGGAAGTAAAGACGTCACGTCTTGACTTTTGACAGAAGGCAGAATTCGACATCGGCTTGTCAAGAGTCAAGACATGACGTCTTTTGATCGTTTTGAGGCGGGCCAGCATCCGCGCGTCCTCCGCGTCGCTCTTCGTCTGGTTCTGCGAAATCGCGCGCACCTTGCGCGCGTTGGCCACGATCACCCGGTGACCGCGCGCCTCAAACAACCGGCTGATCCACGGCGAGTGCGTGCCGGTTTCCATGATGATCGCCGCTTTCGGATGGCAGGCCGAAAAGGCGGCGAGGGCTTCGCGCGTATTGGCGAGGGTGGCTTCGGCGAGAATCTTTCCCGCAGCACTGAGGACGCAAAACGTATGTTGGCGATCCCCGAGATCTAATCCGATGGTGAGTTTGTTCGTGTTCATAAGGCGGAGAATATAACCTGCGCACTCACGTGCGAGGCTCTCTACGCCTTCTCATTCCTACTGGTTGGGCTCTTTTTTCATCAGCGTTCTCGCACTGGCGCTAGTGTGCTGAGTGATTAAAGCGTGCAATAAGTAAGATTGAGTGATTGCCTGGTGCATGATCACTGGTCGACCGAAGGCAGAATTGGTATTAAGTGCAGAAGAAACGTCCAAGCTGACGATGATGG
>Ga0265318_10000543_pt1 | contig 26880 bp, 24 predicted proteins | sample 4821metaG_FD_192431 | JGI IMG/M metagenome (GOLD analysis project Ga0265318, IMG submission 192431) | Rhizosphere microbial communities from Carex aquatilis grown in University of Washington, Seatle, WA, United States - 4-8-21 metaG | ecosystem: Host-associated > Plants > Roots > Rhizosphere >... | reverse complement strand
GGGCACCATCGACCCGTACACGAACGGTACGTTCGACAACGACAATCAGCCCAGCGGCATTGCCAACCCGGGCACGGCCCAGTGGATTCATTTCGCCCTGTCGTGGGACGGCACCGCGGTGCGTGCCTTCGTCAACGGCGTCGAGGAAGCAACGAAAATGGGCGGAGGAATGCTGGCTACGGACCGTACGCAGCTCACCATCGGCGGAAACCCCCGCGGCGCCTATTTCAACGGCAACATCGACGAGTTCCGAGTGTGGAACACCGCACGCACGGCGGCCCAGATCACGAGCACGATGCACAAGACGCTTGCGGGTAACGAAACAGGTTTGGTCGGCTACTGGAAGTTCGACGAGACCACAGGGATGACCGCGGCCGACTCGACCACGACCGCGGGCCACACCGCGCACCCGGGAACGCTCATGTCGGCTACGGGGATGGCGCTCCCGACTTGGATCCCGTCGACGGCCCCTATCTCCTGCCCGTAATCTCTCCTGTGAACGAGCGGTTCCGTCACGCTCCGGCGCGCTCGATCGGGTCGTAGGTCAGTGGAGCGTCGGAGTGACGGCGGCCCCGGTATAGCTAACCGTGGCGTTGAAAGGGGGCGTCACGGTCGGGGAGAAGCCGACGGCGTTGGCGGGCGATATCAGGACGACCTGGAAGGTTCGATTGGCGAGCATCCCGGTAAAAGAGCCCTGACGGGCACCGATGGTCAGCGTCTTGGTCGCATCGGTCCAGGTGATCGGGATCACTGTGAAAGAACCCTTCTCGTAGTCGTTCGACAGCCCGTCGTCCTCGTAGAGCGAGAACGACCCGTCCGCGCCCGTATACACGTAGAGTCGGACGGGGTCGGCGGGCATCTGGCTCGCGTATTGAAGAGGGGGCCCGACGGGGACAATGGATCCCGCGCGGACGTACACGGGCATCGCGTCGAAAGGTGCCGGCGCGGTGATGGTCTTTCCACCCGCCTGGAAAGTGCCGTCCCAGAACAGGTACCATCCGGTGCTCGGGGGTAGATAGACCGACGCAGTCGTCGCTTGGTACGTGGTAATCGGAGTTACTAGGAACGCGGGCCCGAACATATATTCGGTGCTCATTTCGGTCGAAATCGGATCCATCGGAAAGTCCATCATCAGCGGTCGCATGATCGTGCCCGCGTTCCGAACGACGTCGCCCGCGACCGAGTAAATATACGGCAGGAGTTGGTAGCGCGTCTGATCGAACTTGAGCATCGCCGCATAGGCAGGACTCGTGTAGCCACCGAATTGATAAATCTCGCGGTACGGAAACTGTCCGTGAGTCCGCATGATGGGCAGGAACGTCGCGAACTCGAACCAGCGCGTATTGAGCTCATACCACTCCGCCTGATTGGCGGCCGTGGGTGTCGTCTCGGTCGGGTCATTGCCCCCGAAGCGTCCGGGAACGGCGAACCCACCGCTGTCCAGCGTCCAATACGGCATACCCGATGCTGCAAAGCCTAGCCCCGCCGGAATTTGTTTGGCCATCGCCGTCCAGGTCGAGCTGATGTCCCCCGACCAGGTCACGGCCGAATTCCGCTGCTGGCCGGCGAAGCCGTTGCGCGTCAGGATGAAGACCCTCTGGTTGGGCGCTGCGCCGCGCTGGCCCTCGTAGATCGCCTGGCTGTTGACCAGCGAATAGGCGTTATGCATCGCCGCGCCGGTGCCGAGATAGGTGGGGTTCATGTGCGCGGTGTTGGTTGCGACTTGTGAGCCAACGCTCGAGAACGGCCCGCTGCCCGTGGCGTTCGAGTCCCCCTCGACGATTTCCGGCTCCGATGCGTCCAACCACCAGGCGTCCACGCCGAGGCTGAATAGCCGAGTGTTGATCTGCGACCAATAGAGCGCTCGCCCGCCCGGGTTGAAGGCATCGTAGTACGTGAACGGATAGCCAACGAAGTCCAGATCCCCCTGCGTGACGTTGGACTGAAAGACGAAGCCGCCCGCCGCGAGCGCCTTGTAGTTGTCAGTCGTCGTATAGAACTTGGGCCACACGGAAATCATGAACTGGGCGTTGTACGTCTGGTGGATCGAGTTGATCAGGCCCTGCGGATCCGGATAGCGGGAGGGATCGAATTGGTGCGTTCCCCACCCGGCGGGTACCCAGTACTGCCAGTCCTGGACAATGTTGTCGATGGGCGCACTGTGCGAGCGGTAGGCCTCTAGGACTCCCGTGATGTCCGTGGTCGTCATGTAGTGTTCGCGCGACTGCCAATACCCGAAAGCCCATCGTGGCAACATGGTTGCCTGCCCCGTGAGGCGCCGGTAACCTGCAATCACGTCGTCCATGGCCGGACCGTAGACGAAGTAGTAATCGATTCCATTGCCGACTTCCGACCAGAGAGACGTCGTTCGCGGCGTCGCGGGGGGGGGCTTCCAGCTGAACTGCAGGATGTCCACGCCCTCGTCGGCCGTCCATTGCAGTTGCACGGGGTAACTTTGCCCGGCCTGGAGCGTGACCTTGGCGATTTCCACGTTGGGTAGCCAACTTTGTCGCCAATGATTAATCACGGTCTGATTGTTGATGCTCAGCTGCAAGTTGCCGGAGGCGTAGGTGAAAAATTCGTAGTCACCCGTCACCGTCGCCGTGACCATCCCCGACCAATTCACCGCCCCAGTGCTCGCGCCCGCGACCGTGTTGTTGGGGTCATTGGCCACATACGTCACTCCGGGCACCTTCTGTGGCTGGCTCAGATCGCCGAAGCGCGTGTACGATGTGTTGTCCCACAAGATCCCGTATCCGAGACTCGACGCGAGGAAGGGAATGAATACTTCGCTGTTGTCCTGGCGGAGGTCGAAGTCGTAGCCTTTGATATCGAAGTGCCCCTGTTGGTGCTGCCCAAGGCCATAAAGTGATTCTGTGCTCACCGATTGCCATTGCTGTTGCACGCCGTACGTTTGCTGGCCTTGAATCGTCGCCGGGGTCAGCGTCCGGCCGCCACCGGCCAGTTCCGAGAGGATCACGTGGCACGACCGATCCATGAACGTCACCGCTCCCGTCGCTTTGTCGACGAGCACCTGGAGCTTGGCGGTCGTGATGGCCATTTGACCGGCGGTGTTCGATACCTGGACGGGCGTCGGGACGCATTGTTTGGGCGCTGCCGCCAGGCTCGATCGCGTGAAGAACGAAGCTTGCGGAGCGTAGGCCACGCGAATCACGTTGTCCGCACACACCTCGAGATCCAGGATGTTGCCGCCGATCGTCAGGGCCGGAAGGACGGTCGCGGCGCCGTCCGCGAGGTTTCCCCCCAAGAGCCCAGCCTCGGCGGCCATGAGCCCCGCGCCGCAATCCGCGCCCCCGCCCGAGAGCCCGACCGCAGCGTCCACCAATGCCGTGCCGCCCCCTTCGCCGCCGCCGGGAGATCCGCTCCTGCCGTCCGTCGACGCCGCGTCGCCTCCGGCCGCCGCGGGGCCGCCTTCGGTTGCGGCCCCTGGCATGTTGCCCTTTGTGTTGCCTCCATTGCCTCCAGTCGTGGCGTCCCTTGAGCCCGCGGTCGCATCGCCGGTGCCTATCGTCGTGACATCCCCCGAGCCGCCGTCGCCCGCAACTTCATTGCCTCCCGTGGCTGCGCATCCCATGGCGCACACGAGAGCTGGCGTCAGCACCCGTGTTGCAAAATCGCGGGCAAGACGGGGGGGCAAGGCGACCGCCGCGTCGAGAACCGCTGGCGGGGACATCGGCTGTTGTCGCAAAGGCTGCATGGTCGGACGAGTCCAGTTGGGCGGCGCTGATTGCCGCGGGAACCCTATCACGGTCGTCGCGCATCGGCTGCCCGACGGCCCGGGCGAGGAGATGCGATGCGTTGCGAGATGGCCGTCGTCGGTGCCGGGTCGTCCGGAGCCGTCATCGCCGCGCGAGCGACCGAGCGCGGCGATCGCGAAGTGTGGCTCATCGAAGCCGGCCCAGATTATCCGGTCGCCGAAGGCTTGCCGGATGATCTCCGCGACGGAACGCTTCACCGCGCTGCCGCTCGTGAGCATCATGTGCAGTGTCGGCAAGTCGTTCGGACACGGCACGATCGAGTACTTGTCGGCAAGCCCCCACGAACGCCCTCTCATCGAGTCGCGCCTATTCCTGGACGACGCGGACCGCGCCCGTGCCGTCGAAGGGTTGAAGCTTGCCGTCGAGCTGACGCGAACGCCGGCGATGCGCAATCACGCTCGGTTCTTCTGGCCTCCGGAAGGTGTCTTGGCGCGCCCCCACCTCCTCGAGACTTGGATCGGTCGAATCTGCGACTCGAGCTATCACCCGTGCGGAACGGTTCCAATGGGGGCGGACGACGCGAGCCTCGAAGTGGCCGCGTGCGACGGAAGAGGACGAGTTCGCGGCGTCACGGGCCTTTGGGTCGCCGACGCCAGCGCAATGCCGACGATCCCGAGCGCGCACCTTAACCTCACCGCCCTGATGATGGGCGAACGCTTCGGCGAGTGGGCCCGCGACGGGTTGCTTTAGCCTTCGATACGTTCGTGACGGCCTTCAGAGCACGGGCCAGCTCGTGTGACGATGGCGACGCTGCGCGACCAGCATCTCCCACTCGCCGATCAGTTCGCGCGCTTCGCTGAGCCGGACGCCCACAGTCACCTCGACGACGTGGAGCCGCAGGCGCGCGATGCCCCCGCCGGTCACATGGGGGTTCGGATCGGGGCATCCGATCACCACGCGCGCTACTTGTGCCGCCAAAATGGCGTCTACGCACGGCGGGGTCCTCCCGTGGTGATTGCAGGGCTCGAGCGTCACGTAGAGCGTGCTCCCGCGCGCCTCCGCTTGCGCCGCCGCCAATGCTTTGACCTCCGCGTGAGCGTCTCCTGCCCGCTCGTGCCAGCCGAGGGATACGAAGCAGCCCTCCTTCACCACGACGGCCCCGACGCGCGGATTGGGAGCTGGGGCCGCCCGGCGGGCGACCGTGAGCGCGAGCGCCATCCAGCGTCGATCGTCGTCCATCGTCGGAGTCTAGAGGGCAGCTCGCGCGGTGTCCGAGATTGCTTGGACGAGCGCACGCGAAGCGTTGCGCAATCGCTGTTCCGCTTCGATGGAAAGCACCCCGGCTGCGGGGCCGAGCTGCACTTCGTCGTCGCGAAGGAAAAGCGTCTCCTGTGCACGAGCCTGGAAGAAGACGAAGAGCGCGCGATAGGCTTGGTCCACGGTGGTCGCGTGCACGGCCTGCTTCGCGGTGGCGATCCCGAGCGCCGGCTTGCCTGCGAGGTTGTCTGGTGGAATGAGGTCGACAATCGCCTTGAGGGCGCCCGTGTACACGGCCTTGTAGACGGGTGTCGCGAGTACGATGCCGGCCGCTTTCTTCGTTGCGTCGATGAACGGCGCGATTCCAGGAGCCGTGCCTCGTCCGAAGAGCACGTCGCTGGGATCGAAGTCGTTCAGCGACCAAAAACTCGGCCGCAGCCCCGCGCGCTCCGCCTCAGCGGCAACGGTTCGTGCAATGAAGGTCGATCGCGATGTGGCAGACGGACTCCCCATCAAAAACACAATGCTCTCACTCATATTGTCCTCCTACCCGGGCCGCCGCCGCGACCGTAGGCCGATGAATGCTTTCCGCGACGAAGCCGCCGAATCGCCTGGCAAAGCGCACGAGGGGGCGCCCGGCGGCCACGAATCCATTGAGCGCTTCTCCGAGCAAGATCGAGTGGTCGCCGGCGTCGTGACGCGCGTATCGGCGGCACTCGAGCTGCACGAGCGCCCCTTCGACGAGCGGAACGCCGCCGGGTAGGAGCGAAACTCCGCGGAAGCGATCGATCCCCGAACGGGCGAACTGCTCGGCCATCCACTCTTGTCCGTCGCTGAGCACGCTCACGCCGAAGCGCTCGGCACCGACGATCCCATCGTGAGCGCTGGCGCTCCTGCCGACGCATACGAGTACGAGCGGTGGTGTGAGGGATGCGGATGTGAATCCCGTGGCCGTGAACCCGACGAGTCCCTCCGCGGTTCGCGCGGCGACGACCGTGACGCCGCTCGCGAAGTGGGCGAGCGCCTCACGAAACTGAGGGCCCGAGATTGGGTTGCCGTCCATGGGGTCTCCTTACAGATGCGCGTTGACCGTCAGATTGAAGCTGCGGTCGACGAGCACAGAACTGGTAGGTGTGTCGTGTTGCCAAAAGACGAGCTCGCCGAGCACCGAGACATTCGAGCTGACCGCGAAGCCGATGGAGGGAACGTGCAGCCACTCCTTGTGGGTGACGGTGCCCCCGGTCGCGAGCGGGATGTTGTTATAGCTCCCCAGGCTTGCGTAGTAGCGCGCCGTCACGGGACCGAGCGTGTATTCGCCGCCGATCTGGGCGTAGTCCACGTTCGCCGACGAGCCAGGGCCCGCCGCACTGCTCGGGAGTGGAAAATCGGTCACGCTGCGTCCGTCTTGATGTTGCAGCTCTCCGAGCACCTTCAACCCTCCGAAGGTGACCGCCGCATCCAGAGCGCCGCGCCAGACATTTTGCGGGCCGATCGACACCGGCGCCACCGGAATATCTGCCTTCAGATATTCACCCGACACCCCGAGGGTGACCGTCGCACCACCAAACGCAAAGCGGGGTTCTACGCGGAGCACCGTCTGGTTGCGTCTCCTGGCGCCAGGAACCGAGATGGTGTCCCGCCCCGGGAGCGATACGTTGGTGCTGCCGTCGACGATGAAATATTGAGCCCAATAGCCCAAGCCGAAGGAATCCTCGTGCTTTCCAAACTCGCCTTCGAGGGAAAGCCCGTAGTCCGGATCCAGCTTCAGACCGTCGTACACCTGAATGTTACCGTAAAATGAGTTGTCCCAAAAATAACCGAGATGACTGTACTCTTTGCCGATCTTCAACTGGGCATTGGCAGGCACGAGGTCGACCGAGGCGTATGCCTCCTGGAGCCAAGCCTGATTGTCCTGCACGTACGTGAGCACGCTGGCCCCACTCGGAAGTGTGGAAGAAGTACTTCGCAGGGGCGTATCGCGAAAGCGAGGTTCGAGGTGGAAGCCGAAGATCCCGCGCTTGCCGTCGACGAGAAGCCTCGCCCAGAAGACGCTCACCTTGTTCTCGACCCCCGCTGCACGCGGCACTATCGGCTGATAGTACCAGAGGAGCACGCCCGCCCCGAAGGTTACGCCGTTCATCCAGTCCGGGAGGAGAGGCTTGGCCTCCGGTGGAGGCGACGCCATGGGCGCCGGCGGCGACTCGAACTCGGCCTGTCGCACCGTAGTCGGGGCGCCCGGAACGGATCCGGTCGCGGCGGCGCTCGGCGGGGCCGGCGTCGCGGCGGGGGGCGCGACGGGAGATGCGCTTGCCGACGGCGGGGGCTGCGGAGCAGGCGGTTCGGAGGTTACGGGCGCCGGATCTTGCAGAGCTGCGGACGCTCCCAGGCTGAAGAAAGACAACCCCCCTACGACCGCGACGGCGGTCGCCTTCATCGACATATTCATATTCCCTCTTCTTTATGTGCGTGAGCTACAAGTCCGAAGTAGATACTGCATTCTCTCTTCTGATTCGAAATCTCGTTCGGCCTCCGGAGCGTCGTCCCAAATACAGTTCCTGGACGTCGTCGCGCCCGCGAATCGCGGCCGCGGTTCCACTGGCTACGACCTGCCCGTTTTCGAGCACGTACGCGCTGTCGGCAACGGCCAGAGCACCCGCGGCGTTCTGCTCCGCCAGGACGAAGCTCACCTGCTCCTTCACGTGCAGCTCCCGCACGAGCGTGAAGATCTCTTCGACGACCTTCGGCGCGAGTCCCATGGAAGGCTCGTCGAGGAGCACAAGCCTCGGACGGCCGACGAGCGCGCGCCCGATGGCGAGCATCTGCTGCTCGCCACCGGATAGGTGACCGGCGGCTACGCGCCGCCGCTCTCTCAACTTCGGGAAGTGGTCATACACGCGCTCGATGCCCTCACGCAGCTCGCTCCGTGAGGGCCTCCGCGGGTAGGCGCCCGTGGCAATATTTTCCTCCACCGTGAGGTGTGCGAAGCAGTGGCGGCCCTCGAGCACCTGAACGAGTCCGTCCTGGACGAGTTGGGCAGGGCTGCGCGCCGACAACGCCTTTCCGCGAAAAGCAATCGTTCCTCGCCTGACCTCGCCTCGCTCGGTCGCGAGCACTCCCGAAGCGGCCTTGAGAGTCGTACTCTTGCCCGCGCCGTTCGGCCCCAGGAGCGCCACCACGCTTCCAGGGGGCACCTCCAGCGTGACGCCTCTCAGGCCGACGATGATTCCGTCGTATACGACCTCGACGCGGTCGAGCGCCAGGAGAGGGGTCTGCAAATCCGTCATGGGGCCACTCCACTCAACGTGTGCACGACGGCGACTAGAGTTGAGCCTCGCCGTCGCAGTCGCGGATCGTAATCCCCTTTTCCTTTGCGTACTTCGTCGAGGATTCCTCGATGATTGGCCGGAGGAGGGGGCGATCGGCTTTGACCCAATCACTGATCCGTTTGAATTGGGTGCCGTCCCATTGAACGAACCGCACCGCACCGCCGCCCTCGTGGTCCGAACACGAGAGCTTGATCGGCTGGAGCAGCCCGGCCGCGCCGAGCTCGTTCAGTCGCTTTTCGTCGATGTTGATGTGTTCGAACCCCCAGCGCACCTGCTCCCCGGTAAGCGGCTTGTTGCCGTACTTCGCTTGCGCGACGCGCACGGCCTCTACGTTCAAGATGCCGTTGTTGATCCCGAGGTTGTAGTAGCCCGTGCCGACGCGCTTCGGGTCGGACATATTGCCTTTTCCGGCACTGAGCACGTATTTGTCGACTTCTTTCAGCACCGGGAAGTCCCGCCCGGACGGGTGCGTCGTGATCGCGACATACCCGATCGCCGCAGGGCCGGCGGGGATGACGTCTTCCTCGGAGTTGCTCCAGATGTTTCCGATGATGTGATCGACCGGAAACCCAATTTTAGCGGCGGTCTTCAGCGCGACCGGGTTCATGATTCCCCAGCCCCGAAGAATGATCCAGTTGGGGGCCAGTCTCTTGATCTGGAGCCACTGCGACTCCTGCTCGGTTCCGGGGTGTGGTACCTCGATGTGGGTCACGATAAAGCCGTACTTGCGGGCCAAGAGCTCGGCGATCGGCTGCGTCTCTTTGCCGTACGGAGAGCCGTGGTAGAGGACGGCGACCTTCTTTCCGCCGAGGCGGTCGAGCCCCCCTTCGCGCTGCCCGATGTAATTGACGATCGCGGAAATCTCGCTGTAGGGGTTCAGGGATATCGGGAAGACATATGGGAATACACGTCCGTCGGTCGAATCCGTACGCCCGTGGTTGATCGTGATCAGCGGTATCTTGTCGGCCGTTTGACGGTCGATGGTCGCGTAGGCGATCCCCACGCTGAGAGGATTCGTCGCGGCGACCGGGGCCCCGTTCAGGCCGCCTTTGAGCCGCTCGTAGCACTCCACCCCGCGCTCGACCACGTACTCCGTCTCGCACTCGGACCATGTCAACTTGACCCCGTTGACGCCGCCGTCGCGGATGTTGACGAGCTGCATGTAATCGATGAATCCCCCGAAGAAGCCGCTGCCGCCTGCGGCGTACGGTCCGACGCGGTAGCTCTGGAGGGGGAAGTATTGCTCGTTGCCGGCTGCCACCGTGGCTGGAGACGCGCCGCCCGCGGCAACCGTACCTCCGCCTACGGGCGAGGCGTCGGTGCGCGATCGGCACGCGGTCGCGAGCAGGGCCGCGCCGAAAACGGAAAAGAACGTGGAGACTCGTGAGCGAGACATGGAGCAACCTCCGAGCGCGCCGCTTTGGCGCGCACGCGAATTCGATAAAATGCGGTGACGAGGAAAGTGCGGAATCAGGCCGGACGAGCGCGCCACCGTCCGATGCGTATCGACGCAATGTAAAAGAGGCGAGCCATGCCGGCTGGTTGTTTGATGAGGAGCAAGATGACGAGCGCGCCGAAGACGATTTTTTCGACGTTTTGCAGCAGGCCTGGGTCGACGGATCCGCCTACGATTGCGGATCCGACTTGGTCGAGCAGAATGGGAAGGAGGATCACGAACGCGGCGCCGATGAACGGTCCGGCGACGCTGCCGAGGCCTCCCAGGATGACGATGAAGAGAACTTGGAACGACCGGTCGAGGTCCAGGCCGTGGGACTCGACCGTGCCAAGGTACGCGAATGCCCAGAGCGCTCCCGCGATGCCGCAGTAGAAGGAGCCGACGCCGAAGGCGAGGAGCTTCGCCCGCCCGGTTCGTACTCCCACCACCGCGGCGGCGGTTTCCATGTCTCGCACGGCCATCCACGCGCGGCCGACCCGACCGCGGACCAGGTTGCGACCGAGGGCGACGAGCGGAGCGACGACCAGCAGCGAGAGCCAGTAGTGACCCCCGGGCGATGAGAGGTCGAACCCAGCGACCGCAAGCGGCGGGGCGGTGATGACGCCCGATGGGCTGTAGTCCGAGAACCAGCCTACCTTCGTGAACAGCCATTCGACGAAGAACTGGGCGGCGAGCGTCGAAACGACGAGATAAAATCCGCGAATGCGGAGGCTCGGCAGACCGAAGAATACGCCGGTCAGCGCGGCCGCGAGCCCGCCGCACACGAAGGCGGCTAGCAGCGGTATCCCCGGAACGTGGAGGTGCGCGTCGTAGGTCGCGAAAGCGCCGACCGACATGAATGCCGCGGATCCGACCGACAGCTGGCCCGCGTATCCGGTGACGAGGTTTTGTCCGGTTCCGGCCAGGGCCAGAGCGAGGACCGGCACCAGGATTGCGCTCAAAACGTAATCGGTGACGAGGAAGGGCAGAGAGACGACCGCGCCGGCGCAGAGGATGAACGCCGCGATCCGAAGAGTTTGACGGAGCGGCCGGGAAGTCGAGGCCGCCGCCTCGTTCACGTCGGAGGAGGAGGGCCACGCGGTTGCGTTGGAACTCATGGGTCAGACCCTCTCCACCAGTCGCTCACCGAAGAGCCCCGTCGGTCGGGCAATCAGGAAGCCGACCGCCAGCACGTAGGGGAACCATGTTTCGATTCCTCCACCGACGTGAGAACCGACGTACACTTCCGCGAGTTTTTCGGAGGCACCGACTATCAGGCCGCCCGCGATGACCCCACCAATCGACGAAAACCCTCCGATGATGAGCACGGGCAGCGCCTTGAGGACCACCAGCGACAGCGAAAACTGCACGCCCACCCGCGCCCCCCACAGGAGTCCGGCAACGAGCGCGACGACGCCCGCGCCGCCCCACGCAATCGCCCACAGCCGTCGCAAGTCGAGCCCGACGGCAACGGCAGCCACCGGATCGTCGGCGACCGCGCGCAAGCCGACGCCGGCACGGGTCGTCTGAAACAGCACTCCGAGAGCGGCAACGAGAGCAGCGGCCACGCCAGCCGCGAAGAGGTCGAGTTTGCTCACTTCGATCGGCAATGACCGGATCGGCGCGTCCGAAATCCCGAGCTCCAGCCCGTGGACCTGGGTGCCGTAAATCAGCTGCGCGAACCCCTCGAGAACGAACGCGAGTCCGAGGGTGGCCAAGAAGAGCGCCATCGGCGCGGCGTTGACCAGGGGACGCAAGACGACGCGCTCGATGGTCACGCCGAGCGCGAGCATCACGGCGACGGACGCGGCCAGGGCCCAAGGGAATGCGAGTCCGTGCTCGGACAGCGTCACGAAGGTCAGCGCCGCGAAGAGGACCATGGCGCCCTGCGCGAAATTGAAAACCCCGGACGCCTTGTAGATGAGGACGAACCCGAGGGCGACCATGGTGTACATGATTCCGGCCAGCAAACCGCCAATCAAGACTTCGAGAAGGAATGCCATTGCGGTTGCCTCAGTCCAAGAAATTGCCGACGTAAGCTTCGATCACGGCCGGATCGTTTCGGACGGCTTCGGCCGTCCCGTCGGCAATCTTCCTTCCGTGGTCCAATACGATCACATGGTCGGAAAGGTCCATCACCACGCCCAAGTCATGCTCGATCAGGACGAGGGTAGTCCCCAACCTCTCGTGCGCGTGGATGATGAACCGGCACATGTCGCGCTTTTCGTCGAACGTCATCCCCGCCATCGGCTCGTCGAGCAATAGCAACTTGGGCCTGGGCGCCAGGGCGCGCCCGAGCTCCACTCGCTTTTGCAAGCCGTAGGGCAAGCGACCGACGATTTCGCTTTTGTGCTTGGCGATTTCGAGAAGCGCCAGGATCTCGCGCGCGTCGTCCCGCGACCGACGCTCTTCGCGCGGCGCTCGGCCGAGGCGGAAGGCCTGCTCGAGAAACGTGGCTCTTCCGCGAAAGTCGCTTCCCAGCTCGATGTTTTCGAGCACGGACATCCCCCGGAAAAGCGCCAGATTCTGGAACGTTCGCGCGATTCCAAGCGCCGAGAGCTCCTTGGCACGCGAGATCTCTCGGCCCTCGAACCGAACCGAACCGGCGCCGGCGCGATAGAGTCCGCTGACGACGTTCAAAAGCGAGCTTTTGCCCGCTCCGTTCGGCCCGATGATCGCGCACACTTCGCCGCCCCTCACGTCGAAGCCGACACGGTCCAACGCGCGAACGCCGTCGAACGACAGCGATACGTCCTGAACCTCGAGGAGCGGCGCTGAATCGTTCATGCCGCGGCCTTGGTCTGCTTCTCGAACTCGCGAACGAGTGGGAGGACCCGCTTGCCGAAGTATTCGACTTCCTCCAGGTAGTGGAGGAAACCGCCGAGAACGAGGTCCACGCCGACGGCCTTGTACTCGACGATACGGCGCGCGATCTGCTCGGGGGTGCCGACGAGGTTCGGGCGAAATCCGTCGTTGTACTGGACCAGGTCCTCGAACGAGGACGTGGCCCAATTTCCCTGTCCCTCCGGCGAAGCCTTTCCGGCCTGCTTGACGGCGTCGCCGAACGCATTCACGGCTTCCGCGTCCGCGTGTTTGATGATGTCGGCGAGCACCTTCTTTGCTTCTTCTTCGGTGTCGCGGGCGATGATGAACGCGTTCATCCCGATCTTCGGTGCTCCGGGGGGCCGGCCCGCCTCCGCCGCCTTCCGCCGGATATCGTCGACTTGGGCTTTGATTCCGTCGATGGTGTTCCCATTGCAGAAGTACCAATCCGAAACCCGGGCGGCCATATCACGCGCGCCGCGCGATGTACCTCCTTGGAATATCTCCGGATGCGGTCTGTGTAGGGGCTTCGGTTTGAGGTTGTAGCCGTGAATCCGGTAGAAGTCCCCGGAGAACGAGAAGTGGTCTTCGGTCCAACTGCCTCTGAGCACCCGGATGAATTCCTCGGAGCGGCGATACCGCTCGTCGTGCTCGAGCCATGGTTCGCCGAGCGCCGTGAATTCTCCTTTGAACCAGCCGCTGACCACGTTCACGGCGCTCCGCCCGTGCGAGAGCAAATCCTGGGTGGCGACGAGCTTCGCGAGCACCCCTGGATGCCAGAGTCCCGGGTGGACCGCCGCGATGACTCTCAGGCGCTGCGTGGCTTGAAGCAAGGCGAAGCTGAACGTCGTGGACTCGTGCTGGAACTCCGCGCCGTAACTCGCCATATAACGGACTTGACTGAGGGCGTATTCGAAGCCCGCGCTTTCGGCGAGACGCGCCAGCTTGACGTTGTAGTCCAAGCTCCAGTCGGTCCGTTGCTCGATTTTGCTGATTACCAGTCCGCCGCTCACGTTGGGGACCCAGTACGCAAACCTGACGTCGGACGTGCTTCTCGTGTCGCTGGTATCGCTGCTCATCTTCGGCTCCTCTTCTCCTCAGCCCTCGTTCGCCACGCTTCTTTTGATTGGGTGTTCTCTCGAGCAGAGTCTTCGTTTCAGAGCAGAGACCGTGCCGGGCCGCGGGCACGGTAGACCGGGGTCTTCAGGCTCGTCCCTGCGTGGGACCGCACACATGCTGCTGATCGACTGTTTCTCCAGCAGCACCCAGCGCCAGTCCGAGGAGGTGCCCGAGCTTAGCTTGCTTGGTGGACAAGTAACCCGCGTTCTCCGGATTCGGGGGTGTGACGAGCGGGACGCGCTCGACGATTCGGAGCGGATATCCCTCCAGCGCGGCGAACTTCGCGGGGTTGTTGCTCATCAATCGGATCGTCGTAAGGCCCAGGCACGTGAGGATTTGCGCGCCGACATCGTAGCGACGTGAATCCACCGGCAGCCCGAGTTCGAGGTTGGCTTCCACGGTGTCGCGCCCCTCGTCCTGCAGCCGATACGCATGAAGCTTGTTGATGAGGCCAATGCCACGTCCTTCGTGCCCGCGGAGGTAGACGACGACGCCTCTCCCGGCATTCGCCACGCGTTCGAGGGCGGCATGGAGCTGCGCGCCGCAGTCGCACCTGCGCGACCCGAACAAGTCGCCGGTGACGCACTCGGAATGGACCCGTACGAGCACGTCGGCGGCGCCGCGGACCTCGCCGCGCACGAGCGCGAGATGCTCGCGCCCGTCGACGAGGTCGCGGAAGACGTGGGCGACGAAAGGACCATGATCGGTCGGGAGCCGCGCCTGCGCGACGGGCTCGACGATCGGTTCGGTGCGACGTCGATACGCGACGAGATCCTCGATGTGAATCACCGCCAGACCATGTGCCCGGCCGAAAGCTTCGAGCGCGGGCAGACGCATCATCGAACCGTCGTCGTGTACGAGCTCGCTGAGAACGCCTACCGGGGAGAGGCCGGCGAGTCGCGACAGGTCCGCGGCCGCCTCGGTGTGGCCACGGCGAACGAGCACTCCGCCGTCGCGCGCGCGCAGCGGAAAGACGTGACCCGGCCGCATGAAGTCCTCGGAGCGCGAAGACTCTTGGGCGAGCGCCCGGATCGTCGTGGCCCTGTCCGTTGCGGAAATGCCGGTGCTCGTTCCTCTGCGAGCGTCCACGGTGACGGTGAAGGCCGTTCCGTGGGCGTCTCGTCCGGCCGGGACCATCAGCGGAAGATTCAGCGCTTCGCAGCGCGCCTCGGGAAGGGCGACGCAGAGGACTCCGCTCGTGTGACGAACCATGAAGGCCATCCTCTCGGGAGTGGCCTTCTCCGCGGCCAGCACCAGATCGCCCTCGTTCTCGCGATCGGCGTCATCGACGACGACGACCATCTCACCTCGAGCAATCCGCTCGATGGCCTCTACGACTCGATTGTACGGCATGATTGCCCTTCGCTGTTTGCTGGGTCACTCCGCGGACGACCTGCCGTCATGAATAAAAGGACGGCTTGGGCCACTCTCCGGTCAGCCAGAAGCGGCCTATGTCCCGGCGCTTGTAGTCGACCGGGTCGTGCAACGTATGGGTACGCAAGTCCCGCCAGAACCGGTCCAACCCGAGGCGCGCGGCTGTCCCACGGGCGCCGGTGGCGTCGAAGATGCGCGTCGAGATTTCCAGGCCGGCACGCGTCGTGATGACCTTCGCTGCCGCGATCGATACCGCGCAGTCGCCCCTCTCCTCGGGCGTCAGCGCGTCGCCTCGAAGCCAGGCGCGATCGAGCGCCGCTGCGGCGGACTCCGTCAAGTGTCGCGCCGCCTCGAGCTGGGCGAAGAGGTCGCCAAACGTGGCGAGGACGTACGGATCGTCCACCGCCCGGTCCACGCCGCTCGCGAACCAAGCGCGCGATCGATCCTGGGTAACGGCCCTGGCCGCCGCGAGCGCTGCCTCGGAGATTCCGAGATAGACGTTGCTGAGCGTGAGCTGGGCGATGAGCGGCCTCAGCGTCGCAAAGGTGCTCCCGAGCGGTCCGGGGTCCGCCAAGATCTCCGTTTCCGAGATGCGAACGTCCTCGAAGAGGACCGTTCCACTGTCGGTCTGCCGTTGGCCCATGTTGTCCCAGTCGTCACGCGCCGTAATCCCCGCGCGATTCGCAGGGATCGCCGCGACAACGAGCTTGCCCGCCGAATCGATTGCCGAGACGACGAGAACGTCCGCGTCGCGCGCGCCGGAGCAAAAGCTCTTTTCGCCCCGAAGCACCCGCCCGTCAGGTCCCGGCGCGATCGTGACACGCGTGTCGAGTGGGTTCAGGGCGTTTCCCCAGAACCAGCGGGCTGCAATCGTCCCGCGGGCGAGGAGCTCGAACTGCTGGCTATTGCCGAAGAGACGGACGGTCGCGAGCAAGAGGTGTTGAAAGCCGAAGACGTGTGCAATCGAACCGTCCGATCGAGCCAAGACCCGCACGGCTTGCAGCGCGGTCGCCCACGATGCGCCCCATCCTCCGAATTGCTTGGGAACGATCAAGGTGAGTAAACCACTCTCGCGAATCGCGTCGCGTTCTTGTTTGGGCGTACCCCCTCTTCGATCGCGCTCCACGGCAGTCGCGGCAAACTCGCTCGAGAGGGCCTCGGCGATGCTCAGGGGATCGGGCGACGCTCTCACGGCGCGCGGGAGATTCAGCGGTGCGGCCATCTTCGAGCGTCTACTCGTGCACGTCGCACGCCATCGCCGGGTCGGCGCTTTCCTGGCTTCGTTGCTGCTACAGCAACACTTGCTGCGCGCTGGTTGCTCCTCCACACGCAGAGTAGGGCGCGGGTGCTGCCTGCGCGGGGGCTCTCGCTCTGGGCGCGCAAATTGCGGAGGCCGGAGTCGAAGGAGCTCTCGCGCATGGATGTCCTATGGTTCATTCCGACTCACGGCGACGGTCGTTACCTGGGAACCGGGTACGCGGCCCGCGCCGTCGACTTGCCGTATCTCCAGCAGATTGCCTGCGCCGCCGATTCTCTTGGATTCGCCGGAGTGCTCTTGCCGACTGGACGCTCGTGCGAGGACGCCTGGGTCGTGGCCGCGGCGCTGACGCCCCTCACCGAGCGATTGCGTTTTCTCGTCGCCGTGCGTCCGGGAATCGTCGCTCCAACGACCGCGGCCCGCATGACGGCGACGCTGGACCGACTATCGGGGGGCCGGGTGCTGCTCAATATCGTCACCGGAGGTGACCCTGGCGAGTCGGAAGGGGACGGGGTCTTTCTCGATCACGATGCGCGCTACGCGGCCACGGCCGAATTTCTGTCCATTTACAAGCGCGTTCTGGCTGGAGAAACCGTGGACTTTCAAGGCGAATACCTCCGCGTGCGCGCGGCGAAGATCCTCTATCCGCCGGTGCAACGACCGCATCCGCCCGTGTACCTGGGCGGTTCTTCCGAGGCGGCCCACGACGTCGCGTCACGGGACGCGGACGTCTACCTGACGTGGGGCGAACCGCCGAGCGCAGTGGCGGCCAAGATCGCGGACGTCCGCGCGCGCGCCGCGAAGCACGGAAGGACCATTCGCTTCGGGCTTCGCGTCCACGTCATCGTCCGCGAAACGGAGGCGGCCGCGTGGGCCGCGGCCGATGAGCTCATCTCCCGCCTGGACGACGCGTCGATCACGGCCGCTCAGCATGCATTCGCGCAGTTCGAGTCCGAAGGACAACGGCGCATGGCGGCTCTCCACGGAGGGAAGCGGGATCGACTGGAGGTCAGCCCCAACCTCTGGGCCGGCGTGGGTCTGGTGCGCGGCGGCGCGGGAACCGCGCTCGTGGGAGACGCCGAGACTGTGGCCAAACGCCTTTTGGAGTACGCCCAGCTCGGAATCGACACGTTCATCCTATCGGGGTACCCCCACCTCGAAGAGGCATACCGGGTGGCCGAGCTCCTGCTGCCGCGCCTGCCGGTCGTGCGCGAGCAGCGCCCAATCGAGTACAACGCCACGGGCCCCTTCGGCGAGATGATGGCCAACCGGTTTCCTCCCGGCTCGCTCACGCCGAACGGCGCGCGGGGCCCCGCGGCGGAGCCCACACCGCTTCGTTCACGCGTACCGGGCGCGTGATGATCTGCAACCTGTGAAACGTGTCGGCGATGCGCTGCTGGGCGAAGACCGTCTCGGCGTCGAGCGGTCGCGTATCGAAAGGCGTGCGCGCGAGAGCCGCCTCGATTGCGCGCTGCGGAAACCCGACCGCAGATGCCAACATCCCGGCGGCGAGCTGGCGGCTGTCGTTTGCCCATCGCCCGACCGCGCCCACTTGCCCGAGAAAAGCCTCGATGATCTCGGGCTGGGCGTCGGCAAAAGCGCGCCGGCCCACGTAAAATGCGCGATTGCTGGCAAGGCCGCGCGCGTTTCGAAGCACGCGCGTCGGCAGCGAGTGTTCGAGCGAAGCGAGAATCGGGTTCCAAATGGCCCAGGCTTCGACTTCGCCGCGAGCAAAGGAAGCGCGGGCTTCGGCGGGTGTAAGCGACCGCACCTCGACATCGCTCAGGGTGAGGCCCGCCTCTTCCAGCGCGCGCACGACAAAGTAGACCACGTTCGCGCCCCGGCTGACGGCCAGCGATTTGCCGCGAAGCTCCGCTAGCGATCGGATGGGCGATCCCTCCAACACGACGATCGCTTCGCCCTCCGGGGCCGGCGGCTCGGTCGCAAGGTATACGACCGGCGCGCGGGACGCCTGCGCGAATACCGGCGGCGCTTCGCCGACGACCCCGATGTCGAGGGCACCGGCGGCGATCGCGTCGATCACCTGCATGCCGGTAGCACAATCGGTCCACTCGACTTCGATGCCGTGAGCGGAGAGCGCGTCCTCGAGAGCCCTCGTTGCCTTGAGCAGCGACAGGACGCCGAACGTTTGATGTCCGACGCGCAGCCGCTCACCGCCGCGCGCGGGCCTGGGCGCCGACAGCGCGACGCCGGTCTCGTAGGGTCGTTTCGTCGGCGCGACGAGCAGCCCGTATTGCTGAAGCCGGGCGCGAACCACGTTGCGACTGATGCCGAGAAGGCGTGCCGTGCGAAGTTGGTTGTGGTCCGCAAAACGGTATGCGGTGCGAAAGACCACCTCTTCGATTTCCCCGTGCAAATCAGGCCGCTCCTCTTCGAAGAGGGCGAGAAGCGCGGACTCGAGCGCACCGCGCGCGTCGCCCCCCTCGGCGCCGGCAGCCTCCAGCGGGGCCACCGTCTTCGGCGCCACTGGCGCAGCGGAGGGCCGAGCTGTCGTTCTCCCGGAAAGCTGCAAGTCTGCGGCGGCCAGGCGGCCTTGGCGGGAGACGAGCAGCGCCCGGTGCACGACATTTTCGAGCTCGCGAATGTTGCCGGGCCAAGAGTGCTCGAGAAGCGCCGCGGCGGCGCTTTCGGTCAGCTCCGCGCCCGGGATCCCGAGACGCGACGAGTACATTCTCAAGAAATGATCGGCGAGCGGCAGAATGTCTTCGCGGCGGTCGCGCAACGATGCAAGCGCCAGGTGAGCCACATGGAGGCGGTAATACAAGTCCTCTCGAAATCGCCCGTCGGCCACCGCCTGTTCCAAGTGCATGTTCGTTGCGGCGATGAGGCGGACGTCGACTTGGACCGCGCGCCTCGCGCCCACGCGGACCACTTCCCGCTCTTGCAACACGCGCAGAAGCTTGACTTGGGCCCCGAGGGGAAGGTCGCCCACTTCGTCAAGAAAGAGCGTTCCCTTGTCTGCGGCTTCGAACCAGCCCTGGCTGCTCGCAAATGCACCCGTGAACGCCCCGCGCTCGTGGCCGAATAGCTCGCTCTCGAGCAGCGACGGCGTGAGTGCGCCACAATTGACGGCGACGAACGAAGCTTTCGCCCGCGCGCTCCGGTCGTGCAAGTGCCGGGCGACGATTTCTTTACCCGTGCCCGTTTCGCCCGTTATGAGGACCGTCGCATCGGTTGGCGCGAGCTGGTCGATGTGCGCCAAGAGCGCTCGGGATGCGGGCGCCTCGAAAACGAGCGCCCTTGCGCGCACGGCAGGCGCGTCGATTCTAGATAACTCGAGTATCGGCATGGGATGGCCCCGGCGCTCATGGGCTCACTTTCTAGCGCGGGGGTGTCCGCGTGTCTACCATATTGGACCGCCATTCGTCCCGATGCGAAGCGCTTTTCTCGTTCCCCCGCACCAAGCAGGCGCAGGGGGAACGCCGTGGTGCGCGCGTCTCAGAAGTAGCCGTTGATCGGCGGCGCCTTGCCGTTCACGTAATAGTCGCCGACCGCTGTGGCCTTTGCGAAGGTCGGGTTGTGGGTCGAGGCGGTGCGCAAGTTTCGCCAGTGGCGGTCGAGATTGTAGATAGCCTGCGTGGCGGACGCCCCGCCGGCATCGAAGAGGTGGCTTGCGGTTTCGTGTGCAAAGCGGTCGACCGCCACTTTGGCCTGGGCCGCAGCGATCTGCGCGCGCTCGGCGGCTGTCTTGTCGGGCAGACCCTCTTTCACCGATTGAGCGGCTTGCTCGATCACGTCCGCCGCGGCGAGCACGATCGCCTCGGCCGCGAAGGCGTCGGCCGCGATCTCCCCCACAACCTGCAACACCTGCGGGTCGGCGTTGGGCTCCGTCGACTGGCCATGACTGAAGTTGCGCTTGCGGCGACGGACCAGCGCTGCGGCGTCGTTTCTCACCGCGTGCAGCACCCCTGCTGCGACGGCCTGAAGATAGAGCTGCAAGAATGCGTACTGATAGGTCGGCGGCTGCAGGTCGTCCGGATGGGCGTACTCCTCGTACTCTTCGTCGGCCACGAAAACGTCGTCGAGGAGCGTCGAACCGGTCCCCGTCAGCCGCTGACCGAAGCCGTCCCAGTCGTCCTCGAGCTTCAGGCCCTTGCGGTCGACGGGAACGACGGCGGCCGCGACCTTGCCTTGAGGCGTCGACGCAAAAATGGCCGTGTAGGTCGAAAAGAGACTTCCGGTCGAGTAGTACTTCTTGCCATTCACGCGATAGCCCTTGCCGGAAGGATCGGGCGCGATGATGGTGTCGAAGTAGAGACCCACGGCGCGCTGGCTCTGCTCGGAGAAGGCGTTGCCGAAGATGTGACCTTGGTTGACGAGCGCGATGTTGCGCGCACGGTGCGGGTCCGTCGGGGGACGCTGCAATTGGGCTTCGACGAACCAGTAGTGCACCCGCAGGATGTGAACCAGGTTCGAATCGGCCTCGCCGAGGCGAATCAGGAACTGGAACAGTTCACGGAGCGAGATACCCGCGCCGCCCTCCGCGACCGGGATCCGTAACCGTCCGAGGCCCGCGTCGGCGATCTGACGGATCTGCTTGTGGGGCGCAATGAGCTTTGCGTCGCGCTCGGACGCCCCTGCTGAAAACTCGTCGAGCAGCGCCTTTAGCGCTGGGGAGTTTGGCTTCAAGATCGGGCTCGGGCGGGCGCCATGCGTGGATTCGCCGGCACGTTCTCGGATGATCGCGGCGGACGTGGTCATGAGAGGCTGCTCCTGTTCGTTTTGAAACGGCTTCGAGCGAAGGGCACTTCCCGTGCCAAAAGGGGCAGCCGGGACAAGCTGACTTTGCGAGGAGTTCGACTCGTCTCTTATGGGATCCAGCCGTGGCCAGTGCTGCTCTAGAAGCAGTGCGCCAGCACCCATGGGTGCGGAAACAGCAGTTCGTGTGCCGGCCGGGGAGGCCCGTCGGTCGTGGGTGGTCGGTGGGGTCGTCCGTTCGCGTCAGAAGGGCCGAGGGGGCCAAGCCGCGGACCGCCGCCGCTTGTTCGCGCTCGTTCGCGCGGCTAGGATGGCGCGGTTTGCTCGCCGTGAGGACAAGAGCGGTCCCGGGCGCGCGGACGACGAATACGTGGCAAAGCCCCGGCCCTCCTGTCGCGAATGAGGAACACGCATGAATCGACGCGCCCACACGCACCTTGTCGGGCTCTTGCTCGTTGCCAGTGCTTGGAGCGCCTGTAGCTCCCAACCGGCAAGCCAGTCCTCCAGCCCCGCTGCAGGAGGCGGTTCGTCGTCCGGCAACGACGCCATCCAAACGATAGCCGGCGGCTCGTCCAGCAGTTCGAGCGGTGCGTCGGCCGGCAGCGGACCGGCGACCGGCGGCACGTCCGCACCGAGCGCAGGCGCGGCGCCGACGGGTGGCGGCTCATCGAGCAGCGGGTCGACTCCCTCGGCCGGTGTCGGTGCGGGGAGCGGCGTTGCGGCAACAGGCAGCGGTTCGAGCGGTGGCTCGGGGTCGAGCAGCGGCTCCGGTGCGGGGGCAGGCTCGAGCAGCAGCTCCGGCGGCAATGCCTCCGGCAATCCGGCCGACGCCGGGCACACGTCGAGCACCGGTGCGGGCGGCGACGCCGGCGTGGTGGCACCCCCGGGATGCACCCTACCGGCAACCGTGAGCTTCTCTCAGGACGTGCAACCGTTTCTCGCTGCTTCGTGCGGCAAGGCCAACGGGGGATGCCACGTGCTCGACGCCTCCTCGACTGCGGCCGAGGGAGGCAAAAACCACGCGTACGATTGGATCACAGGTCCCGCACACGCTTCGTCCTGCCCAGAGACGCCGACCCCCTACCGGTTCCAAATCGTGATGGCGGTCATGGCCCAAGCCGATCCCCCTTCTTGCTCGAAGTGCGGAATCATGCCGCCCGCTGGAATCACGCCGTTTACGGCCTGCCAAACTGCGACATTGCAGGCGTGGATCAACGAGCCTTTCGTCACGCAGACGCCCCGCTCCAACGGTATGACGCCAGCCGTGGCGTACGCGATGCCGCCGTTCAATTGAGGTTGCTCAGTTCGGGTGGGGGTGTAGGGCGTACCCATCCACGCGATACGCGTACCCATCCACGCGACTCACGTACCCATCCACGCGACTCGCCCGCAAGCGGAGAGGGGCCCGGGGGTGAGGTTTGATAGTTGCTGCCCCCTTTTTCGAAGCTAAGGCTAGACCATGTCCGATTCGCCGAAACCCGGTGAGGAGACACTCCGACTTCATCAGGCGAACGAGCGCACGATGCTCGCCTGGATTCGCACCGGGATTTCGCTCATGGCGTTCGGCTTCGCGATCGCGCGGTTCGGCGTCTTCCTCCGGCAAGTGGCGAGTCTAGGCCAGAGCGCGGTTCGCGTTCAGCATGGCGTCGGCTCGGCCTGGATAGGCGGAGCGCTCGTTGCGCTCGGGATGATGGCCAATTTGCTCGCGACGGCTCGCTACGCACGGATTCGGCGCGCGATCGAGCGTGGCGAAGTCGGAGCGCCGAGCGCAACGATGGTCTACATTCTGGGCATTGCAGCTACGCTCGTAGGTCTGATGATGACGATCCTTCTGCTCGACACGGTGGGCGAATGAAGCTCGCACCCCTATTTCTCTTGGTCGCCGGTTGCTCACCGCACGCATCCACGGAACCGCCGGCGGCGGCGCCCGGCGCGGCGACGTCCGCCGCACCCGCGACGACGGCGCCATCCGTTCCGGAGACTCCACGAGTCGCGGCGCCGGTCGCGACCCCTCCGTCGATTGCGGTCCCGAGCGGAAGTCGCCTCGTCTTGAAGGCCCTTGCCAAGGGTGTCCAGATTTACGCGTGCAAACCGACCGCGAGCGCTCCGACGGTCTACGAGTGGACGCTCCGGGCACCCGAGGCGGACCTCTTCGACGAGAAGGGCCAGCGGATCGGCCGGCATTACGCGGGCCCGACCTGGCAGTTGGCCGATGGAAGCAAAGTCGTGGGGAAACTCAGGAGCAAAGCGGACTCGCCCGACGCGACGGCGATCCCGTGGCTCCTTCTCGACGCGAAGCCCACCGAGAGCACGGGGGCTCTCCGCGAAGTCACGTATATCCAGCGCGTCGAGACGTCGGGCGGAAAGGCCCCTGCGAGCGGGTGCGATGCAGCTCGTTCGGGCGCCGAGGCGCGCGTCGATTACAGCGCCACTTACTCCATGTTCGTTCCGTAGGGAGCGCCCTCGCGACGTGCGTGCATCGAGGTGCGCGGGGGGTGGCTTCGTCCTGCAATCCGTGCAAATCCAGTGAGGGTCATGCGCTCGGTGCCGTGCCTTCTCCTCTTCGCGTTGGCCACGACTGCGGCGCCCGCAGAAGCAAACGACGTCCAGGTCGCCGTTGCCGCCAATTTCGCCGCGCCATTTCAGCGCATCGCCGCTGACTTCGCGAAGGAGACGAAACACAACGCGATCGTCGTAACCGGGGCGACCGGGGTGCTCTATGCGCAGATCGAGAACGGCGGCCCTTTCGAAGTGCTGCTCGCCGCCGACGCCGCAACGCCGAGCAAGCTCGAGACCGAAGGGCTCGCCGTTCGTGGAAGCCGCTTCACGTATGCGGTCGGCAAGCTCGTGCTGTGGAGCGCCCGACCGGATTTCGTGGATAGCGGAGGAGATGTTCTCGGGCGCGGGCATTTCCAGCACGTCGCAATCGCGAATCCACGGCTCGCACCCTACGGGAGCGCCGCAGTGCAAGCGATCGAGTCGCTCGGCCTTTCAGCGGTCCTGCGACCCAAACTACTGACGGGCGAGAGCATCGCCCAGGTCGCTCAGTTCGTCGCCACCGGCAACGCCGAGCTCGGGTTCGTCGCACTTTCGCAGGTCGCTGCACCCGGCCAGGCGGTCGTCGGTTCGTACTGGGTCGTGCCGGCGCGGCTCTACTCCCCGATCCAGCAAGACGCAGTACTGCTCCAGCGGGGCGCGACCAACCCGGCCGCCCTCGCGCTTTGCCGATACTTGAAGAGCGAGAAAGCTCGCGACCGGATTCGAGCCTATGGGTACGATCTCGAGTAACGAACTCGAGTCGAACTAACGGTTTCGGACCGCGCCCACGAAGCGGCTCGTCGCCTCGAGCAACGACTCCGCGTGCCGCGAGAGTTCCGTCGCCGTGGCCAGAAGGGCGTCGGCGGCGACGCTCGTATCGGACGCCGCACGGCTGACCAGCGCGATGTTCTCGGTCACGTCGCGCGTACCCGCCGACGCCTTTTGGACGCTCGCGCAGATCCCGACCAGCGCTGCGTCTTGCGCCCCGACGCTCTCGGAGATGCCCGCGCCTATCTCGTCGAACTGGAGAATCGTGCGCTCGACGCTCGAGATCGCCGCTACGCCACTCCCGGTCGCAGACACCATCGCGTCGATGTATTTCGTGATGTCGTCCGTCGAACGGGAGGTCTGCTGGGCCAGGCTCTTGACCTCGGAAGCCACGACCGCGAACCCTTTACCGACGTGTCCGGCGCGTGCGGCCTCGATCGTCGCGTTGAGCGCGAGCAGATTGGTCTGCACGGCGATGTCCGAGATGAGCTTCACGACCCTTCCTATCTGGCCCGACGCACGCTGGAGGCTTTGCACGGCGGCGTTGGTGTTCTCCACCTCGGTGACCGCTGCGTGCGAGGCCTTGGTCGAGTCCTTGAGTCGGCGCGCAATCTCTCGCGCGCTCGTCGAAAGCTGATCGGTCGCCGCGGCGACCGCGTCCACGTTCTCCGATGTATTTTCGGCGGCGCTGGCGACCGCCGACACCTGTTCGCTCGTGGCCGCGGCCGTCTCCACCATTCCGCGAGCGGTGGTACGGAGCTCGGTCGCCGAAGCAGCCACGCTGGTCACGACGTCTTTGATCTCGCTCTCGAACGCGCCGGCGAGCTCCACGCGGCGGCGCTCGGCATCGGCGATTTGCCTCGCTTGGAGATCCATCTTGTGCGAGGCCGCGTTGATGAGCTGCGCGCCTTGCCGGAACGTTCCGGGAAGCCCGCGGAGAACGACGCGGCGAAAGAACTTCCCCTGACTGGCGTAGTCGAGCGACGCCTTGGCCTCACGGACGAACGCATCCGTAACGTCGAGCAGATGGTTGATCCCGTTGACCATTCGTGCGATGTCGCCGCCTTCGCGGCAACCGAGTAGCCGCGCTTCCAAGTTGCCGCGCGCGGCTTGCTCGCACACATCCGCGGCTCTCCGCATCCACTCCGTGTCGGACTCGTGGTCGCTCGCGGCGACGTTGTCCTCGTCGGACGGGGTCGACGCCCGAAATGCGATCGCGCCTGCTTCGCTGATCATTTTCGCGCTTCCTTTCTCACCCGGCGGCGGAGCTCGCCAACGAGAACACGAACTCGTCGTAGGCGACCCCCGCTTCGGCGAGCACCCCCGTGAGGAGTGCAGTGGATGCGCCGATCTCCTGCCATTTCGTCGGTTGCCTTTGCTCCTCGGCGAGCAGGCGTTCGTACAGCGGGATCACTTTGTCTACAGTGCCGCTCTCGGGTTTTCGACGACTCGAGTGATATCCAATCGGCTGACCGTCCGCGCCGAACGTCGGGGTGACGTGCGCGAACACCCAATAATGATCGCCGTTTTTCGCGAGATTGAGCACGTACGCGAAGACTTCGCTTCTCGCCTCGAGAAGGTCCCAGAGCATCTTGAAGACGCAGCGGGGCATGGCGGGGTGACGCACGATGCTGTGCGGTTTTCCGACGAGCTCCTCCTCGAGATAGCCGGACACGCGTACGAATACTTCGTTCGCATAGGTGATCTGACCGCGAAGGTCCGTCTTGCTGACGATGATTTCTTCGTCTTCGAAGGTGCGTTCGATTCCGGTGGGATGGGGCCGCATCGCGCTTGTCGAAGAGACGGCACTTTTCCCGCGGCTCTTTAGGCAGCTCAGCGCCGAGCGCAAAAGATGCCGGCGGCCCTCATCCCGGCGCGCCGTAGAGGCCGCGGGAGCGCACGTGCGCGAGGACCGACCTCGGCACGAGCCGCGCGGCCTCGCTCCAAGCCCCACTGCCGATCGCGGCGCGCACTCGGGTGCTCGAGACGTCGGGCAGAAGGGCCGGCCCGGCTCCTGGAGCGTCGAGCCCGGCGCGGCCCAGCACGATCGGCGGAGCAAGCCGCTCGATCGCGTCGAACCCGAACCACCGCGGCGCGTCGGCGAGAATGTCCGCGCCGATGACGAGACGAAGGCTCCACTCCGGGTGGACGCCCGCCAGATGCTGGAGGGTACGGAGGGTCCGACTCTCGCCGCCGAGCTCCTCTTCGACGCGCGAGATCCGAACGCGCGGCATCCAGGCCATCGCCAGTTCGCACATCGCAACCCGATCGTCGAACGGGGCCAGCGGTTTCGCGAACGGGTGCTGGTAGGCCGGCACGACGAGCAGAAGATCGACGTCTTCCGTCGACAGGACGAGCGCGCAGGCGAGCACGTGGGCCACGTGGGGAGGATTGAAGCTGCCTCCGAAGACCGCGACGTTCATGAGGACCTATGGCCGCACGCTCAACTTGGGGGACCGCTGAACGCTCAACGTCTCGGCGAGCACAACGCGGCCGTCGGCGTCGTACAGCGTCGCGACGACCTCCTCGTCCGAGTCGTCGAGG
>Ga0265318_10000541_pt1 | contig 26937 bp, 27 predicted proteins | sample 4821metaG_FD_192431 | JGI IMG/M metagenome (GOLD analysis project Ga0265318, IMG submission 192431) | Rhizosphere microbial communities from Carex aquatilis grown in University of Washington, Seatle, WA, United States - 4-8-21 metaG | ecosystem: Host-associated > Plants > Roots > Rhizosphere >... | reverse complement strand
CCGCCGTCGGAGCTCGCCGAGCTGAAGGAGATCGAGATCGCGGCCCGTTCGATCAAGGCGCCCCCCGACATGCCCGCGATCGTCCCGGGTACCGCCGCCGACGCCGCCTGACGCGGGAACGCCCGGCCCCTCCCCATCGTTTAGTACCTTGAGAACATTGATGCGGAAGGAACGAGCGGAATGACGGACGCGCGTGAGTTGATCATCGTCGGCGGCGGGCCCGCCGGGTACACCGCGGCCCTCTACGCCGCCCGGGCGAACCTCCAGCCGCTCGTGATCGAGGGCTTCAACTGGGGCGGCCAGCTGATGATCACGAGCGACGTCGAGAACTACCCCGGCTACGCCGACGGGATCATGGGGCCGGAGATGATGGCCGACTTCCGCCGCCAGGCGGAGCGCTTCGGCGCCGACTTCGTCACCGACAACGTGACGAAGGTCGACTTCTCCGAACGGCCGTTCCGCATCTGGGTCGAGAACGACGAGTACCGGGCCGACGCGGTCGTCGTCGCAACCGGCGCGAGCGCGCGCTGGCTCGGGCTGCCCTGCGAGCAGCGGCTTCAGGGCCGCGGCCTCTCCGCCTGCGCCACCTGCGACGGCGCCTTCTTCAAGGACAAGGAGCTCATCGTCGTCGGCGGCGGCGACACGGCGATGGAGGAGGCGAGCTTCCTCACCCGCTACGCGAGCAAGGTGACCGTCGTGCACCGGCGCGACGAGTTCCGCGCCTCGCCGATCATGCTCGAGCGCGCCCGCGCGAACCCGAAGATCGCGTTCGTGACGAACGCCGTCGTCGAGGACATCCTCGGCGAGACCACGGTCGACGCCGTCCGGCTGCGCGACACGCGCACCGGCGAGACCCGCGACCTGAAGACCGGCGGCGTCTTCGTCGCGATCGGCCACGACCCGAACACGGCGCTCTTCGTCGACCAGCTCGACCACGACGACGCGGGCTACCTCGTCACCCAGCCCGGCTCGACCGCCACGAACGTCGAGGGCGTCTTCGCCGCAGGCGACGTGCAGGACCACGTCTACCGGCAGGCGGTCACCGCCGCCGGCTCCGGCTGCATGGCGGCGCTCGACGCCGAGCGCTTCCTCGCCGCCCACGAGAGCCATACGCCTCCGCGCGCTGCCGCGGAGGTCTAGGAAGCTTGCAGGTCTACCGGATCCCCTTCTCGACGAACGTCGAGCGGGTCGCGCTCGCCGCGGGGCACAAGGGAATCGAGCTGGAGTGGGTCGACGTCGCCGCGGACGACCGCGCGCCCGTCGAGCAGGTCAGCGGCCAGCCGCTCGTGCCCGTGCTCGTCGACGGCGAGCTCGTCCTCCCCGACTCGACCGCGATCGTCGATCTGCTCGAGCAGCGCGTCCCCGAGCCGGCGCTCTACCCGGCGGAGCCGTCCCGTCGCGCCGAGGTGCGCCTGTTCGTCGACTGGTTCAACCGGGTCTGGAAGCGGCCGCCGAACCTGATCGCCCATGAGCTCGCCCGCCCGCAGCCGGATGCAGCCCGCATCGCCGAGCTCGGCGCGCGCATGCGCGTCTCGCTCGACCTGTTCGAAGACCTGCTCGACGGGCGCGACTATCTCTTCGGGGAGTTCGGCGCCGCCGACTGCATCGCCTTTCCGTTCCTCAAGTACGCCGTCTTCGGCACGCCGCCCGGCGACGAGGAGGTCTTCCACCACGTCCTCGTCGACCAGCAGCCGCTCGGCGACGGCTACGCCCGCCTGCGCGCGTGGGCAGCGCGCGTCGACACGCATCCACGTAGCTAACGTTCCCGCGTGCCGTACTTCATCTGCCCGAACTGCAAGGAGCGGTCGATCGACCTCGACCGCAAGGAGGGCCTCTTCGACGAGGCGGTCGCGTGCCACCACTGCGGCTTCGGCTTCCTCTTCGAGCTGATGGACGACTACTACCCGGCGCCCGGCACCGGCCTCGTCGTCTGCGACCAGGAGGGCCGGATCCTCGCCGTCGGCCGCGGCGTCTTCGAGCTGACCGGCTGGGGCGAGGTCGACCTGCTCGGCGCCGACGTCGTCGACGGGCTCGGCCTCTCCGGCTTCGACGCGGAGCGGAACCCCGCCAAGCTCGCGCTCGAATGGGGCGTGCGCCGGCTCGACGAGAAGCTCGAGCTGCGCACGCGCGGCGGGATCGCGAAGCCGGTCACGGGCGACTTCTTCCCCGCGTACGACGACGACGGCGGCCTGCTCGTCGCGCTCACTCCACGCGCTGAATAGCGCTGGGGGCCGCCCGATCGCGGCCCCCAGCGGCCCATCCCGCTTACGCGGGAATCCAGGCGGGTGGTTGCGCGGACGGCGTGGTGACGGGTGCCGTCCCGGGTTGCGCCCACACGTAGCTCGATCCCGGCACCGGCGCCACGACGGCGACCGGCGCGATCGGGACGCTTGCCGGCGGCTGCGCGCACGGAACGCTCACAGGAGCGCATCCGGGCTGACTCCAGCCGTACGACGCTCCCGGAGGACCAGCTGAAGAGCCTCCGGCAGCGAGTGCAAGCGCAACGAACGATGTAGCGGGAAGGGCAAGGAGAACCTTGCGACTAGCGCGCATGATTGCCTCCTTTCGGCTCCAGCCTCGTACCCGCGGGGACCGGTCCCATCGGCGGAACTACTGATCGGGACTCGCCGGCACGCGGGGCGGGGCCGGGCCCACCGGCGCGGTCAGGTCGCGGTGCGCTCGGGCCTGCGGCTGGTAGAAGCGCTGGGCGATCGCCGTCGGGATGATCGCCGAGAGGACGACGACCGCGAGCAGGAGCGAGAACTGCGTCCGGTCGATGATGTGCGCGTTCAGCCCGTAGAGCGACGTGATCGTGCCGAACGTCAGGCCCGTCGACATCAGCAGCGTCGTGAACGTCGCGTGTGGCGCCGTGAAGCGGCGGGCCAGCGGGTAGATGCCGGCGAACTTCGGGACCATCTTCCCGACGAACAGGACGCCGAGCACGCCGAGGTTCGCCCAGAGCGCGCCGGCGGAGACGTTCATCCCGCCCTTGAGGAAGAAGAACGGCGTCAGGAACGCGAACGAGACGACGCGCATCCGGTCCTGCTCGGTGCGATGCGACGTGTAGAAACGCGACATCACGAGCCCGAGGATGAACGCCGGCAGCGCGGCCTGCGAGTTCGCCCTCGTGCCGAGCCACATCAACAGGAACAGGCAGGCGAAGACGAGCTTGATCTCCGGCTCGATCACCCGGTTGCCGTAGCGGCGGAAGAAGCGCGCAGCCACGCGCGGCAGGCCGGCGATGAGCGCGATCGAGACGAGCACGAACGGGACGATCCACACCGTCGGCTTGATGAAGAGGATCGTCAGCCCGGCGACGGTCGCGATGTCGGTGACGAACGTCGCGGACATCAGTCGCTTGCCGACGAGCTCGCGGTTCAGGCCCGTCTCGACGAGAACCGCGTACACGACGGCGAGGCTCGTCGTCGAAAGCGCGAGACCGCCGATCTCGGCCTGGCGCCGGTCCCAGCCGAGGCCGTAGTAGGCGAGCAGCCCGACGACGGCGAACGGCGCGAAGAACGAGACGAGACCGATCGAAAGCGACGCCTTCCACTCCCGGCGGAACTGCGGCACGTCGACCTCCGCCCCGGCCTGGAACGTGAGCACGATGCCGGCGAACGAGCCGAGGAACGTGAGCCAGCTCGGCACGTCCAGGTGGAGCGCATTGCCGACGACAAAGCCGGCGAGCAGCTCGATCAGGGCGACCGAGAGCCCGAGCTCCACCGACACGGCCGAGGCGAACAGGACGGTTCCGGCCAGCACTGCTGCGATCGCGATGCCGCTCATCTCTACCTCCGTTTGGCGCGCTTGCGGGGGTAGAGGCCATCAGCGGCGGCGCCGCGGTTCTCGAGCGAGCTCCGTGCGCGAGCCTCATCGCGCTTGCAGCCCGCGGACTATAGCCACAATGGGGAGATGGACACCCTCCAGGGCCAGCTGCTGATCGCCTCCCCGGCCCTGCTCGACCCGAACTTCCGGCGCACCGTCGTGCTCGTCACCGAGCACACCGACGAGGGCGCCGCCGGCCTCGTGCTCAACCGGCCCTCGCCGGCCGAGGTCGCGGAGCTCGTGCCGCAGCTCGAGCCGCTCGTCGAGGACGGCGAGCAGATCTGGCTCGGCGGGCCGGTGCAGCAGGACGCGGTGCTCGTGCTCGGCGAGTTCGTCGATCCCGACGACGCCGCGGTGCCGCTGTTCGGTGCACTCGGCTTCCCGTCGCTCGAGGAGCCGGACGACGTGGTGCCGGTGACGACGCGACGACGCGTCTTCGCCGGTTACGCCGGCTGGGCCGCGGGCCAGCTCGAGGACGAGCTCGCGCGCGAGGACTGGATCATCGAGCCGGCGCTGCCGGACGACGCCTTCACCGAGATGCCCGACGCGCTCTGGTCCGACGTCCTCCGCCGCAAGGGCGGCGTCTACGAGCTCGTGGCGCGGATGCCCGAGGACCCGTCAGTCAACTGACCGGGCGGAACGCGAGGTAGAGCTCCGTCACGTACGGCAGCTCCAGCGGCGTGCCCGCATCGCGGGCGAGCGCCCGCACCTGCCGCTCGACTTCCTCGCGCGCCGTGCGTGACGCGGACGCGACGAAGCTGATCGAGAGCACCCGCTCGACGAACCCGTCCTCGCCGAGCGTCTGCCGGTGGCGGAACAGCGCCGTCTCGCAGGGCGTGAAGAGGCCGCTCTCGTCGAGCACGGCCCGCCAGTCCCGCTGGCCGCGACGCGGCGTGTCTCCGGCGAGCGGGGCGAGAATCGCCGAGATCGCGGCCTGGAGCGGGTCCTTCTCTTCACGCGTGTTCCAGAGCAGCGCGAGCCCGCCGCCCGGCCTGAGGACGCGGGCGATCTCCGGCAGCGCGACGTCGGGGCGGAACCAGTGGAACGCCTGGCCGACCGTGACCGCGTCGACGTACGCGTCGCGCAGCGGAATCCGCTCCGCCGTACCGCCGAGCGTCGCCACGCCGTGCACACGCTTCTCGAGCTCCGCGCGCATCTGCGGCAACGGCTCGACCGCGAGGACGTTCGCGCCGCTCGGAACGAGCAGCCGCGTCAGCTTCCCCGTGCCGGCCGCGAGGTCGAGCACCGTCCGGCCGGGCCGGAGGTCGAGCCGTTCGACGAGCCGCCGCACGGCCGCGGCCGGATAGTCGGGCCGGCCCCGCTCGTAGGCCGCGGCCGCGCTGCCGAAGCCGCGCGCGGCGGGATGCAGCTCAGGCACGGTCGGTCACGAACACGAGCGTCGAGATGGTCAGCTCGAGCGGGCCGTGGCCCGCGAGCTCGCGCACCTCGGCCTCGACCCGCTGCTGCACGGCGGCGTGCGCGGCCGCGACCGCGCTCGTCGACGCGACCCACTCGACGAGCCGGTCGGCGTCGAGCGTGAACGACTGCCGGAACTCGCGCTCCTGCAGCGGCCCGAAGAGCGGCGACGCCTCGACGGCCACGGCCCACGGTGGCGGGCCCTCCTCCTTGCGCGCCGGGCGCAGCGCCGAGAGCAGGACGTCGACCGCACGCTGGAGCGGGTCGTCGTCGTCCCATTCGTTCCAGAGCAGCCCGAGCGCGCCGCCGGGCCGGAGCACGCGGTGGATCTCGGTGAGCGCCGGCTCGGTCTGGAACCAGTGGAACGCCTGAGCGACCGTCACCGCGTCGACCGACTCGTCGGGCAGGGGGATCGCCTCCGCGGAGCCGGCGAGTGCCTGCGCCTGCGGCACGACCCGCTCGAGCACGGCGCGCATCGCGTGGCCGGGCTCGACCGCGGCGACGTCGGCGCCGAGCGCCAGCAGCTGCCGCGTGAGCTTGCCCGTGCCCGCAGCGAGGTCGAGCACGCGACGCCCCGGGCCGATTCCGACGCGCTCCGCGAGCCACACGAGCGCCTCGGGAGCGTAGCCGGGCCGCGCGCGCTCGTACGTCTCGGCGACGCGGTCGAAGCTCAGGCGGTAGTGGTCGTCAGGCACGGCTCGAGGGGCAGAGGTCGACGAGGACGCAGTCCTCGCAGCGCGGCCGGCGCGCGTCGCAGACGCGGCGTCCGTGCCAGATGAGCAGGTGCGGAAACCGCGCCCAGTCCTCGCGCGGGACAAGCCGGACGAGATCTCGTTCGATCTTCACGGGGTCATCCTGCCTTGTGAAGGCCAGCCTCTGCGAGAGCCGGCGGACATGGGTGTCGACGACGATCCCCTGCGCCTGGCCGAGCTCCGCGGAGACGACGTTCGCGGTCTTCCGGGCGACGCCCGGCAGGCGTACGAGCTCCTCGAGCGTACGCGGAACCTCACCGTCGAACTCCTCGAGCAGCAGGCGCATCGTGCCGCGCAGCGACTTCGCCTTCTGGCGGTAGAAGCCGGTCGCGAAGATGTCGCGCTCGAGCTCCTCCTGCGGCACGGCGAGATAGTCCTCGGGCGCGCGGTACTTCGCGAACAGCGTCGCGGTGACGCGGTTCACGTTCACGTCGGTCGTCTGCGCCGACAGCATCACCGACACGAGCAGCTCGAGCGGGCTGCGGAACGTGAGCGCGATCGCTGCGTCCGCATGCTCCACGGCGAGCCGTTCGATCACCGGGCGGATCCGCTGCCTCTTCGGCCCGACGCGCTTGCGGGCCTCCTTGACGTAGTTCCGCGCCACTCCCCGACGCTAGCCGACGGCGGCGAGCGGCGCGCCGTCGCGGTCGCCGCCGCGCAGCCGCGGCCCGGCGCACACGAGGTCGAGCGCAGGGCACCCGGCGCACGCGAACTCGCTGGGCGTCGGCCGGAACTCGCCCGCGTGGATCCGGGCGATCGCCTCGGACAGCTCGGCTTCGAGCTCAGGCACCTGCTCGCGCCCGAAGGTGGTGGTGACGATCGCGTCGGAGCGTTCGAGGAAGTGGTAGTCGACCTCGACCTCGTCGGCGCCGGCGCGGAAGCAGGCGAGCGCGTACACGAGCCGCTGCAGCCGGTAGTCCGCCGCCACGATCTCCTCGGGCGAGGCGTCGCCGACGAGGTTCGTCTTGTAGTCGACGACGAGAGCGCACGGGCCGTCGAGATGGAGGACGTCGAGGTAGCCGTGCAGGAGCACGCCGTCGTGCTCGAACGTGAAGTGCCGTTCCTTCTCGATGCTGCTCAGCGCGGCGACGCGGCGGGCGAGCTCCGAGTCGCAGTACGAGGCGACGAAGACGCGAATCCGCTCGAGCTCCTCGTCGCTCACGGTCGGGTACCACTCGCGCACCTGCTCGAGGTCCGGCGCGGCGGGCGCATGCAGGTCGACCTGCTCGAGCAGCCGGTGGACGGCGTCGCCGACCTCGGTCGCGCGCAGCCCGCCCTCCCCCACGCGATGCTCGGGCCGCCGCTCGGCCATCCCGGCGACGCGCAGCGCGTAGTACTTGTACGAGCACTGCTCGAAGGTCGAGAGCGCGGTGAAGGACAGGCGGCGCACGCGGTGCAGCGGCGGCGCCGGGGGCGTGGCAAGCGTCTGGAGTGCCGGGGCTGCCGCGGCGGCGGCGGCTTCGCTTGCGATGAACAGGCTGAGCTGCCCGCCTTCGCTGTCGTCGGCCGCCGCGCCAGGAGAAGCCAGCCACGATGACTCGTCGTAGCGATCGATGCGCACGACGAAGCGGGCCGCATCGCGGGCGATCTCGACCGGCGCGGCGCCGGCGGCCTCGATCTCGGCGTCGGCGTCGAGCCGGTCGAGCACCCAGCCGATCGGCGTCGACCCGTCGGCCTTCCGCTCGCGGTCGATCGAGCCCGAGACGATGAGACGCTCCTTCGCGCGCGTCATCGCGACGTAGTAGAGGCGCAGCCGCTCGGCCCGGTCCTCGGCGGCTCGCGCGTCCTTGACCTCTTCGTAGTCGAAGGCGCCGTGCCGTTTCGTCGTCACCGGGTCTGCGACGCGGAAGCCGAAGCGCCCGTCCGCAAGCGCGAGGATCTCCTCCGGAGACGGCGGCGGTCCCTCCCGCCCTGCGTCGGCGACGATCACGACGTCGAACTCGAGCCCCTTCGCGGCGTGGATCGTCAACAACCGCACCGCGTCGGCGCCCTCCTCCTCCGCCACCGCCTCGAGCTCGCGCGCGCCGACCGCCTCCTGCTCGGCGACGAAGCGCACGAAGCCCTCGACGTCCGGTCCGCGCAGCTCCTCGTAGGAGCGCGCGAGCCGAGCAAGCTTGCGGATGTTCGCGTAGCGGCGGCGCCCGTCCCACTGCGCGAGCACGGCGAGGTCGTAGTCGTGCTCGCTCACGATCCGCTCGCACAGCCGCTCGAGCGAGAGCCGCGGCAGGGAGTCCGCGAGCCGGTCGAAGCGCTGGCGGAACGCACGCAGCAGCCCCGCATCCCGCTGTGCCAGCTCGGAGGGAAGCGAGTACTCGATGCCCACGAACAGCGGCCGGCGCGACGCCGCGCGCCGCACGAGTGCGAGCCCGTCGTTCGAGATGCCGACAAACGGCGACGCGAGCACGGTGAGGAGGGCCTCGTCGTCGTAGCGGTTGTGGAGCAGGCGCAGGTAGCCGAGCAGGTCCACCACCTGCTGCTTGCCGAAGTAGCCCTTCGCCGCCGACTGGTAGGTCGGCAGGCCGGCCTGCCGCAGCTCCTGGTCGTAGACGTCGGCGTCCGTTCCCGCGGCGAAGAGCACGACGATCTGGCCGGGCGTCGCCGCGCCCGAGTCGACGAGCTCCCGCACGCGGCGGGCCACGGCCCGCGCCTCGCCCTGCCGCCAGCGGACGCCGGTGTCGCGGTAGCTCGTCTTGTCGGTGACGAGCAGCTCGACGGGATGCCCGAACACGGGGTCCGGGAACTCGGACGCCGCGTGGAGTGGTTGGAACTCGTCGCCGAAGTACGAGCCGAACAGCTCGTTGATCGCTGCGAGCACCTCCGGCCGCGAGCGGTAGTTGTAGGTCAGCGGCAGAAGCTGCGTCGCCTGCGCACGCCGCTCGCGAAACACCTGCACGTCCGCGTGCCGGAACCCGTAGATGGACTGGAACTCGTCGCCGACGTAGAAGAGCTCCGCGTCCGGCGCGCGCAGCAGGTCGACCAGCTCGCACTGGAGCCGGTTCGTGTCCTGGAACTCGTCCACCATGATCGAGCGGAAGCGCCTGCTCTCACGGTCGCGAATGTCCGGGTTGTCGCGCAGGAGATCGCGGGCGTTCAGCTGCAGGTCCTCGAAGTCGAGCGCCGACTCGCGCGCCTTCGCATCGGCGTACGCAGTCGCGAACCGCTCGAGCAGCTCTTGCAGGAGATCGCGGTCGCGCGTCCCCGCCTCGTCGAGCGCCGCCTGCTCGACCGCGGCCAGCGTCTCCTTGTAGGCCGTCGCGTGCTCTCCTCGCACGCGGAAGCCGGTCAGCTCCATCAGGCGGTCCGGGCGCGTGTCACGTTCGAGCAGCTCGAGCAGCTGGGCGGCGGTCGTCCGCTGGTTGTCGGTCGCGCCGGAGTCGCCGGCCAGGCCCTGCGCCGCCTCGCGCAGCTGCTCGACGCGCTCGGCGAGCTCGGGAAGTCCGCCGATCGCGAGGTCGAGGTCGCGGCCGGCGGAACGGAGCGTCTCGTAGACGTTCGTGAGCATCCGCCGCAGCCCGTCCGCGCCGTAGGTCGCGAGCAGGCGCAACCGCTCGGGGGCACCGTCGGCGCAGAACTCGGCGAGCGCCTGCTGGAACGCCTCGCTGCGGAGCACCGCGCCCTGGGCCTCGTCGAGCTCGCGGAAGCGCGGGTCGAGCCCGGCCGCGAACGGGTACGCCTTCAGAAGCCGCAGGCAGAAGCCGTGGATGGTTGAGATCCACGCGCCGTCGAGCTCGCGTGCGAGGTCGTGCCGCCCGCGCTCCGCGAGCGCGGCCCGTACGCGCGTCCGCAGCTCGCCGGCGGCGCGGCGCGTGTACGTGATCACGAGGATGGAGTCGACGTCGATGCCGCGCTCGCAGACCGCACGGACGAACCGCTCGACGAGCACCGCCGTCTTGCCCGTGCCCGCGCCGGCCGAGACGAACACCTCGCCGCCTGCCTCGACGGCAGCGCTCTGCTGCTCGTTCACGCGCGCTCGATCCTGCACATCGGCCAGAGGTCGCACCAGGCGGGGCAGTGGTCGCCCTTCGGATCGTGGAGCACGTCGCCGACGCGGATCCGGGCGGCGAGCCTGGCCGCGACGGCACGCGCATTCTCGATCGCTGCCCAGAACGCCTCCTCGTCGAGGTAGTCGTTCTTCGTGTAGCCCGGCAGCGTCTCCCCTTCGCTCGCGCGCAGCAGGCCGCGCGGCTTCCGCTCCCCGGCGAGCGGCCGGTAGAGGCCGCCGAGCGGCTCGAGGCCGACGAGGTCGCGCAACACGAGCATGTAGAGCGGGATCTGGAGGCGCAGCTCGCTCTCGATCTCCCGCGCCGAGTGTGCGTGCTTGCCGGACTTGTAGTCCTGCACGATTCCGCGGGCGCCGAACGGGTCGACGTCGATCCGGTCGATCTTGCCCGACAGCGTCAGGCCGTCACCGAGGTCGAGGCCGCGCTGGAGCTCGGGCGCCGCCCGCTCGCTGCCGAACGACACCTCGAAACGCCGTGGCACGAGCAGCAGCTCGCTCGCGCACTCCTCGTGCACCGTCGCCTCGAGGTCGCGCCAGAGCGTCTGGTCGAGCTCGCGCGCCTGCATCTCGGTCATCTCCATGCGTACGCCTGCGAGCGCCTCGTCGAGGCAGGCGCGCATGAGACGGACGGCGCCGTCCGCGACACGCTCGTCGAGCTGCTCGACGCCGAGCTCCTTCGGAAGCCGCGTGAAGAACTTGAAGAGCGCGCTGTGCGCGACCGAGCCGCGCAGCTTCGCGTCCACCTCGCCGTCGATCGACTTCGGATCGAGGAAGCGCTCCACGAACCACGCCGAGGAGCAGTCGGCGAACCGCTCCAGCTCGGTGACGTTGAACGTCAGCTTCGACGCGAGCTGCTCGAGCACGACCGGATGCGTGATCCGGGTCGGACGGCGGAACGCGCCGACCGCACGCTCCAGCCGCCGTTCCCAGCCGTTCGCCCGCGCGAGCGCGTCCGCGGCCGGCGCGTCGCGCGCCGCGAGCTCCGCGAGCGCGCGCAGCCGTTCGCGCTCCGTCGGCGCGGTTTCGAGCGTCCACGTCTGCGCCGACAGCTGCCGGCGGCGCGTCCACCGGCGCGCGTCCTCCGGCTCGAACACCGCCTGCACCTCGTCCCAGAACGGGCTCGGCTCGCGCGGGCTGCCGTCGTCGGTGGCCGCCTCGCGCACGAGATAGAGCCGCTCGAGCGGACGCGTGCACGCGGTGTAGAACAGGTAGCGGTCGCGGCTCACGGCGTCGGGACGCTGCAGGCGCGCGCCGCGCTCGTCGAGGGCCCGCCGCGCGTCGTCGTCGAGGAACGGCGACGACAGCCCGCGGCGCGGCAGGCTTCCCTCCTCCAGCCCGAGCACGAAGACGATGTCGAAGCGGCGGGTGCGTGCGCGCAGCAGGTCGACGACGGCGACGCGGCCGGGCTCGTCGCCGTGCATCGGGCGCAGCGTCTGCCGGTCGAGCGCCGCGACGACGTCCTCGCGCGAGAGCTCGCCGGCGAGCGCGCGCCAGCGCTCGAGCTCGCCGAGCAGGCGCGTCACCGTCTCGAAGGCGCGCAGGTCGAGCCGCGAGGTCTCACCGACCGGCGGGCCGTCGAGCCCGTACGCGTTGCGCAGCATGCGCGCGGCGAGCACGCGCACGGCCTCGACCGGGTCGCCGGCGTCGCGCAGCTCCGCGAGCCCGGGCACGGGCCCGCCGCGCAGCTTCTCCGACTCCTCGACGACGCGCTCCGGCGTCTGGATCGCACGCCCGCGCAGCCGCCCCTCGACGAAGTCGACCGCGCGGCGCTCGAGCCCGGAGAAGGGCGAGCGCAGGAAGCTGAACAGGTCCCTGCGCGTGCCGCCGAGCCAGGCGAAGCGGAGCATCGCGTTCAGTGCGTGACCGAACGGCGTCTGCGCGAGCCGGACGTCGCCGTCGATCGAGTACGGGACGCCGAGCGTGCCGAGCACCGTCTCGAGCGGCGCACGCCAGCGCTCGATGCTGGGGCAGACGACGCCGATCCGCTCCGGCGGCGTGCCGGAGCGCAGCAGCACGAGCAGCTCCTCGCCGACCAGCTCGAGCGCGCCCCGCGCGCCGGCGCCCTCGAAGAAGCGGACGCCTCCTTCGATGGGCACCGCCGCGGGGACGGGGTCGGCAAACAGCGCCCGCTCGAGGTGCGCGAGCGCCGGATGCGCCAGCTCGCCGTAGCGCGGCCCCAGCTCCTCGATCCGGCCGCCGGCCAGACGCGAGAGGTCCTCGGCAGTGCGGCGCAGGGAGGCGAACGCAGGCCGCGCCGGCTCGTAGGGCAGCGAGACGTCGACCTCGGTCCGGCCGGCGAGCGCCTCGAGCAGCGCCCACTCGGCTCCGGTCAGGTCCTCGAAGCCGTACGCGAAGACCGGCTCCCCGTGCCACGCGGAGAGATCCGACTGGAGTCGCTCGGCCGCGCGGCGGCGCAGCAGGTCGCGGTCCCAGAGGCCGAGGCGGTCGAGCTCTGAGCGGTACCCGGCGTGCAGCGTCGCCAGGTCGCCCGTGAGCTGCTCCGGGTCGAGCAGGCCCGACTCCAGCTCGCCGAGCGTCTGGAGCAGGGCGTCGGCAAAGCCGCCGAAGCGCGCCGAGGCGGAGAGACCGTCGAGCTGTGCGCCCGCGACGACGCGGCGCACGAGCAGCGCCCGCTGTGCCTGCGACACGAGCGGTCGGGCAGTCTCGCCCGCATGCGCGATGCGCTCGAAGAGGTCGTCGAACGTGCCGATCGAGCCGGCGAGCAGGGCCGGGCGGCGGGCGAGCAGCTCGCGCTCGACGCGCTCGACGTCCGACCGCGTCGGCACGATGAGGACGGGCTCGCGCTCGAGCGAGTCCAGATAGCGGCCGAGCAGCAGCTCGACCTTGCCCGCGTTGGCGGGTCCCGCGATGAGACTGAGCGGCACCGTCCCATCGTAGAGCCGGGCCCCGATGACTCCCGGCCGGGAGAGCTAGCCGAAGTCCACGTTCTTGGTCTCGACCGTCCCTGCTGTCCGCCCCGGCGCCGTCTGGTAGGTCCAGTACAGGTTCGTGTGCGCGATGACCTGCTCCGGCGGGGGCGCCCCCCAGGCCGTCTGGTCCTCCGTCGTGTGGGCGTCGCTGACGAGAGTCGCGTCGTACCCCCTGGCGAACGCGCCGTGGAGCGTCGAACGGATGCACGCATCGGTCTGTGCCCCGACGACGACCAGGCGGCCCACTCCGAGGCCCGCCAGCACGGTCTCGAGGACGGTGTCCTCGAAGGAGTCGCCGTAGCTCTTCTCGACGAGCGGCTCGGCGTCGCCCGGACTCAGCTCGGGGACGATCCGCCAGCCGTCGCTCCCCCTCGCAATGTGCTCGTCGGAGTGCTGGACCCAGACGACGGGGACCGCTTCCCGCCGGGCCTTCTCGACGAGGCCGGCGACGTTCGCGACGACCGCGTCGCGCCCGGGAGCCCCCTCGACGACGCAGTTCTGCACGTCGACGACGAGGAGCGCGGTGTTCGGCCGGTTCTCGAGTGTGGTCACAGTCTCCCGTCGTGGGGCAGCGTCGCCGCCGCGTAATGCTAGGCGGCGGCCTTCGGCCGGCGCCCGCGGCGGGCCGCAGGCTGGCCCGGCATCGTGCCGGCGCAGTCGTCGCAGAGGTCGGCCTGCTTGGCGCCCCGGCGCGCGTCGGTGTACGTCACGCGCAGAACGGCGCCCTTCGCCTCGTCGACCTCTTTGCCGCAGTTGTCGCAAACGAGTACGGTCTTGCGCGCCACTCGTTCCTCCTTCATGCAGGGTCAGTTGGTCGGAATGGTAACCAAAAAGCAATGTAAATACACCTGAGAAATGACCGGCGTCAGTACACTTCGGCGCCGGATGTTCGACGAGCACACGATCGTCGTCCTCGAAGGCGACCAGACGGGCCAGGAGCTGCTGGAAGAGGCGCTCTGCGTTCTCGCAGCCGACGTGATCGGCGTCGAGCTGGATTTCCCGCGCTTCGACCTCTCGCTCGAGAACCGGCGGGCGACGCAGAACCAGGTCGTCTACGAGGCCGCGGAGGCGATCCGCGACCACGGGCTCGGTCTCAAGGCGGCCACGGTGACGCCGGAGGGACGCGAGGACGTGGGCTCGCCGAACCGGATCCTGCGCGAGGAGATCGGCGGCAGGGTGATCGTCCGGACCGGCCGGCGCATACCGGGGATCGCGCCGATGGGCGGCGTCCACGCGCCGATCTCGATCGTGCGGATGGCGGTCGGCGACGCGTACGGCGCGACGGAGTGGCGGGAAGGCGAAGGAGACGACGAGGTCGCGTTCCGCACCGAGCGGATCGAACGGCGGATCTGCCACGCGGTGGCCGAGTTCTCGTTCCGGCAGGCGGAGCGGACGGGCGCGAAGGTCTTCGGCGGCCCGAAGTACACCGTCAGCCCGACGTACGAGGGAATGCTCAAGGAGGAGATGGACGCCGCGGCAGCGCGGCATCCCGGCGTCCCCTACGAGCCGCAGTTGATCGACGCGACGTTCGCGCTGCTGCTCTCGTCGAGCGGCGACCCGCTCGTGATTCCGGCGCTGAACCGCGACGGCGACATCCTCTCCGACCTCGTCCTGCCCCTGTTCGGCTCGATCGCCGGCTCGGAATCGCTGGTGGTCGGCTTCGGAGACGACTTCGAGCCGGCGGCGATCATGGCCGAGGCGGCGCATGGGACGGCGCCCTCGTTGCAGGGCAAGAACGTCGCCAACCCGATGGCGATGATCCTCGCGGCCGCAGCCCTCCTCTCCCACGCGAGCCCGCCGGCTCAGCTGGCCGGCCGGGCGGTGCGCGAGGCGTGCCTCGAAGCGGTCGCCTCGGGCGCCCGCACCACCGACCTCGGCGGCGGCCTCGGCACGAGCGAGTTCACCGACGAGGTGATCGCCCGCGTGCGCTCGAAGCTCGACGTCTGGTCGTCCCTCTAAGCGGGAAAGCTGCGCTTTCCCGCTTGATCAGGTTGTGCTCCGCAGAGCGGCCGGCGGCAAAGCCACCGGCCTCTTGTAGCGCAGGGCGATGGGCACCGCGGTGCGGCCGGTGGCGCCTTGCGTCCCCGGCCGCATGGACCCGGCCTCCGGCTCTCGGGGTTCGGTACGCGGGCGGCCTCGACCGCGCGAATCTCCGGCAACGCGGGCGAGCGGAGCGAAAGACCGCGACCAGGCTGAAACCTTGTTACCACCCCCGGGGTCAGACACCAGGGGTGAGCCGTAACCGCGCGTCCAGCTCGAACGCAGAAGGCCGGAAGCTAGCGCAGGCGCAGCCGCGCTAGACCGTATGGGGTGTGACCCGGCGCCTCGCTCGTAAGTTGGCGCGGGTTGCCGTCGCGGTTGGCGCGGCGGTAGAGCCGCAATTACGGGAGGCGCCGGTATGGCTGAGGGTACGTGGGTGGGGTTGGATGTGCACGCGCGGAAGGTAGTGGCGGGCGTGTTGGATGCGGAGACGGGCGAGCTTCGGAGCTGGCGGGCGCCGACGCTGCCGGCGGAGACGGTCGAGTGGCTGAGGCAGTTCGCTGCGCCGGTGCGGGTCGCCTATGAGGCCGGGCCGACCGGTTACGGGCTGGCGCGTGCGTGCGCAGCGGCGGGGATCGTGTGCACGGTCGCGGCGCCGTCGAAGATCCAGCGGGCGCCGGCCGACAGGGTCAAGACCGACCGCCGTGATGCCGAGCGGCTGGCCAGGTTGTTGCGGCTGGGCGAGTTGGTTGCGGTGCGTGTCCCCGAGCCGCATGAGGAGGCGGCGCGTGATCTGATCCGTGCGCGGGAGGACGCGCGCGGCGAGCTGATGCGGGCGCGGCACCGTCTCTCGAAGCTTTTGCTGCGGCACGGCCTGGTCTACGACGCGGCCGCGTGGACGCTCGCGCATGACGCCTGGCTACGCCGGCAGCGGTTCGACAGCCGGCCGCTGCAGCTCGCGCTGGAGGAGTCGTATGCCGCAGCGATGCAGGCCAAGGCACGTCGTGACGGCCTCGACGAGGCGATCGTCGAGCTCGCCGGCGAGCCGCCGTTTGCCGAGACGGTCGGCCGGCTCTGCTGCCTGCGCGGCGTCGGGACGTTGACCGCGCTCGCGCTCACGGTCGAGCTCGGCGACTGGACGCGCTTCCGTCCGCAGAGTCTCGGCCCGTTTCTCGGCTTGACGCCGAGCGAGGACTCAAGCGGTGAGCGACGCCGGCTCGGCGCAATCACGAAGACCGGCAACACGCACGCCCGCAGGCTGCTGGTCGAGGCAGCGTGGCATCAGCGGCGGCCGCTCCGGGAGAGCGCGACGCTCACACGCCGTCGGCAGGGACAGCCCGCCGCTGTCTGCGCCCGCGCCGATCGGAGCGCACGCCGGCTCCACCAACGCTGGCACACGCTCGAGCGGCGAGGCAAGCGGCGCACGATCGTCGCCGTCGCGGTCGCGCGCGAGCTCGCCGGCCACTGCTGGGCACTCGCCACGATGTAGCCGCGCGACCTCATTCGGCTCGGCGAGGAGAGCGCATCGGCGCAACGGACGCGAGAAGCGACCCGCGGTTCAGCTATGAGCCGCCCGCAAGGGCGACGCTCGACCCTAGAGAGCGGCACCGCTTCTCAGCTCGCACACCCGGTCATGCGGTCCCAACCCGCGCATATCAGCCGCGACACAACGCGTCGACGACTGCCGCTGCGCTCCCCCCACCGCAAACAAGAAGGCCCGCAAACGCGGGCCTTCAAGCCGTGCCAACTTGACAAACCTCACTCCATATCAGCTGAAGGCCGGACTCACGCGGCCGGGGACGCGGTGCGCCACCGGCCGCGCAACCGTCCCCGCCGACTCGCGTGACAAGAGGTCGGCGGCTCCGCCGCCGGCCGCTCTGCGAAGCACAACCCGACAGCCGGGAAAGCGCAGCTTTCCCGGCTACGAGGCGGCGCGCTGGCGCCAGCCGGCGGTGGCGTGCTCGGCCCACGTGTCGAGGAAGAGCTCCGCAAGGGTCGGGTCGAACTGCGTGCCGGCGCAGCGGGCGATCTCGGCGAGGGCGCGCTCGGGCGACCGAGCAGTGTTGTACGGCCGGGCGGAGGTCATCGCGTCGAATGCGTCGGCAACGGCGATGAGCCGCGCTTCGAGCGGGATCGAACGGCCGCTCAGGCCCGACGGATAGCCGAGCCCGTCCCAGCGCTCGTGGTGGAAGAGGACGTACGGGAGCGCGAGCCAGGCCCCGCGCAGCGGCAGGACGAGCGTCGCGCCGGCACGCGGATGCACGCGGATCTCGATCTCCTCGGCAGATGTCAGCGGGCCCGGCTTGCGCAGAACCGACCGGCGGACGACGAGCTTGCCGATGTCGTGCACGTGCGCGCCGAACCGGAGCGTTGCGAGCCGTTCGGGCTCCCAGCCGAGCCGCTGCGCGACGGGCTCTGCCAGGGTCGCGACCCGGGCGCCGTGGCCCTGGGCCTGGTCGCGCTCCTCGAGCGCCCGAGATATCGACCCCAACATGCCCGAGGAGGTTTCCGCAGGCGCCGCGAAACTCCTCTGCGGCTCGTTCAGGCGCGCTCCGCCCGACGGCGGAGCAGATGCAGGCCGACGAGGGCGAGAGCGATTGCGGCGATCACCACGATGCCGAGGGCCGCGTCGCGCTCGACCGTCTTCACGACCGCGGAGCCGAGATAGTACGCCGCCAGCCCGATCGTGAAGCTCCAGACGACTGCGCCGGCGACGTTCCAGAGCAGGAAGCGCGGCCACGCCATCCGGCCGATGCCCGACATCCAGCCGAGGGTCGCGCGCACCACCGGGACGAAGCGGCCGAGGAACACCGCCTTCGAGCCGTGTCGCCGAAAGAACTCGTCGGAGCGGTCGATCCCGGGCCGGCTGATCCGCTCGAACCACGGCCACAGCGCCAGCAGCCTGCGCCCGAAGTGGAGGCCGACGGCGTAGGAGGCGCCGGCGCCGAGCACCGCGGCGGCGATCGCGAGCGCGATGATCGAGGCGATGCTGCCATGCCCCTGCGAGGCGAGCACCGCCGCCGCGATCAGCGCGGTCTCCCCCGGGATGAACGGAAGGCCGACGACCTCGAGGAAGAGGACGCCGAAGACGACCCAGAGGCCGTAGCTCGCGACGAAGTGGGTCACCCGCCCAGTGTAGGAAGCCTCAGTCGAGCGGCGGCAGCCACTCGGGCGGGAACACCGGCCCGATGCGGCCGGCGTAATCCGGGACGAGGCGCCGGGCGAGCGCGCCCGCCGGCCGCGGCTCGATGTGCGGGCGCAGGTCGTCGAAGCAGTCCAGCAGCGCGACCGTGGCAGCGACCTGGAAGTCCGCGGCGTTCGGCGCGTCCCCGTCGAGCAGGCCTTCCGCGACGGCCGCGTCGACCCGGTCGAGCTGCTCCGGGAGCAGCGCGAGGCACGCGCGGGCCTCCTCGTCGGGGACGCGGAACCCGGTGCGAATCAGGGGCGTCAGCACCGGCAGGAGCGCCTGCACGAGCCAGGGCGGCATCGGCAGGTACGAGGGCGTGGCGAAGGTGCGCAGGGACGCCGGGTCGTGCCGTGCGCCCCAGTGCGCGAGCCGCCGCGCGGTGTGCTGGAACTCGTCGTCCGCCCAGCGCTCGAGCTCCTCGACACGTGCCCGCTGCACGGGATCCGAGGGCAGCAGCAGCCGCTCCGGCTCCAACTCGTCGAGCGCGCGCGTGAGCGCACGCGAGCCTTCGACCCGGCGCCCGCCGACCCACGCCACGGGCACGGTGCCGCCGTGGAAGCCGCGCAGGCGCAGGAGCAGGCGGTGCAGCCCGGTCGGAAGATCCCGGCGGACGTACGGGATGCCCTTGTAGTCGAGCATCGCCTGGACGGCGACGACCGGATGCGAGCCGGGAATACCGGTGAGGCGAATGCGCTCCATCAGTCGAGGCTACGCGACTCGCCCCCGCGCGTCCACGGATCGGCGCTGCGGGAGAACCCGTACAACTCCGGCCCCCCGCTCCCATAGAGTCTCCAGCGATGAAGGTCGGCGTGGTTCGCGAGACGGCGCCGGGCGAGCGGAGGGTTGCGCTTGTGCCCGAGACTGCCGGGAAGCTGGTTGCGGCCGGCTTCGAAGTCGTCGTCGAGCCGAACGCCGGCGCCGCTGCGTCCTTCCCCGACGAGGCCTACCGCGAAGCCGGCGCAACGCTTGCGTCGCCGTGGGACGCCGACGTCGTCGTGAAGGTGCGCAAGCCGGACGAGAGCGAGATCGCCCGGCTGCGCGACGGACAGTTGCTGATCGCCTTCCTCGACCCCCTCGCCGACCCCGACGGGATCGCCCGGCTCGACGCGAAGGGCGTCGTCGCCTTCGCGATGGAGTCGATCCCCCGCATCACCCGCGCGCAGCCGATGGACGCGCTGTCGTCGCAGGCGACCGTCGGCGGCTACAAGAGCGCGCTGCTGGCGGCCGAGTACCTCCCCCGCTTCTTCCCGATGCTGATGACCGCCGCGGGCACCGTCCCGCCCGCGAAGGTGCTCGTGATCGGCGCAGGCGTCGCCGGACTGCAGGCGCTCGCGACCGCGCGCCGCCTCGGCGCCGTCGTCACCGGCTTCGACGTCCGCCCCGCAGTGAAAGAGCAGATCGAGAGCCTCGGCGCGAACTGGCTCGACCTCGGCGTGACCGGCGCGGAAGCCGAAGGCGGCTACGCGCGCGAGCTGACGCCCGAGGAGATGCAGGCGCAGCAGCAGGCGCTCGAAGCGCGGATCTCGGAGTTCGACGTCGTGATCACGACGGCCGCGGTTCCGGGCCGGGCAGCCCCGAAGATCATTCCCGCGTCGGCCGTGAAGGCGATGCGGACCGGCTCCGTGATCGTCGACCTCGCCGCCGAGACGGGCGGCAACTGCGAGCTGACGGAGCCCGGCGAGATCGTCGTGCGCGAAGGCGTGACGCTGCTCGGGATCACGAACCTGCCGAGCACGATGCCGTACCACGCGTCGACGCTCTACTCGCGCAACGTGCAGGCGCTGCTGCTCCATCTCGCGCCCGAAGGCCAGCTCAACCTCAACTGGGACGACGAGATCACCTCCGGCACCTGCGTGACGAAAAGGAAGGAGGCGGCACCCGCATGAGCCACGGAACCCTGCTCGTGTTCGAGGTGACGATCCTCGTACTTGCGATCTTCCTCGGCTTCGAGGTCATCTCGAAGGTGCCGACGCTCCTGCACACGCCGCTGATGTCCGGCACGAACGCGATCCACGGGATCGTGGTCGTCGGCGCGATGCTCGTGCTCGGGCTCGGCCATAAGGGGCCGTTCATGTGGATCATCGGCTTCCTCGCCGTCGTGCTCGGCTCTGCGAACGTCGTCGGCGGCTTCGTCGTCACCGATCGGATGCTCGAGATGTTCAAGAAGCGCGAGCCGGCGAAGCAGGTTGACGCGTCGCAGAACGGCAAGGGCGCATGAGCTACAACGTCAGCAACCTGCTCTACCTGATCACGATCGTCACGTTCATCCTCGCGTTGCACTACCTCTCCAGTCCGGCGCACGCACGGCGCGGCAACCAGCTCGGCGCGGTCGGCATGGTCATCGCCGTCGTCGTCACGTGGATCAAGACCGGCGGCACCAGCTGGTGGGCCCTCGCGCTCGGGATGCTGCTCGGCGGCGGCTTCGGCGCCGTCGCTGCGCGCAGGGTGAAGATGACCGCGATGCCGCAGATGGTGGCGCTGTTCAACGGCGTCGGCGGCGGCGCAGCGGCGCTGATCGCGCTCGCCGAGCTGCATCGGATCCTCCCGGAGCCGGGCCGCCCGAAGATCGACATCGGCGCAGCGATCGTGCTCTCCGGTCTGATCGGTGCGATCTCGTTCGCCGGCTCGATGGTCGCGTTCGCGAAGCTTCAGGAGCTGATCAAGGGCCGGCCGATCACCTACCCGGGCCAGAAGGCCGGCAACCTCGTCCTGCTCGGCGCCTGCGTCGCCCTCGGCGCCACGCTCGTCGCCGGCGTCCAGGACCAGTGGCTGCTGTGGGCGCTCATCGCCGGAGCCGCCCTGTTCGGCGTCCTGTTCGTGCTGCCGATCGGCGGCGCCGACATGCCCGTCGTGATCTCGCTGCTGAACGCGTTCACCGGGCTCGCGGTGGCCGCCGGCGGCTTCGAGCTCGAGAACAACGTCCTGATCGTCAGCGGCATGCTCGTCGGCGCATCCGGCACCTTCCTGACGATGATGATGGGGAAGGCGATGAACCGCTCGATCGCCAACGTCATCTTCGGCGCGTTCGGCCAGGTGACCGAGGCGGCGGCCGCGATCGCAGCGGGCGGCGGAGGCGCGGTGCGCAGCGCGAGCGCCGAGGACGTCGCCGTGATGCTCGCGTACGCCCACAAGGTGGTCTTCGTCCCCGGTTACGGCCTCGCGGTCGCGCAGGCGCAGCACGACGTGCGCCAGCTCGCCGACCTGCTCGAGTCCAAGGGCGTCGAGGTCTCCTACGCGATCCACCCGGTCGCCGGCCGTATGCCCGGCCACATGAACGTCCTGCTCGCCGAGGCGAACGTCCCCTACCCGCAGCTGAAGGAGATGGACGACGCCAACGGAGAGTTCCCGCGCACCGACGTCGCGGTCGTCGTCGGCGCGAACGACGTCGTCAACCCGGACGCGCGCAGCAACACGAGCAGCCCGATCTACGGCATGCCGATCCTCAACGTCGACGACGCGCAAGCGGTCGTCGTGCTCAAGCGGTCGATGAACCCGGGCTTTGCAGGGATCGAGAACCCGCTCTTCTACAACCCGAAGACGGTCATGCTGTTCGGCGACGCCAAGGCGTCGATCGTGAAGCTCGTCCAGGGCGTCAAGGCTCTCTAGAGTCGCGCGAAGAGCTGCGCTCTTCGCGCGGGGATTGAGTTGTGCTCCGCAGAGCGGACGCCGGCAGAGCCGGCGTCCTCTTCTCTGGCGTGAGCCGAAGGTCCCGGAAGCGCGCACGGTGGTGGCTGCGCCATCCCCGCGCGCGTGGATCCGGCCTGCACGAACGCTCCGCGTTCGCTCCGGCCTTCGGCGGTCTGCCGGGTCCGTAGTTCCAGGCAGCGGGATCGGCGGGGGCGCTGATGGAGCGCCGGGCTACCGGTTACAAGCTCTGGGCACACGGGCAGGAGGTGTGGCCATGAACGCGCTGGTCCTCTACGAGTCGAGATTCGGGAACACCGAGCGCGTCGCAGAGGCGATCGCGCTCGCGCTGCAGGAGGCCCTGCCGACGCGGCTCGTCGCGGTCGAGGAGGTGACCGACTGCGCGGAGACCCTCCACGGCATCGACCTCTTCGTCGTCGGCGGGCCCACTCACGCGCACGGCATCAGCGAGCAGCTCCGCACCGCGCTGGAATGCCTCGGGGAGCGTTCGCTCGACGGCATGCGCGTGGCGGCGTTCGACACGCGCGTCTCCGGGCCGCGCCTGATGACGGGCTCCGCAGCGGTGCGGCTGTCGCGGCTCCTACGCCGTAGCGGCGGCTGGCTCGTCGTCCCGCCGGCCGACTTCGTCGTCGACGGCCGCGAGGGCCCGCTGGGGCGCGGCGAGCTCGAGCATGCGCGCGCGTGGGCGACGGAGGTGCTGCACGCCGTGGGCGTGCGGGTGCACGAGCACGCGCCTGTGTAGCGACTAGGGAGTTCGGCGCCGCAGCGTGGCGGCGCCGAGGGCGAGCGCGAGGACGATACAGCCGCAGACGACCGCGACGTCGGCGGCGAAGCGGCCGTCGAGCGTGTTCGAGGCGGTGTGCGCGAGCGCGTCGTAGGCGTATGTCAGCGGCAGTGCGTCCGAGATCCAGCGCAGCCAGGCCGCCATCGAGCTGCGACCGACGAACAGCCCGCAGAGCAGCACCTGCGGGAAGACCATTGCCGGCATGAACTGGACGGCCTGGAACTCGGTCTGCGCGAATGCGCTCACGAACAGGCCGAGCGTGCTGCCGAGCACCGCGTTTGCGACGGCGAGCGCGGCGACGACGATCCGCGGGCCCGCCACGTGCAGCCCGAGCAGCCCGAAGGCCAGCGACGAGACGACGGCCGCCTGCAGCGCGGCAAAGACGGCGAAGGCGGCGCCGTAGCCGGCGAGCAGGTCGAACTTGCCGAGCGGCAGCGTCATCAGCCGCTCGAGGGTGCCGGTCGTGCGCTCGCGCAGCATCGTGATCGACGTGACGAGGAACATCGTCACGAACGGGAACAGCCCGAGCAGCGGCGCGCCGACGTGCTGGAACACCGGCGAGCCTCCCGCGAACAGCTCCTTCAACAGGGTCTCGAGCAGGCACGGCACGCCCACGATCAGCACGATCGTGCGCGGGTCGCGCCGCAGCTGCGCGAGCACGCGGGCGGCGACTGCGCCGGTGACACGGAGGCTCACGATGCCGCCTCGTCGACAAGCTGCAGGAACACGTCGTCGAGCTGCGTGACGCCCGTGCGCGCACGCAGCTCCGCGGGCGTCCCCTCGGCGAGCAGCCGGCCGTCGCGCAGCAGGAACAGCGCGTCGCAGCGGTCGGCCTCGTCCATCACGTGGCTCGAGACGAGCAGCGTCACGCCGCGCTCGGCGAGGGCGTGGAAGAGCTGCCAGAGGTCGCGGCGGAGCACCGGGTCGAGCCCGACCGTTGGCTCGTCGAGCACGAGCAGGTCCGGCGCGCCGAGCAGCGCGGTCGCGAGCGAGACCCGCGCGCGCTGCCCGCCGGAGAGCCGCGAGACGACGCGGTCGGCGTGATCCTCGAGCGACACGTCGCCGATCGCGCGCTCCACCGTGTCGCGGCCGGCGCCGAGCACGCGGGAGAAGAAGCGCAGGTTCTCGCGCACGGTCAGGTCTTCGTAGACCGAGGGGGCCTGGGTCATGTAGCCGACACGGGAGCGAAGCGACCGGGAGCCCGCCGGCTCGCCGAGCACCTCGACGCGGCCGCCCGCGACGCGCTGCACACCGACGACGGAGCGGATCAGCGTCGACTTGCCGCTCCCGCTCGGGCCGAGCAGGCCGGTCACCGTGCCGCTCCCCACCGCGCACGTCAGTTCGGGCAGGACGACCTTGCCGCCGCGCACGACCCGCAGCGCCTCGACGCGGATGGCCGCGCCGTTCACTCCGGCAGCCATGTTGCCTCGTCGAACGTGCTGTCCGAGAGCAGGTGGCCCAGGGTTCGCTCCATCGACGGCGCGAGCTCGAGCGCGTCGATCTCGTCCGGCCGGAACCAGCCGGCGTCGATCGTCTCGTCGTCGTGCGCGTGAGGCTCCCCCGACAGCAGCCGCGCCTCGAAGATGGTGGTCACCCACGCGGCCTCGTCGCCGTTCGCGTACGTGACCCCGTACTCGGGCCCGCTGAACACGCCGGCGATCCGGAGCGGCTCGACGAGGACGCCGGCCTCCTCCCAGCACTCGCGCCGCGCGGCGTCCGCCGGCCGCTCGCCCGGCTCGACCCCGCCGCCTGGCAGCGTCCAGCGCCCTTCGAAATGGCGCACGAGCAGGATCCGGCCCTCGCTGTCGCGGATGAACGACGCGACCGACGGCAGGAAGAGCAGCTCGGTGCCGATCTTCTCGCGAAGGGCGCGGATGTAGTCGGACATCCCCATTCCCCGGAGCCTAACTAGGCTTCGGGACGCGATGGTTCCGTTTTTCTCCGCAAACGTCGTACGTGACGCAGTGTCGCCCGAGCGCGCGGTCGACGCCGTGCGCGACGCGTTCGTCGCGTATGCGCGCGGCGAGTGGACGATGCCGCCGAAGGTCTACGTGACCGCGTATCCGGCGGGTGACTTCCGCGCGATGCCGGCGCTCGGCTCGGGGCACGCGCTGCTGAAGTGGGTGACGTCGTTCCCCGGCAATCCCGCGCTCGGCCTGCCGACGGTGATGGGCGTCGTGCTCGTCTCCTCCGCTGCGGACGGGCGTCTGCTGGCCATGCTCGATGCGGGGGCCGTGACGGCGATCCGCACCGGCGCGGCGGCCGTGCTCGGTGCGGAGGTGCTCGGCCGCGAGGATGCCGAGACTGCGGCCGTCGTCGGCGCCGGGGTCAACGGCGAGGCGGCCGCGCGCACGTTTGCGGCTCGCGGCCGCGAGCCGCTCGTCTGGGACGTCGACGCCGAGCGCGCCCGCGCCGTCGCGGAGCGCGTCGGCGGCCGCCCGGCGGCGAGCCGCGAAGAGGCGCTCGCCGCCGACCTGCTCGTGACGGTCACTCCCGGCCGCGAGATCCTGCTCCCGGAAGGCTCGCTCCGCCCCGGCCGGCACGTGAGCCTGATGGGCGCGGACGGGCCGGGCAAGGCGGAGATCGCAGTCGAGGAGCTGGCGCGCGTGCACGTCTTCTGCGACGACTGGGCGCAGGCGAGCCACGGCGGCGAGTGCGCGGCCGCCGTCGAGGCGGGCGCTCTGGCACGCGGGGACGTGACCGAGCTCGGGCAGGTGCTCGCCGGCGAGGCCGAGGGCCGCCGTTCACCGGAGGACGCGACGGCGTTCGACTCGACCGGCCTCGCGCTCCAGGATCTCGCCGTCGCGCTCGTCGCGCTCGAGCGCGTGCACGACCTCGACCTCCCGATGATCGACCTGTGAATCTGCCCTAGAAGAAACGCGCCGGGTCGAACAGCTCGAGCTGCGGCGAGGCCTCGCCGAGGATCGCGCCGGCGACGAGCCGGCCGCAGGCGAACCCGAGCACGTTGCCGTGGCCCGAGTAGCCGCCGGCGACCCAGACGCCGTCGCGGCCCGGCACGCGGCCGACGAGCGGGAGCATGTCCTGCGTGAGCCCGAAAATGCCGGCCCAGCGGTGCGAGATGCGCGGCGGCTCGCCGATCAGCTCGGCCAGGAACAGCTCGAGCGCGCCCTGGATCGCCGGCGTCGTCACCTCGTCGTCGGTCAGCTCATCGAGGATCGAGATGTCGCGGAAGCCGCCGAGCAGCATGCGGCCGTCCGGGAGCTGCTGCCAGTAATCGAAGCCCTGACGCGCGTAGTGCGGGCGGTCGTAGAGGACGCGGTCGAGCGGCTCGGTCACCATCACCTGTCCGCGCGTCGGCCAGATCGCCTCGGCGAGCTCGCGGACGAGACCGTGTCCGTAGCCGTCCGTGGCGACGATCACCTCGTCCGCGTCGAGCACGGCCACGTCGCCGACATGCTCGTGCTCGCGGAACTCGGCGCCCGCCTCGGCCGCGCGCGCCGCGAGCCTGCGCACGAAGCGCGCCGGCTGGATCGATCCGCCGCGCGCGTGCGCGATCACGCCGTGGAAGCGGCCGGCCAGCACGCCCGGGAGGTCGTCGAGCCATTCCACCTCGAAGCCGTCCTCGCGCAGCGCCTCATACTCGGCGCGGATCTGCTCCTGCTCCTCCTCGTCGGCGGCGAGGCGGTAGCTGCCGACCTCGTGCAGCGCGTCCCCCGCCAGCTCGGCGAGCCGCTCGGCCTCCGCCTCCGTCCAGCGCCAGAACGCGCGCGCCTGCTCGTGCCCGTACGTCTCGCGCGCGACGTCGTAGCGGGTCGCCCCGCCCGGGAGCGCGAAGCCGCCGTTGCGGCCGCTCGCGCCCTCGGCGATGCCGCGCTCGTCGAAGACGCGCACGGTCCGCCCCGCCTCGGCCAGCCGGAGCGCGGCCGCGCAGCCGGTGACGCCGGCGCCGACGATCGCCACGTCGACGCGGCCGTCGTGCTTCGGCGACAGGCGAGCGGGGATCTCGTCCTCGAGCCAGTAGGGATGCACGACCCGATGCTACGCCGCCCGGGCGTTGACATCGCCTGCGAGCGGGCCTCAGACTCCAACCTTTCCCGGAACCGACTCGACGGAGGTGGCACGGTGACGCAGGTTGGAGAGCGCGAGTGGGCGAGGCCGCTGCCGCCGGGCCTCTCGGACGACGACCTCGACCGTGCGCTCGACGCGTTCGCCGCCGCCGTGGGTGTCGAGGCGGTGCTCACCTCAGAGGAGGACCTGCGAACGTTCCGCGACCCGTTCGCGTATCCGTCCTGGGACGACTACACCGCGTCGGCGGTGGTGATGCCGGCAGAGGTCGAGCAGGTACAGGAGATCGTCCGCATCGCCAACCGCTTCAAGGTGCCGCTGTGGCCGCACTCGACCGGCCGTAACAACGGTTACGGCGGGCCCGCGCCACGGCTGAAGGGCTCGGTGATCGT